>Ga0182027_10007854_pt1 | contig 15636 bp, 9 predicted proteins | sample 712E1DmetaG_FD_121300 | JGI IMG/M metagenome (GOLD analysis project Ga0182027, IMG submission 121300) | Permafrost microbial communities from Stordalen Mire, Sweden - 712E1D metaG (Illumina Assembly) | ecosystem: Environmental > Terrestrial > Soil > Wetlands > Permafrost | place: Sweden...
ATTCACTAGATGTGAATCGCCTCGCCGAGCACCGCCGCGGCGGCCTCCATCACCGCCTCACCGAACGTGGGATGAGGATGGATGGTGGCGTGCATCTCGTCCACCGTCGCCTCCAGCGTCATTGCGAGGCTGAATTCTGAAATAAGCTCCGTCGCCTCGGCGCCGATGATGTGCGCGCCGAGGATTTCCCCGGTCACGGGATCGGCCAGCACCTTCACAAAACCATCGGCTTCGCCGGCGGCCACCGCCTTGCCAACCGCGAGGAATGGGAACCGGCCAACCTTGTAGGCGACGCCCTTTTCTTTGGCCGCCTTCTCGGTCAGGCCGATGCTGGCAATCTGGGGCTGGCAGTAGGTGCAGCCGGGCGGGTTCTTCACCAGACGCGGCGTGCCGTGGCCAAACATGCCGTTCACGGCGTTGACCGCGCGGAACATCGCCACATGCGCCAGCCAGGGAGGCCCGATGATGTCGCCCGCCGCATAAATTCCTTTGACGTTCGTCTGGTAATTCGCGTCCACCTTCACAAAACCGCGATCAAGATCGAGCTTCACCTTCGGTGAGACCGCGCCTTCGAGGTTGGCGACGACGCCGATCGCCACGATCACCGTCTCCACTTCCAATGGCTCGCGGTGATCACCCTTCACCAGCTCGAGTGTCACCGTGTCTTTTCCCACCTTGATGTTATCCGCCTTGGTGCCGGTGTGGATGACGATGCCTTGTTTCTCGAAGCTCCGCTGCAACGTCCGCGCAACCTCCTCGTCCTCGGCGGGCACGACCTGGGGCATCACCTCGATCATGGTCACCTTGCTGCCAAACGTATTGAGAAAATAGGCAAACTCGGCGCCAATCGCTCCGGCGCCGATGATGGCAACCGACGCGGGCGGACGCGTACGGGGCACCAGCGCCTCCCGCGAAGTCATGATGCGTTCGCCGTCGACTGGCAGGTCCGGAAGCCGGCGCGCCTTGCAACCGGTGGCGAGCAAAACGTTCTGCGTCTTGAAGAACTTCCCCTTGTGCTCGCCCGCGGTGATCTCGACCATGCCCGGCACGGTGACCTGCCCGAGGCCGATGAAGTAATCGACCTTGTGCTTTCGGAAAAGAAACTCCACGCCCTTGGCCATCTGGTCGGCCACGCTACGGGAGCGCTGCATGATCTTCGCGAAGTCGAAGGACAGGCCTTGAACGCCGAGGCCAAACGTCTCCGCGTGTTTCATCTTCTGATAGATCTCGGCGCTCTTCAGCAGGGCCTTCGAGGGAATGCAGCCCCAGTTGAGGCAGGTACCGCCGGCCCGCTCCAGCTCAATGCAGGCGACCTTTTTCCCGAGTTGCCCGGCGCGGATCGCCGCCACGTAACCCGCCGGACCGCCGCCAATCACAATCAAATCGTATACAGGAGTTTCAGCCATAAATGCGTGCTAGATTATAGTGCCCGAAACGTCGTCTTGGCAACTGACCGGGTCAAATGGAATCTAGGTTGAAACGCGCCGATCCGTGAAACGGTATCTGTGCTTGCGTTGTAGCGGCGAGCGCCAGCAAGCCGACCGCAACAGTCGCGAGACCTTTGTCATTTAATAGATGACATCAGTGATTTGTGGATGCCCGTTTACAGAACCGCCAGCTGGCGCTTGCGGCCACACCAACTGCCCGGTGTATACAGCTCGTCGCATATCCTTGCGCATCGCAGGCACCTGGAGGGCGAGGCTCCCGCCGAGCCGAAATCGCACGGCTCGGCAGGAGCCTCGCCCTCCACGACATGTGCAATTGATCAAGATGCTGTGTCTGAACAGAGCGTCTTTATTAAATGCGCATTACAGACCCATGGAGGGCGGGCCGCCGTGCCCGCCTTAATTCCAGAACGGCGCTGACAGCTTGCCTTGCCGAAGCCTCGCGCGAAGGCAGGCGCAGCGCCCTCCAGACGGAGCAGAGCGGTCCGCGCCATGCGCAATTGATTAAGACGCGGTGTTTAGATGCGCAACTCTGCTAAAAGACCCAAAAAATGCTGTTGTCCCCCGCCGCGGTATCCGCCGCAATCGCGGCATGTCGAGCGCCGATTGCCGGACCACCCCCGAGCCAACGAACAAGATGCCACCGGGGATCATCTATATCGTCGGAAACGAGGCGGCCGAACGGTTCAGTTATTACGGGATGAATTCGATCCTCGTCGTATTCATGACCCAGTACCTGCTCGATCGTCAGGGCCGCCCGGCCCCCATGGGCGAAGCCCAGGCCGACGCTTGGTATCACACCTTCGTTTCACTCGTATATCTTCTGCCCATCTTCGGAGCGTTCCTCGGAGACGCCGTCATTGGAAAATACCGGACGGTCCTGTTCCTCTCCATCGTTTATTGCTTCGGCCATTTCGCGTTGGCGCTCGATGACACGAGGATGGGGCTGACACTCGGCCTCACGCTGATCGCGCTCGGCGCGGGTGGTATCAAGCCCTGCGTCAGCGCAATTGTCGGCGACCAGTTTGGGGCGTCGAACCAGCATCTTCTGCCCCGGGTTTTCAGCTGGTTTTACTTTGCGATCAACTTTGGCTCAACTTTCTCGACCTTGTTGATTCCGTGGCTGCTCGACCACATTGGACCTAAGATTGCGTTTGCCACGCCGGGCGTGTTCATGGTCCTGGCCACCCTGGTATTCTGGGTCGGCCGCCGGAAATTCGTGCGCGTGCCTCCCGTGGGCGCCCGCATTTTCGTTACGGCGATCTTCCGCCGCGAGAATCTCGGCGCGCTATGGAATCTCCTGATGCTCGTTCCTTTCGTTGCGATGTTCTGGGCACTGTGGCAGCAGAACTTCTCCTCATGGGTCGTTCAATCGACCAAGATGGACCGGCACCTTTTCGGAGTTGAGTGGCTGCCCGCGCAGATTCAGACGGTCAATCCGATATTCATCCTCGGTATGTTGCCGCTGTTCTCCTATGCGCTCTATCCGGCGCTCAACCGCGTCTTCCGGCTTACGCCCTTGCGAAAGATCGGCATGGGACTGTTTCTGGTGGTCGTGGCGTTCCTGATCGTGGGCGCGATCCAGCTCCGCATCGACGCCGGCGGACATCCGCACATCCTCTGGCAGATTGTGGCCTTCTTTGTCCTCACGGCCGCGGAGATCATGGTCTCGGTCACCCACCTGGAGTTCGCCTACACCCAGGCGCCGAAGGAGATGAAGGCCTTCGTAATGTGCACCTATCTGGGAGCCGTATCCCTCGGCAATGTCTTCACGGCCGCGGTCAATTTCTTCATCCAGAATCCCGACGGCACCTCAAAGCTGGCGGGCGCCTCCTACTTTTTCTTCTTTGCCGCGGTAATGCTCGGTACCGCCCTCCTCTATCTGCCGGTCGCCAGCCTCTATCGCGGCCGCACGCAGACCGTGGCTGACGCAGCGACGCCCGCCTGATCGCGCGGACGCGTTGCGTCTCCGGTTGTTCAGCTCCGGCAGTATCCTCGCAGCTGACAACGAAGGCCCTAAGATCAGTACGACGGCACCACCGGAGTGAACGATTCTGCCCATTGCAGTGCCCTCAATGGGGCGCGACATCTGCGCTAAAACACGACGTTGTCGAGGGAAATACAGTTTGCCACTCCGTAATCACCGCCCAAACTGAGAAACAAGGATCACGATGAGAATTACGATCTGGGGTTGTCGTGGGTCACTGCCTACACCTGGCAAACAGACCCTGCGGTACGGTGGGAACACAACCTGCGTTGAGGTTCGCACCCAGGATGGACGCGTGATCATCCTGGACGCCGGCTCCGGACTCTGCAACCTCGGCAGGACTCTCGTGGTGGAGAGCGAGCCAAAGGATCTCAAGATGCTGTTCACCCACGCACATTGGGATCACTTGTGCGGATTTCCGCTCTTCGACCCGGCCTATGATCCTCAATATCGGATCATGCTTTGTGGGGGTCCCGCTGGCCAACAATCGCTCCGCAGGTATCTCGGCCGCCAGATGGAGCCGCCCTATTTCCCGGTGCCGTTCGACCGTTTGCAGGCCCGGATCGACTTCGGGTGCGAGTGCGGGCTCCCTTGCGAGGGAAAGGTCGGAGTGATGGGTTGCGGGAGATTGTGCCGCTCGATGCGTTTGAATCATCCGAACGGTGGTTTCGGATTCAAGCTGGAGGACCAGGGCAGGACCTTCGTCTTCATGCCAGACAACGAATTGGCCTTTCACCATGAGAACGGCCCGAGTTTCGCGGACTATGTCGATTTCTGTCGCGGCGTTGATCTGCTCTTTCATGACGCTCAGTACACGGACGCCGAATACCAACGGACTCGGGGGTGGGGTCATTCGACCTATGCCGACACGCTCCGGATGGCCACTGAAGCCGGGGTGAAGCGACTGGGGTTGTTCCACCACGATCCGATGCGGACAGATGATGATCTGGACCGTCAGGTGGAATGGTGCCGCCAACAACTGCGGAATGCCAGCAGCGCGGTCGATTGTTTCGCCTGCGCCGAAGGCATGGTAATCGATCTGTGACCCAGCGAGGCACAGCCTCAGACCGTTGCGCGCAGGGATAAACAGGCTTTTCAGTCGACAAAGTCCCGGCGGTGTGAAGCGCCTCGCTGCGGCGTCCCCGCTGCGCGGACGCGTCGATCTGCGAAATGGGATCATTGCTCGAAAGAAAGAACCGCTGTCTGAAAACTTGATCTGATCGCAACATGTTTCGCCGTTCAAGGAGTCTAGGGTCCCGAGCGTGTAGAGAGGCAGGCGATTCTCGCCTCGCCTCCACGCACCAGTTCCATCTTCCCGCCGACCGCGATCAGTGTCCGCCAGTTGCCAATAATTGCGGCGCTTCGTCCAACGGCTCCGAATCCTCCGGCCTTGGCTCTGACCGGGCGGAACCCGTTGGCTTGTCCACCTGCACACTGGCGATGCCCAAGTCACGATTGATCTCATTCAGCCCTCAACGCCGTCATGGGATCGACCTTCGCAGCCCGCCGCGCCGGCAACCAGCAGGCGGCTACGGCGACGATCAGCAGCATGATCGCCACTATGGCATGCGTCGCCGGATCGTACGGACTCGTTTCGAAGAGCACGCTCTGCAGAAACCGTGTCGCGCCCCACGACGCGCCGAGTCCGATGGCGACTCATGCCTGCCGCACAATTGCGCTCGGCTTCCATTTCCACATGCCACCGCATCTCTTCGTCCATTTCGCGGTCGAGCTTTGCTCCGCGAACCAACGCGACAAGCCGGGCAAAGAGCGGGTGGAAAACAGACATGGGATCAGAAGATTGGCTTTACCACGGAGACACGGAGGCACAATCGCTGCGCTGACGCTTCAATCTACAAACCAGAGCCATCGCGTTTTCGAAGATCTTGGAATGGCGCTGACAGCGCAGCGCCCTCCAGCGTGGATTGATTGTTGGAGGGCGGACCGCCCGACTTCGCCAAGGCTTCGTTGCGGCCGGTCCCTGGCGCATGGCCTCGCCGAAGCTCTTCGAGCGCAGGCGGCCCGTGTCCGCCGGATATGCTGCCCGAGAACTTGACCTGATCGCTCCATCTTTCGGAGTTCAAGGAGTCTAACCCCAGGTGTCCGGAAACGCCTGAGGCCATGCCTGCGTAGCGGCGAGCGCCAGCAAGCCGACATTCAATCTCGTATCCACTCGCTGGCGCTGCTACGATGTAACGGCTCGCTGGCGCTCGCCGCTACATCCCAGCCGAGCCGTCTTCATGCAGAATGTAGGAAGCGAGGTCGCTATTTCCCCCCAAATGGCGGACGCCATTTGTAAGGAGCCGGCCGACGAAGTCAGGCAGGCTCCTCTCAGATGTCTATCACGTCATCCGGCTTGGGCCGTTCCGGCGGCCGAGCCGACGGAATCTGGCGGGTCCGGAGCAGGCTGGTGAGCACCATGTTGGTCAGGCTGACAATCAATGAGCCCCATAGAGCGGCCCAGAAATCGCGCACGTGGAATCCCGACACCAGCCGCGACACCCAGAGAAACAGCAATGCATTGATCACCCATATGCCCAGGCCCAGGGACAGCACAACGAAGGGCAGCGTAAAGATCACCAGCAACGGCTTGAGAATCGCGTTGAAGAGGCTTAGCAAAGCCACGACAACTACGAGCGTGACTCCATCGTCATAGGTGATGCCCGGCACGATCCACGCGCTGAGGGCGACGCCTGAGGCGATGATCGACCAACGCATCAACAGATTCAACCAAGGATGACGGCTCATTTGCGTAAACCAGCACTGTCGCCACGCCGCCCGGCGGATCAATGAAAATCCTCGTCGTCCAGGACCACTTGCGCAGCGGAGGCACGGAGCGGCAATCGATTCTCCTGGCGCGCGCTTTCGCCGCCGCCGGCCACCCGACGACGTTGCTGACGTTCCGCCCTGGGGGCGCGCTGGGAGGAGAACTGTCCGGCGTTCGCCGGAACTCCCTGCTCCCATTCGACCTGCATCTGGACTGGTTTGCGCCCCGCTTGTTGCACACAGTGGCCTCCACCGCCCAGGACGTTGTGCTGTGCATGGGCCGAATGGCCAATTGTTACGCGGGATTCATTCAGCGGTCCTGTCCTCAGGTCGCAGTCATCGGCACCATGCGGACGGGCAAGCCGCTGCCCTGGCTCTTCCGCCGTTCGTTGCGGCGCGTTCGCCACATCGTGGCCAATAGTCACGCCGCCCGACAAACGCTGATCGACACGCTCCGACTTCCGGCCGCGAACATCACCGTCATCCACAACTCCCTCGTCTTCAGCGAGGGCATCGGTGCGATTCGGAATGAGGCGCTGCGGGCTCAATGGGGCGCCAGCCCGAAGACCCTCGTCCTGCTGTGCGTTGCCATGTTTCGTCACGGGAAAAATCAAAAAGAGTTGATCGACCTCGTCTCGGGACTTCCGGCGGACCTGGACTGGCAGCTCTGGCTCGCAGGCGACGGGGCCACCCGTACCGCGTGCGAGCATGCGGTCGCCGCGCGCCGCCTTGGCGCGCGGGTGAGATTCCTTGGATGGCAGCGCGATCCCACACCGCTCTACCAGGCCGCCGATATCGCGGTTCACGCCTCCCAAACCGAGTCCCTCTCGAATTTCATAATTGAGGCCCAAGCTCACGGCCTTCCGGCCGTCGTCTACGACGCCCAGGGAATCAGCGAGTGTTTTCTCCCAGGGGAAACGGGCTTCGTGCTTTCGCGTGGCGATCGCGACGGATTCCGGCAGGCCGTCGAACAATTGGCCCGCGCCACTCCGGCGGAGCGGGAAGCCCGCGCCGCGCAAGCCCGCACCTATGCCGCGACCACGTTCGATCCGCAGCGGCACGTGCGCGAGTATCTCGACCTTCTTGGCCGCCTAGCTGGGGCCGGCGTGCATTCCGCGTTGTGAGGCCGAGCCTCCCGCTCTGCATATTAGCTGGAGTCGCGGCGCCCTCGTCGCGTGCGCCTCCCGAAAATGCGCAAGGGCGAAACCTTGGCTGCAAGGTAGCAGCGAGCGCCAGCAAGCCGGCGATAGCCTCCAGAACCACTCGCTGGCGCTCGCGCCCACAAATCATGTGCTGCTTCCTGGGCGTCTGACATTTCCAGCCTGAAGTTGCCTTTCCTTCCCGGGTGCACATCGGTTGCGTCCGTGCCATCAAGCAACCCGAACAACTGCATCCGCCTGCGCGGCGTCCGCCAGAACAACCTCAAGGGCTTCGACCTTGATGTTCCGCTGGGGAGTTACATCGTTGTCACCGGCTTGAGCGGAGCGGGAAAATCATCGCTCGTGTTCGATACGCTTCATGCCGAGGGCCAGCGGCGTTATGTCGAAACGTTCAGCGCCTATACGCGGCAGTTTCTCGATCTGCTCCCCAAGCCGCGCGTCGACTCCATCGAGAATATCCGTCCGTCGATCGCCATCCAGCAGACCAACACGGTGAAAACCTCGCGCTCCACCGTGGGCACGATGACGGAGATTACAGATTACTTCAAAGTCTGGTTCAGTCATGTCGCCGAATGCTTCGATCCGGAAACGGGGGAGAAAGTGGAAGACGACGGACCGGCATCGATCTGGCAAAAGGCGCATGCCGCCCTTGCTCCGGCCACGGTCGTAATCGCCTTCAAGGTCGCCAAACCGAACAACCTCACCTGGCCGGAGATCCTTGAGAACCTCAAGGCCCAGTCATATGTTCGCGTGCTCGTCCCCTGCTCGTCAGCGAGTGGCACGAGCATCTTGCCCATGCCCGGCGCCCTGACAAACGCCTGCGGACAGGATGCCCGTGCCACGGCGGACATTCAAACACCACCGTCAATCGGGAGATGCACTGTCCAGGGCCACCGGATCGACGATCTCCTCGCCGAGCCGTCCGTGCTCGCCAAAGCCACATGCATTTTCGTCGCCCAAGACCGGGTCAGTCTGACCGAGGACCAGAGATCCCGCTTCCTTGAAGCAGCGGAAGCAGCCCTGCACTTCGGTCACGGCGAGGTTCACATCTTCAGGGAGACGACCTTCGCCCAATTCGCGGAAGACGGGCATTACTCGCGGGGCCTCCATTCGCCGAAGACCGGGCGCACATTTCGCGCAGCGACGCCGGCCTTGTTCTCGTTCAACTCGCCGTTGGGCGCCTGCCCGCAATGCCGTGGCTTCGGACGCGTCATCGACGTCGACTACCGCCTCGCAATCCCCGATCATTCGCTCTCGATCGATGACGGCGCGATCAAGCCGTGGGAGGGCGATATCTACGGCGAATCGAAACGGGACCTCTATAAATTCGCCAGAAAGCTGAAGATCCCGACCAACGTGCCCTTCGCCTCCCTGACGGCGGAGCAGCAGGATTTTGTCATCAATGGCGACCCTGATTACGACAAACCGGGCAAGACCTGGCCCCACGCCTGGTACGGGCTGAAAGGTTTCTTCCGATATTTCGAGACCAAGACCTACAAGATGCACGTGCGGGTTTTTCTCTCCCGCTATCGCGCCTACAACCAATGTCCCGTCTGTGGAGGTGCGCGCCTGCAACCGGAAGCGCTCTGCTGGAAGTGGCGCGGTTACACGCTTCCCCAACTCTACCAACTGCCTGTCACCGACCTGCTGAAGCTGGTCGAAAGCGTCTCCGCCCCGCCCCACCCGTCCGCGCGCCCCGACCCTCATTCCGCCGACCTCGCCCACGACTCCATCGTCACCCGGCTTCGTTACCTCCAACAGGCGGGGCTGGGGTATCTGACCCTCGACCGCGCCTCGCGCACCCTGAGCGGGGGCGAAGTCGAACGGGTCAATCTGACCTCGTGCCTCGGCACGTCGCTGGTCGACACCCTCTTTGTCCTTGACGAGCCCAGCGTCGGACTCCACCCGCGGGACATCGACCGGTTGATCGGGATCATCCGGTCTCTCACGAACGCAGGTAACACCGTGATCGTCGTCGAACATGACGAAGCCATGATCCGCGCCGCGGACCAAGTAATCGAAGTTGGCCCCGAACCGGGCGCCCTAGGCGGCAAGATCGTCTTCCAGGGTCCGGTCGACGCATTGCTCCGTTCTCCCTCCAGCATCACCGGGGCCTACCTCTCGGGCCGGCGACAGGTAGAGCTCCCCTCGCGTCGGCGCCTGGTCTGCAGCCCTGCCGATCGCGCGGATGCGGCCATCGGGAACACCCGGTGGCTGCGTTTCGTCAACGTTACCAAGCACAACATCGCCGGTCTGACCTTCCGCGTCCCGCTCCAGCGACTCGTCTGTCTGAGCGGCGTCTCCGGCTCCGGCAAATCAACGCTGCTGGACAACGTCATCTACCAGGGTCTCCTCGCACAACGTCTCCAGCCCCCCGAGGATCCCGCCCGAATCGGGGAGATCCACTCCGATCTTGCCTTCGCCGACATTGTTTTGGTGGACCAGTCGCCGGTCAACCGCACCCCCAGGTCCAACCCGGCGCTCTATGCGGATGCCTGGGAGCTGATTCGTGAACTGTTCGCGGCGGCGCCCGCCGCTCAGGAGGCCGGTTACAGCGCCAGCAGTTTTTCATTTAACAGCGGCGATGGTCGCTGCGAACACTGCCAGGGGCTCGGCTACGAGCGCATCGAAATGCAGTTTCTCTCGGACGTGTATGTGCCATGCGCGGTGTGCGAAGGCCGCCGTTTCAAGCCGGAGGTTCTTGCGATCACGTGGAACGGTCGCTCGGTCGCCGATCTGCTGGAGACAACCATCAGCGACGCGCTGCCGCTCTTCGCTGCACAACCAGCAATTCAGCGCCGCCTTACCGTGCTCGCCGAGGTCGGCCTGGGCTACCTCACGCTTGGCCAGCCGCTGAACACGCTGAGCGGCGGTGAGGCGCAACGGCTCAAGCTGGTGCGCTACCTCGGCGACCTGGCTCAAGAGCAAACCTCCAGATCCCAAACGCCAAGTTCCAAACACCAAACCCCGAACGACGAACGGCGAACCCCGAGCTCCGAACTTCAGGCATTTTCACCGGCACCGCCCCGGGGCGGCTCGCTGCTGCTGCTTGACGAACCCACGACCGGATTGCACAAGCACGACGTCAGGCGGCTCCTCGGCGTGCTGCAAACGCTCGTCGATCGCGGGCACAGCATCGTGATGATCGAGCACAATCTCGATGTGCTGCTGGCGGCCGACTGGATACTTGAGGTCGGACCTGAGGCCGGTCCCCAAGGCGGTCGGATCGTGGCCGAAGGCACGCCCGAGGACCTCGCGCGCGCCGCCACCGCGACGTCGCCCTTCCTCCGCGCAGCCCTCGCATTTGGTAACGTAATACGTGACGAAGCCTCCCAGCAAGGCATCGTTGTAGCCGGTCGAACAGCCCTCGCATTTGGTAACGCAATACGTGACCAACCCTCCGACGGGACGGACCCGACGGTCCGGATCCCCGTCTCTGCGCCCGCCCCCGAACGCACCCGGGCGCCGGCATCCGAACTCACAATCGTGGGCGCGAGAGAGAACAACCTAAAGAATCTCCGCGTAACAATACCGCACCACCAGCTCTCGGTCGTCACGGGCGTCTCCGGCTCTGGCAAGTCTACTCTCGCGTTTGATATCGTCTTTGCCGAGGGCCAGCGGCGCTTCATGGAGTCTATGTCACCGTACGCCCGCCAGTTTGTGGAGCAGCTTCCGCGGCCGGCGGTCGACCGCGTGACCGGCATCCCGCCGACGGTGGCGATCGAACAACGCGTCACCCGCGGTTCGCGCAAGTCCACCGTGGCCACGATCACCGAGGTGGCGCAGTACCTCCGCCTGCTCTACGCGCGGCTGGGCGTGCAGCACCACCCGGAGTCCGACCGGCCGGTTACTCCACTCACGTCCGCGCAAATCCGGCTTCTCCTGGGCCGCGTGCTCGCGACCCCCGCCGCCCGCCGCGCCCAGCATCTCTATCTATGCGCACCGCTCATCCGGGGCCGCAAGGGGCACCATCAGCCCATCGCCACCTGGCTGGCCCGGCAGGGCTTTGAGCAAATGCGCGCCGACGGCCGCATGCTCCGCGTCGCGGATTTTCAGAAACTCGACCGCTACAAGGAACACGACATTGAGGCAGTGGTCGCCGATCTGGCCGCGCAGGCGGCCGAATCAAGAAGGAAAAAGAAAGATCCAAAAGCGCAGCTGCCATCTTCGAATCTTTCGTCTTCCATCTTGAATGCTCCCGCAGGAGCCCTGGCACGGGCGCTGGAGCTCGGCAAGGGTTCCTGCTTTCTCGCGCTCCCCGACGGAACGGTGCTTTCCTGGTTTTCCACAACGCGCACCGACCGCATCACGGGGGAATCGTTTCCCGATCTTGAGCCGAAGCATTTCTCCTTCAATTCACCACGGGGTTGGTGCCCCGCCTGCCGGGGTTACGGGCGAATCTACGATTGGATGCTGAAACCGCGAGAAGACGAAGAATTGCCTCCGGAAATCGCCGACCTGGCGCGCGGGGGCGAAGACGATGCCGGAGAAACTTCGGGGACGCTCTGTCCCGTCTGCCACGGGGACCGGCTCAACCGCCTCACGCGCGCGGTCAAACTCCATTTTCGGGACGGGCCGCCGCTCTCGCTGCCCGCGCTGTTGCGATTGCCGCCCGCTGGCTTGCTGGGCCGCCTGCGGCGACTCGCCCTCGATGCCCGGGGGCAAGCCGTCATCATGGACATCATTCCCCAGATCGAAGAGCGCTTGAAATTCCTCGATCATGTGGGGCTCGGCTATCTTTCGTTGGAACGTCCGACCGAGACGCTTTCCGGCGGCGAAGCCCAGCGGATCCGCCTCGCCGCGCAGCTCGGGTCCAATCTTTCCGGCGTGCTCTACGTCCTCGACGAACCGTCCATCGGCCTGCATGCGCGCGACAATGAACGCCTCATCGGAACGCTCGAAGCGCTCCGGGACAAAGGCAACACGCTGCTCGTTGTCGAACATGACGAGGAGATGATGGAGCGAGCCGACTGCATTATCGACCTCGGGCCCGGCGCCGGCACGAATGGCGGCGAACTCATCGCCTACGGCACCCCGGCTTATCTTAAGTGCAACCGGGGCTCGCTGACCGGACTCTATCTCGGACGCGGTCTGCCGCATCCGTCCCGCGGCGCGTACAGAGAAATTCCAAGTTCCAAATCCGAGACGTCAAGGAAAGCTCAAACCCTGATTGGAACCCCAAACGCCAAATTCCAAACGCCAAACCCGAGGCTGAAAAGCCAAGCCTCTGAACCTCTGACCGATTCGGGATGGCTCACGCTCACGGGAGCGCACCATCGCAATCTGCGCACGGTCGATCTGCGACTGCCGGCCGGCCGCTTGATCATGGTGTGCGGGCCGTCGGGCGCCGGCAAATCCACCTTGTTCGGCGACCTGCTCCGGCCCGCGGTCAGCTGCGCGATCAAGGCGCGCAAGGCCCGCCTTACCGGTCGCGACTTCGCCCGTTCCACCCGCCGGGACAGAGGCCTTCCGCCCGATGTCCGCAATGAATCGCTTTTCAACGAATTACGCGGGGCACAAATCTACAGGAGCGTGATCGAGGTCGATCAGGCTCCGATCGGCAAGACCCCTCGCTCCACACCTGCAACCTACCTGGGGATCTTCGACCTGATCCGGCAGTTCTTCGCCACACTGCCCGAGGCAAAAATTCGCGGCTACACCGCCTCGCGTTTCTCCTTCAACACCACGGGCGGTCGTTGCCCCACCTGCCAGGGTGCGGGCCGTATCCGCCTGGAAATGGCGTTTATGCCCGACACCTACCTGCCATGTGAAGACTGCGACGGCCTGCGTTATGGGCAGGACCTCGCAGATATCGCCTGGAAAGGAAAGAACATCGGCCAGGTGCTTCAACTCACGTTTGAGGAAGCCGCCCGGTTCTTTGACTTTCACGCCAAGCTCGGGGAAATCTGCCGGTTGATGGGCGACTGTGGACTCGGCTATCTGACCCTAGGCCAGAGCAGTCCAACGCTCTCCGGCGGCGAAGCGCAACGCCTGAAACTGGTCAGTGAACTTGCGCGGGGCCTGCAGACCTACACGGAGCGTGCCCGAGGGGTGCAGCCCCGAAATCTCTACCTGCTCGAAGAGCCGACCATCGGCCTGCACCTCAGCGATTGCGAAAAACTCATCCGGGTGCTGCACGCGCTGGTCGATCAGGGCCATACTGTGATCGTAATCGAGCACCACCTCGATTTGCTGGCGGAGGCCGATTATCTGGTGGAACTGGGCCCCGGAGGCGGTCCCGCCGGCGGCGAAATTCTGTACCAAGGTCCGATCGCCGGGCTGTTCAAAGTCCGTCGCAGTCCAACCGCACCTTATCTGAAGGCAAAACTAACCCGGATGTTTCCCATCGCGGCAAAGCCGCAACCAAAGGTGGCGGGCGGAAAACGCTGAAACACTGAAGAGTTGAAAGCTGAAACCGGAGACGTGTTTCTGGTGACCGCGAGCGTGAGCGAGTGGATTCCGCCTCAACTGCGAACGCTAGGTTGATCGGAATCTTCCAGCGAGCGATAAGCCAAGGCGCCGCCAAGCATTTGAGCACGATCAACGGCCATCCAACCCCAAAAAAACAGTGGCTTCTCCGCGGCCTGGGGGCAACGGCATCGGCGGCGCGATTCCCTACCGCTCCGACGGACCGCACAATTTGGCAGCGTCCTCCACGACCTGGAGCAATTCCGCCAGCGAAATAGGCTTCAGGAGATAGCGGAACAACGCAGCCTCATTGACGCTGCGCAGGAGCATTTCCGGCTTCATGTAGGCGGTGACCAGCACGCGTTGCATCTCGGGATACTCCTCCCGCGTCCGCACGAGAAAACTCATGCCGTTGCCACCGGGCATCAGGTGATCGGAAACGACCACCTTGAACTTCCGCTTCCGCAACAGCGATTCTGCTTCCTGCACGGAGGTCGCGGTGGCAATAGAGAAATGCGGTGAGAGCGCTGCCGCATAGACCGCCAGCAGAGCTTTCTCGTCGTCGATGAGCAACACCGCGTCTTTCCCTTGGTCACCGGTTTCTCCGGGTGCGCTGTCGGTCGCATCAATCATGGCTGCTATCGTGTCTTTTGAGCGGGAGCTTGGCAAATCCAATCAGCCGGCAATTTGGGTTTGCGTCGTTCGCTGCTGGATCGTTCTATTCGGCTTAAGCTTCGAGGTATGGAAGAATCGAATCTGCACGCCGCAATCCGCGAAGGGACTCTTTTTCAGATTCCGGTGCACCAATTGACCGTGCAGAACCTCACTGCGCCCAACGCCGCCGGCAACACTCCGTTGCACACGGCCGCCCGCTATGGGCGCCTCCGCGAATTGCCGGCCGAGGTCCTGACAACTGAGTATTTGCTGCGCAAAAACAAGTCGGGCTATACCCCTCTGCACCATGCCGCCGAAGCCGGTCATCTGCTCCAGATCCCTGCGACCATGCTGACGCGGGAGATCCTGCTGACCCGCAGCAACAGCGGCTACAGTGTTTTTCACATGGCTGCGGCCAACGGTCACCTCGGACAGCTCCCGGCGCACCTCTTCACGCCGAACGTGATCGCCCACAAGACGGAACTCGGCAACACCCTGCTGCACGAGGCAGCCGAGAACGGCACCTTGCCCCACCTGCCTCCGTCGCTCCTGACGCCCGAGCTGCTCGGCGAACGGAACATCAGCGGGGAGACGGTCTATCACGTCGCCGCGCTCAACGGCCATCTCGGCCAGATTCCCGCCCGGTTTCTTACCCGCGAAAATCTGCTCCAGCGGACGACCGCAGGCGACACCGTGCTGCATGCGGCGGCCATCTCCGGACATCTCGATCAGATTCCCGCCACACTGCTGGTCCACGATCATCTCATCATCGCAAGCAAATCGGGCTACACCGCCCTGCACGCCGCGGCGGAGACCGGTCAACTGAATCAGATTCCGGCGGCGGAGATAACCGCGGATCTCCTGTTGACCGACAACGACCATGGCGACACCGCCGTACACGCCGCCGCTTTCGCCGGCCATCTCGACCAGATTCCCGCCGCGTTGCTCACAGCCGAGTTGCTCAACGTCCGCAACTACGATGGCATCACTCCGATCCGGACCGCCGAACGAAACGGCCATCTCGATCAGATCCCGCTTGGCCTCCGGCCCAAAGCCCCGGGATTGCTAAAACGGATCATCAAACGGATCGGCGATACGGAAGCTCCCTGGGGCTAGGAGCCCATCGGACTTCGTCCTCCGCGCTCCTAGTCAAATGGCTGGCGCCATTTGGGACGGACTTATGAATGGCAGTGCGTGAGACCTGAAGAACGGTTTC
>Ga0182027_10007855_pt1 | contig 15633 bp, 17 predicted proteins | sample 712E1DmetaG_FD_121300 | JGI IMG/M metagenome (GOLD analysis project Ga0182027, IMG submission 121300) | Permafrost microbial communities from Stordalen Mire, Sweden - 712E1D metaG (Illumina Assembly) | ecosystem: Environmental > Terrestrial > Soil > Wetlands > Permafrost | place: Sweden...
TCCGTGAAAAAGGAATCAATACCGCCGTCGGAGACCTTGATGACGCCATAGGCGCCCAGGAAGCCGCCGCCGGGGCGCATTTCGGTGTTGTTGAGCAGGAGGAAGAGGTAGGTCTTGGGCTCGGGATAGCCGACCATGAGCGGAATCTTGGCGAGGAAGCTCAGGTCCTGGTTCACGAAGCCACGTAACTGAATGAGCTTCTGCTTGCTGGGCGCCAGAGCGTCGAGAATGCCGGCGGTGAGCTTGGTGCGCGGTACGGCGTCGAAGCTGGCGAGCGCGCGGTCGAGGGCCTGGGCGGAATCGGCGAGGCGGTTCGGGGCGTCGGTGAGCTGGGCGAGGAGGGCCCGGCGATCCTCGCGCGAGAGCGCCGCGACTGTACGGTTCTCCTGGCTCACGGCGTTCGTAGCCGCTGGAGCCACATTCGTAGACAAGACCGAAGTCAGGTTGACGATAACATCAATGGCCTCTTTCAAGGCGTAGGCCGTGTCCCGACCGCCGTTCGCCAGCGACTTGGCCGCCGCAACCTCGTCCCGAATTTTCGGCAAGTCCCCCACCCAGCCCAAGTCACCCAAGTTCCTCTGGACCGACTCGAAATGGGCCTGGGCCTCGGCGAGATGGCCGGAAGCGGCCTTTAAATCCATCTTGTCCTCGATGTCAGCCTGGACACTTTGGAAGGAGGCTTCGCCAGCGCGAGCCTCGGCGTAAATCGAGCGCGCCGCGACGATCGCCGGCACCGCGGTCGAGCACGCCGCCGCGATCACCAACACCAGGGCCGAGCCGACAATCCAAAAAATCGCCCGCTTCTTGCGGCGTTCGCGACCGGTCTTCAGGAAATCATGCTTCAGCAGGTTCATGGGTCGAGTATATCACGGCCGCGGCGTGGGCCGTCCGCGCCATTTGAGGAAGTACTTGACCGCGCTCGTGACGTGGATGCGCGTGACGCGGCGCAAGAGGCCGGTGAACCAGCCGGCGTCGGCCGACTCACGCCGGTGGTAGTGGGCAATCTCGGCCTCGGGCCAATAGACCACCTTCCAGCCCTTCTCCCAGAACCGGCGCGCCCAGTCGGTGTCCTCGAAGTACATGAAGTAGCGCTCGTCGAGCATCCCGACCTCGTCGATGGCCTTCCGGCGGACGAAGAGCGCCGCGCCGATGGCCCAGTCGACCTCGGTCGGACCGGCGAATTTCTCGTGGCGCAGGAAATACCGGTCGAGCGCCCGGCGCGCCCAGGGCAGGCGGCCCAGCGGCGTGCGGCGGTAGATGGGCACGAACGGCTTCGTGAAGCTGTGCACCGACTCCTGGCGCGTCCGGTCGGGATGGACCAGCTTCGGCGCCAGGATGCCGATGTCCGGGTTCTGCTCCATGGCCGCGAGCATCAACTCGACGCAACCGGGCGTGACCTCGGTGTCGGGATTGAGAATGAGGACGTAGCGCCCCTTGGCCCGGCGCATGGCGAGGTTGTTGGCGACCGCGAAGCCCAGGTTTCGCCCCGGCTCCAGGAGCTTCACTTCCGGGAAGTCCTCGCGCAGGAGATCGGCGAGACCCTCGGAGCCGTCATTGTCCACGACAAAAATCTCGTAGGTCGGATTGATGGCGGCGCGGCGCAGGCTCTTGAGGCACTGCTTGACTAGGCCGCGCGTCCGGTAGTTGACGATGATGATGGAGACGTCAATCATATTTCAGCGGAACCAGGCCCGAAGCTCCCGGGCCGTGGCCTGGCGGCGACGCATCAGCCGGCGGCGTTTTTTCAGCATCTTCGGCAGCATCACGAGCGCCTGGCCGTAGGCCTTCAGGATCCAGGGCGAGAACAGCAGGGACTCGAAAAACTTGGCGGTCTCGTAACCCCAGATGAGCGGCGCATGGCGCAGGGCCGTAGACCAGTCCTCGTTCTTGGCGAGCAGCAGGAGATGATTGCGCGTCGAGAGCTGGTTCAACCAGGCCGAACGGCGACGGCGCGCCAGGAAGGCTCGCCAGAGGCCCAGCTTTTCCGAACCGGCGAGGGTGCGGACGTGGTAAGCGACGGCCCGAGGCGCGTAAACGGCGCTCCAGCCCAACAGCCGCAGCCGCCAGGCGAGGTCCACGTCCTCCTGATAGGCGAAGAAATCCTCGTCGAAGACCTCACCCGAGGCTTCCTGAACCTCGTCCAAAGCCTCCAGCCGATAGAACGCGAGGGCCCCGGAAACGCCGAAGACCTCCGCCGGACGATCATACTGGCCATGGTCGGTCTCGCCCGAGCCGAGGTCGACGACGCGGCGATGACGCTTGACGCCGAGGCCGACGGAATCAATGACGTCGGTGTATTCCGGGTCCGTGTCCCCCGTCCCGCCGTGCATGCGCCGGAGCTTGCCGCCGAGCGAGCCGATTTCCGGATGACCCTCGATGCCGTCGAGCGCCGCCTTCAGGAAGCCCGGCTCCAGCACGATGTCGGGATTCATGACGAGCACGAACCGGGTGCCGCTCCGGCGCGCCAGGGCGATCGCCTGATTGTGGGCGGCGCTGAAGCCGAGGTTCTTGGCGTTACGGAGCACCGTCGCCTCGGGGTAGAGCTCGCGCACGCAGTCGACCGAGCCGTCATTAGAGGCGTTGTCGACGACGACGAGCGCGAAGTCCCGGAACGTCTGGGCGCGGAGCGACGCCAAGGCCGCCGGGAGCACGGGTCGGCTGTTCCAAGTGACGATATGGACCGAGACTTTGGCCATGTATAGGCGGCGGTGCCTGGTACCTCTTTGTAGGTACCTGGCTCCGCCACATTATTATTACTTCTGTATTTTCGGCGTCACCCAGAAGCCCAGGTGGAACTTCTTGCCCAAGGCCAGGCGCGTCTGGGCGTCGATGGCCGGGATGGCGCCGAAGATGACGAAGGTGAAGGGCAGGAGCCCCCACTGCAGGAACATCACGATCCAGGACCAGGGGCTCCGCTTGGGCGGCCGTTCCGGCAGGAGCGGCAGGGACAGGATCGCCGACGAGAAGACTCCGATCATCGCGAGCGTCAGGATTACGTCCAGCGTCCGCGGGGCGTTCTGGATGAGCGCCTGGTTCTGGCCCGTTTGACGCGCCACGAGCATCGGCAGCCAACCCAGGACGAAGATCAAGGTCGGGGCCGTCGCCCAGGTGTACATGCCTTCCAGCTGGAGCCAGAGCGCGCCGACCCGCTTCTTCCAGGGAATCTCGTGGTGCTTCAGGAAGTTCATGACCATGTACGGGAAATGCTCGACGCCCCAGGCCCAGCGGCGCTGCTGCTTGTAGAGGTTGACCAGGCTCCCCCACCAGGAATCGGCCACGATGGCATCCATCGAGACCGGCACGTACATCGGGATGACGCGATAGTCGCCGCCGTAGCGAATGAAGCCCTGCATGAAGATCCGGGAGTCTTCGGAGACGATGTCCTTCTGCCACCAGCCGACGTCAATCAGCATCTGGAGCGGCATCGAGTGCGACGAGAAGGTGAAGAGACGCTCGGGTCTCGCCAGCTCGGAGAGGAGCCAGAAAGTAGTGCCAAAGGCGGAGATGCGCACGACCGGCATGGCGCTCCAGATGTTGTTCGAATAGAGCACGGCCGGCTGGTAGGAGGCATGGAGGCGGTTCGGCGTCTCGAGGAAGGTCTTGGTGAGGTGCGCGAAATACTGGGGGTGCACGACCGTGTCGCAGTCGAAGGCCGAGACCAGCACGTCCTCGTGCGGGATCTTGAGATCATCGACGACCTTGAGAACGCATGGACCGGCCCAGGCCATGTTCGCGCCCTTGGCCTTGATCTCGCCCACGAGCCCGTCGGGATGGACGGTGTAGATCAGGGCCAGGAATTGCCCGGCGAACTCGGCCTGCAGGGTCTGGGCCCGTTCCACGAACGCGGGACCGGCCCGCTCCTCGCCTTCCAGGGCGACGATCATCTTCTGGGACGGGTACTTGGCGTGAGCCAGGGCCTCCAGCGTGTGCCGCAGGACCTCGATCGGCTCATGGACGGTCGGCAGGACGACGACGTGAATGACGCACTCCCAGCCGGGGACCTTTTGGAGCTCGGCATCCCAGTCGATATTGAGCGCCCGACGATGCTGATGCCAGGAGACCGACAGGAAGACCACGAAATACAGGACCCGGAAGAACCAATAGAGGTCGAAGGCGATGATGAAGATGATGGCGAGAGACGTGGCCCAGAGAGACAACGCGATTGCGCCGAGAATGGTCAGCCAGACGAGCGTCGCCGGCACGCACTCAAAAAAACGATAGAGGCGGAGCTCCTTCGGCGTCAGGTCGGCGCGGATGTAGGCGCGTTGCAAGTTTTCCATGATCAAACAGAGCGATTCAGGTGAGGGACGTTCTTCGGCGTCGTGATGTTGGGAGCGCGGTCGTAGAGCGGCTCGAGTGGCGCGCCCGCCTTGAATTCCGCAGCAGACAGGGCGGCGGCCTCTTCAGACGTGAGCGGCCCGGAGGCGTAGACGTCGGCCCCAAGCGCCTGCGCCAAGGTCGCGGCGACCGTGACGCGACGGCGCACCGAAGAGAAGCCCCCGGGGCCACGGTCGCAGACGACCTCGTCGATATCCGCGGACTTCCGGCCGATTCCAGTCAGGCTTTGGTTGAGCAAGGCAAGCGGATCGTCGATGGGCGCGCCCTCGGCTAGGGCGAGAATCACTCCGCGCTCCGACAGCGAGACGAAGGGGCCAGCGGCGGACTGCCCGAAGAAGGCGCGCATATCAGGCGGCCTCATGGCCCGGGAGCCCGGCTAGGCCGAAGAACTCGTCGATGAAGACCAGTTTCTGGCCGTCCAAGACGGCGTAGGTGAAACGGTCCATGACGTCCATGCGATAGCGCATCTCGGCCTCGTCCAGGATGGTGTAGTTGATCTCCTGACCCAGCGAGGACTCGTATTCCTTGATGACAGCGGCGAGCTTGCGACGATCAGCGGTGCCGACCAGGAAGATATCCGTCGGCACGTCGTCAGACCCCAGGAAGCGGCCCGTCAGGGCGAAGTACTTGAACTTGCCGCAATTCCGAATCTTCTCGACCATGTCCTTCTCGACCAGCGACCGGGACTTCAGGAACAGCGCCTTGAGCTCCGGATACAGGACGGAGTCGCGATTGAGGCGGTAATGCTTCTTCTGGGTGCCCTTCTCGCCGGGCGGCCGGACGACCGCCACCAGCTCGAGCTTCTCGAGATTGACGAGTTCGTGCCGGATGGCGTTGATGTGACCGCCGATGCGGCGCGTCAGCTCACGGACAAAAAAATCCGTCTCCGGATTCTGGAGGAAGACGCGGAGAAGCTGGGTCCTGGTCTTTGAACCAAACAGTTGTTCAAGCATGTTTCCGCAAAATACCGCCTCATTGTATACTGTAACGGCAGCACCGTAAAGAGCCGACTATGTCTATCCCAACCCCAGCCAAAAGCGTCCAAATCGGGGAAATCCTGGTGCCCGGAGCCGATCTCTACGGCGCCCGGACTTTCATGCTGACCCGCCCGGCCGGCCCGGACCCGCGCGAGGTTGAGCTGGTTTTCGGCGTCCTCGCCGGCGAAACCCACCGCAAAGTCATCGATCTGCTCGTCGAGCGGGTCGTCGAAGCGGCGCGTGGCGCGGCCTTCTCCCCCGAACCCGACCCCGAGAAGCGCTTCGAGGCGGCGATCAAGCGCGTCAACAGCGTCATTCTCGGCTACCTCCACGAGCAGGGACTCTCCCTGCCGGGCACGAAGCTCCGCGGCGCCTTCGGATTGCTCTCCGGCTCCACCCTGCTCCTCGCCGGGCGCGGCAGTTTCCACGGCCACATCGTCATCCCGTCCGAGAAGGGCCCGGCGGTCTTCGAGATCTTCGAGCCGCTGAACGACCTGACGAACCCGAAGTTCTTCTCCACCTATCAGAAAGGCCCGATGAAGCCGGGCAGCCGTCTCTTCGTCTCCTCCACCGAACTCTTCACGGCGCTAGGGCGCGATTTCGTCTTGGGGCGCTTCAGCGACCCCGACCCCAGCCGGACCACGCGCGACCTCAAGGCCGCCCTGCACACGACGAAACTGCCGGTCTCGATGATCTCGCTAGTCATGCCGGCGGCCCCCAGCGCTGAAAGCCTCGAGACGGCTCGACCGGCGATCCAGCCCCAGCCGGCCGCCCAACCCCGACCCAGCGCCCAACCCAGGCCGGTCACGCGCGAGAGCGTCGCTGATCCCGGCGAGCTCGTGTCCCGCGGCGTCCAGGCGGCCATGATCGGCGCCGCCGGCGGGCTCCGCGCCCTGCCCAAGACCATCAGCGTCGTCACGACTGGCGCCGCCTCCGCCGCCACCGCCTCCGGCCGAATCGCGGCCCGCGCCCTCAAGGTGGCGGTCGCGCCCTTGCGCGACGAGACTGGCCGCCTCTCCCTCGCGAAAGTCAGGACCGCCCCCTTCCGACTGGCCGAAGCCGGCATCGTCGGGCTGAACGCCGTGCGTCGACGCCGCTACCTCTTCCTGGTACTGGTCCTCCTCACCGCCGGCCTCGTGAACGGCGCAATCTACCTGGTGCGGCACCAGGCGGTCATGAGCAACGTCCGGGCTTACGAGGCCCAGCTGTCGGAGATCCAGGGACTCGAAACCGACCTCGAGACTTCCATGATCTACGGCAACGAGACGCGCATCCAGGAACTCGTCGGCCAGATGACGACCAAGCTGAACGCCCTGCCGGAGACGACCGCAGCCCAGAAGCGCGGCAAGGCCGCCCTGCAGGAAATCGTCGCCGCCGCCGAACGCCACCTGCGCAAGGAAATCGACCTGAAACCGGCGTCGTTCGCCGTCCTGGGCTCGAACCTGGCCGCGCCCGGCCCCGTCGCCTACTGGAACGGCAAGCTCTATGCCTTCTCGTCCGCCGCGCCGGAAGCCTTGGAGACCAAGACCGCCGGGGCCACGCCGACCAAACGGCACCTGACCGGCGTCAGCGTCGGCGTCACCCAGGCCATCCCGGCCACGACCGGCCTCATCCTGCTCCTGACCGACGGGCAGTTGGGCTTCTGGAATCCCGCCGCCGACGCCGTCGTGCCGTACGCGGGCGTCACCTTCCCCGCCGCGACGCCGCTCCTGTTTTACCAAGGCCGCCTATATCACGCGAAGCCCGACGGCAGCGTGGTCCGCCAGTCGGTCCTGACTGCCAAGCTCGGTTCCGAGGTCGTCGCCGCCACTCCAACCGGCCTGCCTGCCGGTAGGCAAGGCTCCCCCGCCACCAGCATCGCCGCCGACGGCAGCCTCTACCTGCTCGCCGCGAACGGCTCAGTGAGCAAGCTCATCAAGGGCATCCCCGCCTCGAACTTCCAGACGCCTGCGCCGAACCCAGGAGTCACGGACGCCTCGGCGCTCCTGGTCGAAACCCAAGGCAACCTCCTGGCCTACCTCGACCGCGCCCTGGGCCGGATGTTCGTCCTCGACAAGCGCGACGGCTCGCTTGTCGCCACCGCCAGCGACCCCAGCCTCAAGAGCCTGACGGCCTGGTCCCTGGACGAGTCCGGCGGCCGACTGTTCCTCGAATCCGGCAACTCCGTCAGCGTCGTCCACCTCGCCGATCTGAAACCCTAAATCGCCTTATGCTCCAGCAAAAGCCGAACCGCGCCGCCCTGTTGACCGTGGGGGTAATCCTCGTCATCATGGCCGCCGGCGCGATCGTCTACGGCTTGCAAAATTTAAAAATCAACGCCCTCCAATCCGAGTTGACGACGCAAACACAGGCGACGGCGGACCTAAACGCCACCACCCAAAAGCAGATCCAGGACCTCCAGGACAAGCTGACGGCGGCCCGGCAGTCCCAGCAACCGATTGCCGTCGCCACGCCACTCGCGCCGACGGCACCGGGGACTTTCACCATCAAGGGGCTGACCTTCACCCTGCCGAACCCCGACTGGAAGGTCGTCAAGAACGACGGGGACAGCGTCAGCATCCAAACGGCCACCTCGCCTTACCAGGTTGACCTGGTCCTCCTGACCGGTCCGGCGATGAGCACGATGAACGGCACTCCTGATGTCACGTCGGGTGTCGCCAGCGCCCAAGTGGACGCTTGCGGCGGTCCGATGTCCTGCTGGATCGTCAACAACGGCGTCCTGAACTACGAGTTCTCCTGGAACGTGCAGGGCAACGAGCCGCCGCCGGCGAACCTCGACGGCATCTGGAGCCCGACGGCCAACTTCACCAATGACGACATCACGGCCATCATGAAGTCAATGGCAGTGGCGAAATAATCCTGATACTTCAAACCAAAATCCGACCCATACGGGCCGGATTTTTGATTCACGAGACCTCTTGACATTTCTGTTTTTTGCGCTAAGGTACTGGCACCGTTCACTCCAACCAGCAGAACCGCAACCAGGAGGTCCGAATGTCCGAAATCCGTTACCCCTATCTGCCTGATGACCGCATCATCCGCTACGTCGGTGCCGACCATCCCCTGATGGTACTGGCCAAGGAATTCGCCCGACAGCACTCGTCAGACAAGTCGATGCCGAATACCTCCGTGCTCGTCCGAGACGGCCGGGTCATCGGCATCGGCGCCAACGGCAGCAACTATCACGACCAGCACGGCTGCCGCCGGGTGGAGCTGAAGTGCCCCAGCGGCCAGGGCTACGAACTGTGCGAGGGGTGCCACCCCAAGAATCACGGAGAAGCGCGGGCCGTTCGCGACGCGCAGAGTCGCGGCAATGAGACCGCCGGAGTTGATCTCTACTTGTGGGGCCACTGGTGGTGCTGCCAGGATTGCTGGGAGGCGATGATCGCCGCCGGCATCCGGCAGGTCTACCTGCTCGAAGGCAGCGAAGTCCTTTTCAACCGCGAACACCCCGACAACGTCATCGGTCATCAATTCGACTGAAGGTTCTCGACAACCGGGCCCAGCCCGGTTTTTTTATTGTACCAAAATCCGGCCCGTGGGGGCCGGATTTTTTGCGGTGTAAACGGACGAAGCTTACTTGAGGGTGACCTTGGCGCCGGCGTCCTCGAGCTTCTTCTTGGCGGCCTCGGCATCGGCCTTGCTGATGCCTTCCTTGACCATCTTCGGGGCGGCGTCGACCAGATCCTTGGCTTCCTTGAGGCCCAGGGCGGTGATTTCGCGGACCACCTTGATGACGGCGATCTTGTTGGCGCCGGAGCTGGTGATCTCGACGTCGAAGGCGGTCTTCTCCTCGGCAGGGGCGGCGGCGGCAGCCGGACCGGCGGCCATCATCATCGGGGCGGCGGCGGAAACGCCGAACTTCTCCTCGAGGACCTTCACCAACTCAGCGAGGTCGAGGACGGACAACTTCTCGATGGACTCGACCAGAGACTTGAACTTCTCCGGCACGACGACATTCTTCTCTTCGGCCATATCTTTTGGTTAATCGGGATTTTAAGCGGCGGACTTCTGGTCCTTGATCGCGCCAATGACGTTGACAAGGCCGCGCAGGTTGCCCTGCAGGACGTTGACGAAGCCGGTGAGCGGCGCCTTGATGGAGCCGACGACCTGGGCGATGAGCTGGGACTTGGACGGCAGCTTGGCGAGCTCCTTCATGGCGGCGGCGGAGACGAGCTTACGCTCGAGGACGCCGGCGACGATCTTCAGGGACTCGTGATCCTTGCCGAACTCGGCGGCGACGCGGGCCGGGGCCACTTCGTCGTCATAACCGAGGGCGAGCAGGACGGCGCCTTCCATGACGGAAGGGTCGATGCCCGCATAGCCGGCCTTGTCGAAGGCGAGGCGCATGAGGGTCTTCTTCGCGACCACGATGCCGACGTTGTCCTTCCGAGCCTTGCGGCGGAGGGCGGTGGCGTCGCCGACCGTCAGGTTGCGGAAATCCGCGAACACGACGGACTTGGCGCGGCCGAGCGCGTCAACCAGCTGGTTGAGCGTGAGTTCCTTTTGGGAACGGGTCTTTGCCATAAGTAGAGGTTTGTCATTCCGACCGAGCGACAGCGAGCGGAGGAATCGCTTGCGTTTCATGTCGCGCAAGAGGCACCTCGGCTAAGCTCGGGATGACCTAGGATAATTTCGACCTTTAACGACGAAATCCGCATTCGGAAGGGAGTGCGGACGCGGTTAAAGCCTAGGGCTTTTGGCGCATTCGCCTCGGTAGGATGGGAACGGCAGTTCCCGCTTAATGCCGCCTGCTGGCGGACAACCTACGGTCTTCGGTGAACGTTGGATTTGTCTGGGGACAGCTTAACTTATGGGCTTAAAAACGTCAAGAGTTGCCTAAACCATGAGCTTTTTAAGTATTTCGACGTTCTCTTCCTCAAAGCGGCCTTTTCGCACAAAATACGGCAGTTGGTATTTCTCGCATTCTTCTTGAATCCACTTGCCGTAGGCGACGACGAAACCCGCGACGGACTCGTAGGTCTTGTCGGAGGCGCCTGAAAGCCAATCAAAATGACTGCTGTTATTTCGCATCGCTTCAAGCTGTAGAGCTTCGTCCGCGCTGATGATGAACAGGGCTTTGATCTGCTCGGCGTTCGCCGGTTCCTCCATCATCTTTTGAACCTGCTCCGGGAGCAGATGAACGCCCTCGATAATTTGATCGTCGCGGACGCCGATTTGATGGCGCACTAAAGAACTGAGACACAGTTCGAGAGACTGCGCCTCGATGACTTGGTAGTGAACCATTTCTAAAATAGCTAGGGCGGACAATTCGTCATTGCTGCCGAATCCTTTAAAAGGGAATTTCTGCAAACGATCCCCTTCCGGCATCAAATCATGAACCATTGTTCGGAGCACATCTGTCGAAATCCAAGGGACGGTCAACTCACTCATCAGGCGATGAGCGATGATGCTCTTTCCGGTCCGAGGCGCGCCACCGATAAGGTAGACCATAGGTGTTTTGATATTATCTTATCACGGAAATAAAACGCCCGCGGTTGGGCGGGCTTGAGCGGTCAGTACGGCTTCGGAGTTCGGTCGGGGTTGCGGATGCGCTCGCGCGTGTCTTCGACCGACAGGCGGCGGGCGGGATTCGGCGCCCAGGTCTTGAAGGTCAGGCCGTCGGGCAGAATCTCCCAGACGGGACAGCAGATCGCGTGGAGCTGCTCGGCCTCGGCGTAGACGCCCTTGCCGATCATCCCGTCCCGGAAGGCCAGGAGGACGCACTCGTCGCATTTCGGCAGGATGTCCTCGAGGAAGTAAGCCATCCCCTTGGCCTGGTAGCCGGCGGCGTGCTCCGGCGCGTTCGGGTTGATGATCTCGTAACCCGGGAAGCGCTGGGCGAGACACTCGAGCAAGGCTCGCTCCAACTCCGTGTCATAGACGTTGATAGGATGGGCAAAGTACAGCTTCGGCTTCGACATTGGGTCTCCTCTCGCAAAAGGTACTGACACCGTCTTACGACGCTTGGCTCGAAATGTCAACCTAAAAGGCCCGCCATCATGGCAGGCCCTTTTAAAATTTGGTCTTATCCGATGATCGTCCCCTTGAAGGGCTTCCCGGAGATGGCCGCGGCGGCGTCCTTGAGGGACCGGCCGTTCACGACTTTCACCGTGAGTCCGAGCTTCGCGCCCAGCGCGGAGGCGATGGGGTCGAACGGCATGTTGAGACCCGGGCTCCACTTGCTCCCGACGATCTTCCGGAAATCCGGCCACGAGACGTTTTCAAGCGCTTGGGCCTTGGGATCCTTCTTCGGATCCGCCGAGTAGACGTAAGTGATGTTGCTCAAGTTGATGACGGTCTTGGCGCCGAGCTTCGAGGCCAGCATCGCGGCGCAGTAGTCGGTGGACCAGCCGGGCTTCCAGCCGGAAGCGACGAGGACGGGCACCTTCCGCTTTGGCGGCTTTGAGGGATCGGTCACGACCTCAAGTGGCGCCAGCTTGCCGAAGGCGAGGCGCATCAGCAGGGCGTTGAGGCGCGTGGCCATGACGCCGAGCCAGTCGAGGTCGGCCGACGATTCCGGGGCCAGGGCCTTGGCCGCTTGCTGATAACGTCGTGCGACCGAACCGCCGCCGCAGACGACGATGAAACGTTCGCCGTTCTTGACGCGTTCCTCGATGAGCTCCTTGAATTCCGCCAGGAACTCTAAGTCAATCCCGGAGTCCGGGGCGATGAGCGAACCGCCCAGCGAGATGATGATCGGCGCTGGCATCGCGATTACTTGTTCTTCTTGCCGGGACTCCAGCGCTGGACCTTCATGCTGGTCATGCGACTGGCGACCAGGTTCGGCGCGACCTGGGCGCGGAAGGAGCTGGGGGTCCGGTACCCCGGACCTTTTTTATTGCTGCCGAAAGTGCGCGAATGGTTTTTCATATTGAGGTTATTTGGCCGCCTCGGGCAGGTCCGCCTCGTGGCGGGCGAGCTCCAGCCGGGCGATGTTCTCGACGTAGCGCTCCGCCAGGGCCCGGCCGTTCAGGGTCTTGAGCTGGTCGGTGTCCTTGGCGATCATGAAGATGATGACCAGGACGGCGTTGGTGAAGCCGACGGCGAGCCGGGCCCCGGGCCCGACGGTCGTGAGGGTCACGGCGGCGGCGAGGAGCGTCAGGCCGAAGAAGACGGTCCAGACCTGCGTCGGCAGTCCCCCGTCGCGCAGCTCTTGGATGTGCTGGCGCGCGACGGCGGCGGCGCCGGCGGCCTCAAGCATCTCGCGATAGAGCACCTTCTCCTTGTCGGTCGTGAGCTCGCCGATGGTGTAGAGGTGGTAGCTCACCTTGCGGAAGTCGCCGTTGGTCTCCTGGTACTGCGACAGGTCCTTCTTGTCGAAGCCCTGGAGGTAGCCGTAGACGTAACCGTGGAGCTCCGTGAACCAGCCGCGATGGTCGCCGGTCAGCCCCAGGTTCTTGCCGAGGTGGTAGACGCGACGGATCTTGTTGAGCTCGACCGCGACCCAGTTGGCCAAGTCCTCGTGGCGCTTGACGGCGCGCATGAAGACGACGCCGAGCATGGAGGTGACGGCGACCACGGCGGCGACGGCGTAGGCCGGGCTGGCCCCCTGGATCGGGAAGACCATGGCGAGGGCGAGCGACAGGGCGACGACGATCAGGAACTTGGCGGTGAATGACATAATGGTTTAGAGGTTTTCCTTGAGCAAGGCGTTGGTGAGCCAGCCGATGAGCCAAAGGGCCAGGGCGCCCCAGAAGGCCGCGCCGAAGCCGGTGACCGTGAAGCCTTTCACGACCGAGGAGACGAACCAGAGGATGAGCGCGTTCAGGACCAGCGTGAACAAGCCCAGCGTCAGGATGTTGATGGGTAGGGTCAGGAAGATCAGGATCGGCCGGACCAGGGCGTTCAGGATGCCGAGCACGAGCGCCACGACGAGCGCGGTATAAAAATTGGTCACGGCGATGCCCGGGATGAGATAGGTCACGAGCATGATGCCGAGCGCGTTCAGGATCCAGCGGAGGATGAGATACAACATATGCTTTTCGGGTTAGAGCAGTTTCGCCTGGTCGCTCTTCTCGTCCTCGTCGTCCTCGGATTCGGCCGCCTGCCTGCCGGTAGGCAGGGCCGGCAGGTCCGCGAACTTGGCCTTGATCTGGGTGACCTTGTTCTCGACTTCCTTGAGGCGCGCCCGGCAGCGCTGGGCCAAGTCCAAACCACGCTCGAATTTCTTCAAGCCTTCCTCCAAGTCGACTTCCTGGGTCTCGAACCATTCGACGATCCCCTCAAGCTCCTTGAAGGACTCGGCGAAGCTGAATTGCTCGGTTTTCTTCATAGTTTTTCGGCTTCGAAAGCTCCCTTATGTAATTGTATGTTGACCTTGTCGCCCTTGTCTATCGCCGTCGCCGACCGGACGACCCGTCCGGCCTTATCCCGGACGATGGCGTAGCCGCGTTTCAGGACCGCTTGGGGGTCGAGGGTCCCCAGCAACCGGCCGCCCTGCTCGACCGCCGAGGCCAGTTCCGCGACCCGCCGCTCGTACCGCGCGGTGAGCGTCCCGGCGAGGAGTTCGGCCCGGCCAGCGCGTTCCTGGAGCTTCCGCTCGAAGCCGGAGACGGCGCGGGCGAGGTCGGCCATGACGGCCTCGAAGTCCTCGCGGGCGGAACGGACGTGCTCGGTCAGCCGAGTCTCGAACTCGTAGAGTCGACGCTCGTGGGAGCGGATGGCGGTTTCGAACGTGCCGGTCACCGAGTCGACCATCGAGTCCACTTCGCGCTCCAAGTCCCGTCGGTCGGGCACGACCAGCTCGGCGGCGTTCGAGGGCGTGCTGGCCCGGATGTCGGCGGCGTAATCGGCGAGGCTCTCGTCGCGCTCGTGGCCGACGGCGCAGATGACGGGGATCTTCGAGGAGAAGACGGCGCGGGCGACTTCCTCGGAGTTGAAGGCCTGGAGATCTTCCAAGGAACCGCCGCCGCGCGTGAGCACCAGGACCTCGGCGAGCTCGGGATGCGCGTTGAAATAGCGGAAGGCGTTCACGATGTCGGAAATCGCGTCGCGGCCCTGGACCTGGACGTGGAGCGAGTTGATGCGGACGCCGCCGAAACGGTTGCCGAGGATGCGGAGGAAGTCGGTATAGGCCGCGGACTCGGTCGAGGCGATGAGACCGAGGCGCTCGGGGAACCTCGGGAGCTCCCTCTTGCGAGCGGCGTCGAAAAGTCCCTCGGCCGCGAGCTTTTTCTTCAGCAAGTCGTAGGCGCGCTTGAGGGCGCCCTCCCCCACCGGCTCGACGCGGTCTACCTTCAAGGAGAATTTGCCGCTCTTCGCGAAGACCGACGGCGTGCCGTGGACACGGACTTTCATGCCGTCCTCGAGCGGCGTCTTGAGCTGCCAGACGGTGGCGAAGCAGTTGACCACGCCCTCGGGGTCCTTGAGATCGAACCAGACCCACTTGCCCTGGCTGACGCGATACTGCGAGACCTCGCCCTCGACCAGCGCGCCATACGGGAAAGCGACCGTCTCCAAGGCGACGTTCAGCGTGCGGACGAATTCGGCGACGGACAGCGCCCGTTCGATGGGTTGTTCGGCGTTCATCATTTCAGGAAAAGTATCTCATTCAAGCCGGTGACGGACCAGCCGGGTCGGCGCCCGCCGTCAATCGCGTAAAGGCGGTCGTTCCATACAACCGCGCCCAAGCCGTGGCGCGGATGCGGCAGGACGGTCGTCAGGGCCTTCCAAGTCCCGGCCTTCGGGTCGAAGACATCGACGTCGCCGAGGACGGCCTGGTCGGGGATCTCGCCGCCGAGGACATAAGCCTGGTCATTCCAAGTCGTGACCGCGAAGTCGCTCCGCTTGGTCGGCAGGGACGCGACCGTCTGCCATTTTCCGGTCTTGGGGTCATAGGCCTCGACCAGATCGGTGGTGTCAGTGCCGGAGTCCCGGCCGCCCGCGGCATAGATATTGCCGTCCAGGGCGAAAGCCACGAGGTCCTGGCGGGCCCGGCTCATCGGTGGCAAGTTGTTCCAACTGTCGCTCGCTGGATCGTAGACCTCGGCCGAAGCGGTCACGCCAGCGTCGGTCACGCCGCCCAAGACGTAGACCTTGCCGTCGAGATAAGCCGCCGCCGCGCCGCCCCGGAAATCGCCCGGCTTGGCCAGATCACTCCATTCGTGATCGCCCGGGTCGTAGACCCAAGCCTGGTCAATCGTCTGGCGCGAGAGGCCGATGAAACCGCCGACGACGTAAACCATCTGGCCGTCGGTCGCGACCGCCGGATGATGCAAGGATTGCGGCATAAGTGAGCCGATCGCCCACGTGTCCTTGGCGAGGTCATAGACCTCAAGCGAGTTCAGCGTCCGACCGAAGCCGTCGAGCCCGCCGA
>Ga0182027_10007856_pt1 | contig 15632 bp, 9 predicted proteins | sample 712E1DmetaG_FD_121300 | JGI IMG/M metagenome (GOLD analysis project Ga0182027, IMG submission 121300) | Permafrost microbial communities from Stordalen Mire, Sweden - 712E1D metaG (Illumina Assembly) | ecosystem: Environmental > Terrestrial > Soil > Wetlands > Permafrost | place: Sweden...
CTCCTGAGCCTATCACTAGATGTCATCGACATAATCCGTTCCCTTGGTGATCCTATTAATAGCCCCGTTGTAACTGAGAGGCGCTTAAGACCTCTTTTGTCTCTTCCGGATGGCGAACAGGCGAAGCAGATTAAAGCGTTGCTGTTCAAGGATGCCCAAAAATAGGCAGTAGTAATCAATTAGGCACGAATAAATGCATTACCAATGGCACTATGCCATTTTTATCAGCGGGGGTGACTAATAGTGACCAATTTCCCACCAAATCGTGATATAACCTATCCCCACTTAAGTGCTTTCGGGTTTTAACTTAATCAAGGAGATTTCCCCAAAATCAGGGATCAAGTGCTGCTTAACAATATCTCCATAGCGCTCAAAGCCTCGTGGTGATAACTTTACCTTTGCGTAATCTACTAGCCACGTAGCGAGGAAATCAGCAAGAGTGGTCTTATCAGGTTTCATATAAGTACCGGCATCCAATTGGTGTGGCTCATTGAAGGAGAATTCTCTTACTTTTGATAAATCTCTCAATCCGTAACTCTATTCCCTTAACTTCGACAGCTGAGCGTAAAAATGTATGGATATTGGGAGATGGAGTAGGGATATTCAAATCATCTGGCTGGGGTATCAATAAATAGAACCTAAGACTTCGACTTGAGGAATACCAATAAAACGCTTGCCGCGCAAACTGCCATTGCAGCGTATGAGATATAGTTTAGAAAGGACTCCTGTATTTCAGTTGGCTGAAATATAGACATCAAAGCTGGTATCACACCAAGCAGTAGGACCAAGACATTCTGGTTAGACTTTATCGACTTGGGTGTCTTAAGCAAAAATGTTAAGCTCCACAAGGAAATCCACAGGAGCAAAGCGACAGGTGCATACCTTGAAGCCACCACTATAACAGGACGATCAATCGTGATATGCAATTCGTTGTTTGAGTTAGGTTCGGGCTGTACTTTGATTATGTATCCGTTCAGGCTACTATAAACAGAGAAACCAAACGGCATTTCTGTTATGTTTTCTCTTGTATATTGTGTGTTGCCTATATTAATGCCATTTGGAATAGAAGCGGTCGCTAAAACCGAAAAATTATATTTATCAAAAGGGAACCAGAAGCTGTCTCCAGAAGCCTTCACCGATGAACTAGTCTGCTGGCCTCTGTTCAGTGTTGGGAACGCGGGTGTATTTGTAACAGTAATACTTTGAGACTGCCCTGATGGTTGACTTGGTGCAGGCAAACTTTCGGTAGCTGAACTCCAAGCACTGAAAAAGGCTAGATTTTTAGACAAGTCTACGCCATTTTTGCCGCTCTGAGTTACAGTCATCGGTCCATATTGATACCAATATGTTAGCTTAACGGTGCTGTTCGCAGTGTCTAGATCACTTATGCCAAGAGTCATCGCCGCATAATTGAGGTTAACGGCATTCCAGTCACCTATTTTTCGATTAGGACCACCCCTCGATGCTGACATCGAACCAATTGCCAGGATCGCTACAACCAATACCAATGCAATTGTTAGTTTAATAGAAAAACTCTGAACCCAATGAGCAATTGTTAAAATAAATCCCTTATGCATATTCATCAACATAATTATAGCTCAGAATCCTGCAATCATATAGCATTTATTGTAGCTATCATCTTGTTACGCCTAATTTTCTGCATTCCTTTGGACCTAGTAGCGTATTTGGTCCTCTATACGTATGAGTTTTTCACTTGATTATCACCGAACATTATAAATCAATTTTAAGCGCATTTGCTTGACAACTTTTTCTCAATACTTTTCGATGAAGGTAGCTAATAAGGTAAGGGGGGGTAAGCAAGAATGGCGAGAAAGAGGGGTTGCAGATTCGGAGCCCGTAAGCATGGTCGCTGCCCGGCCCGGAAATAGGTGCTACCGATGAAAAAGTGTAAGCATGGCGCCACAAAGCACGGCACTTGCCGTAAGATTGCCCGGCTCAAATCAAAAAAATAAATAGGGACGGTGAATTCGAATGAGACTACAGTAAGAATAATCTACTGCCACCAGTTGACAGATCGAAACAAACTTGAGGAGTCCCTTAAAATGACCGATTGGACAATAGCCCTTCTATTCATAATGCTAACTGCTTTTATCGGCCAAACTGCAATACTATATCGAAAGATAGGGAAAATTGAAGAACTGGTGAAGAGATCTTGTCCGTTTGGTTCATGCCCATTTTTTAAAAGTGCTAACATGGAAGCTCAGAACTTGATGAAAAATGTCAAAAATGACTCTGATACTTAAACCATCGCATTGCCTCATAATTTAAGTTACCAAGGAAGGGGTATCGTATTTGCCTTTGATCAACATAATATGTAGAATATGCATAATTATGTTTCCATTAACTGATTCATCTCTTTTATTTATAGAATTGTTAATAATAGCCTTTGCTTTTTTGGGAGTATTTGTATTGGTTGGGCAATTCATTGGGGTGGTAAATATCCGTTGTGACCCCACCTTCGTACGTATTGCTTACTGTCTAGAATCCAACTAAATTGAATTAGGGTAATTAAAGAGCAACTACAAGCGTCTAATAAGATGTATCAATGCGCTTACCTCTCTGGTTAACGCTGGATAACCGTGGTTAACTTTGACAAATGTTGAAGAAGTGTAATACACTGTAAATAGTTGAATTCCCCTGAGACTTCGGTCGATGGGCGCGAGGGTGATATGCGAGTATCACCCTTTGCATTTATAAGAGGAATGTTGCCTTGAAAACCAATATATACATAGATGGTTTCAACCTGTATTATTGTGGAGTCAAGGCCACAACCGATAAGTGGTTGAATCCTCTTGTTCTTGTAAATACGTTGTTCCCAGGAAAACCAATTAACAAAATTTATTATTTTACTGCAAGAGTAAAACCACTTCCTCATGACCTGAGCGCCCCGACAAGACAAGGCATTTATTGGCGAGCATTAAGGACAATCCCAAATCTTGAAATTATCGAAGGCCACTTTTCTACATGGGCAAAACTATTACCGCAATATCCTTTTGCTTATCTGAAACCTATGGATGCTCCATATAATTACCCTCAAAAGGTACAAATCCACAAAGCAGAAGAAAAAGGATCGGATGTAAATTTAGCTTCCCAGTTAATTTATGATAACTGTAAAAAATACACAGATGAATCAATAGTTATTTCAAATGACTCTGATTTGGCCTACGCAGTGGAAATTGTCGTATCAAAATTAAACATGCCTGTAATAGTTGTAAATCCTAACCGCACTAGTAATGTGCATAAATCTATTAATTCTTATGGGATTTCCAAGGATCTAAAAAAGGTTGCTTCAAGTTGCATGGCTTCAATTAATGATCCAGTTTATACTAAATCCAAATTCCCAATTAATTTAACCGATACTACGGGGACATTCACTAAACCACCAAACTGGTAACCGAAGTTTTTTCTCGGCATAATTCACCTTTCTATTTTGCTACCGCATTTGCTACCGCTTGTTGAAACAGTAAATAAACTTCCCACGACCTTACGAGCCTGTCTCATAAATAGGTTATGAAAGGATAAAGTGGGAGAATATATATAATTATTGTAATGTTTTTGCGTGCTGGTGGGGGAATTAAATTAATCAATATTATGACCATAATATGTCGTAAAGTGGGAGATATAAATTTGTGTTTTGACTTTTGAGACAGGTTCTTACGGTCGGGGTATTCAGCAAGGAAGAATAAATTGAAGCTAAAATATTGTGTCTAATATTGCCATTCATGAGGCTACTTTAGTTAAATTCCCAAAATTTCGAGAGCAACACCATCGGCCTCTCGGTCACCTCTTCTCTCTTCAAATATATCATATTACCATGGAAGCTCAGAACTTGATGAAAAACGTAAAAACAGGCTCTGATACTTAGACTATTTTTTTCCCGGAACTGAAAGACAACAGCTTCGCCAAAGACGGTGGCCAAAATATATTATTAGTCTTGCGTCTGAACTACGATCCTAAACATAAATATAAGTTATTATTTGTTCATGTAGCTATGAAGTCTCCCAGAAAAATAGCTTTGAGATAACAACGCTAAATTAACGCAAATATGCTGCTTGATGCTAACCTTATTTCCTATTACTTATAAAACTAACCCCAATCCGAAATATCACTATCCATGCGTATTCTAAAAAAATTGTGCCAATCCGTCCGTCTGTCTTGCAGCAATTCGATTACGATGCTAAAATTGCTATAACAAAATTTCTGCAGGTTGTAGATGCAAATATTGAGTAACCAATTATTGAAGATTAATAACCACTGTGTTGAATACTTCCCGACGACATAAAGCCAAAGAAGGATAATCGATGAAAAGAGTTTTAGTTCTTATAATAATCTTATCGCTGATGTTAGCAGTTAGCTGCACAACTGGTAATTCATCACCTATCGCGATAATAAAAACCTCGGCAATTACAGAATACCAAACAACAAAATCGGCGACCACGATGGTAACAAAAACGTCAACTGCCGCTGTTAACAATTCAACTCCTACATCTTCTGACCAAGAAATTCCACTTCAAGGCCAGCCACTTACCATTGATAGTAACCGTATGGATTTTATTGATAATTATGTGGAAAAAACACCAGCGTCAGTAACAACCTCGGTAAGTATCTTAGTAAATTACTTAATTACGCCAGCTCAAAATGATATAGAAAGAGCGAGGGCTATATATAGTTGGGTTGCCCATAATATTTCCTATGATTACAACGCCTACTTAACTCATTCGTACGGAGACACGAGCGCCAGCGGCGTTCTGCAAAGTCGAAGCTCTGTGTGTGAAGGATATTCGAGTCTTTTCGAGGCTTTAGCAAAAGACGCTGGTCTAGATGTGGTCACTATAGATGGTTGGGGAAAAGGAATAGGATATGCTGTGGGTGATCAGATCTCAGGAAGTACCAATCATGCTTGGAATGCCGTTAAAATTAATGGCAGTTGGTACTTAATTGACAGTACTTGGGGTGCCGGTTACATAGACCAGTCTCATTTTGTTCAGGAATTCTGTGATGGATATTTTTTAACTCCCCCGGAAACATTTATCATCGACCATTTCCCTAAAACATCTTCATGGCAACTTCTTAAACAACCCATGTCACAATCCGAGTTTGCGCAACTTCCCTTGACTTATTCGGGCTTTTTTCAATATAGGCTTGGCTTTACTGGTACATATCAACCGGTAACAGACGCCAATGGGGAAATCTCAGTGTCTCTAGCGGCACCGGATAATGTAGTTCTAATCGCGCGTCTCTATCAAGGTACACTTGAAATGGCTCAAACATGTACTTTTACGCAGAGAGTGGAGCAGCGATATCAAATAAAAGCCGTAGTGCCTAACGCTGGAAACTATGTATTAAGGGTCTATGCAAAAAATCGTTCAGACACCGGGAATTATTGGGGTGCTATAGACTTTAGCATTCTGGCAAACGCAGCATCTGCATACTCTAGGGGTTTCCCTGCAACGTTTGATGTTTTCTCGATTGGGAATGTTACGTTGTATTCCCCGATGATAGGTAATCTTGTCCCGGGAACGATTCAGAATTTCGATCTTGTTGTGCCTGGTACTGACGACGTGGAGGTCGTGATCGGTAATCTCTGGCAGAAACTATCTGAGAATAACAGCCGATTTAGTGGACAAATCAATGTTACTGTTGGCACCATCCATGTATGTGCGAAATATCCCGGAAACCAGAATTTTAGTGTGTTGCTCGAATATAGTAGTCCGTAGCGATATTGATATTTTAGCATGCGTTTCTCATATTGGAGATTGAATTCTCAAATTAAGAAAACTAGGAAAGGTTAAGATTATTAGTCAAAGAAATAGTTAAGGAAATAAAAAAAGAGGACTGACCTTAAAATATAATAATAACCTCCCAATCAATAATGTTGTGAATGATGTTGATAAATCAAACGGGATGGGATATAATCATTTTCAAAATCATGATGCCAGGAATTATAGAAAATTAGCACCTGAAGCTATAGAAGTCACAATACTAACATAAGCAGCGTTATAGCGATTGGTGACAGGAACGTCCTTAATTTGACAGAACCATCTGTCTCAATTATAAAAATATCAAAAGGAAAGGAAACCTTCTGATGAATAGCAACTCTCGAATGAAGGGATTATCCATTATTGGTATTACCGCATTTCGTATGAGACCATGCGCAAAGCTAATTGTATCATCAATATGCGGAGTTGCTATTTTCCTGAGCGCCTGTTCTACATCTCCCCGAAATTCGACGATGTCAAATTTCCCATCATCACTAACCCCAACTATTGCATCTTCCACTACTTCGATCCCAATCACACCTTCGACAAATTCCAGAATACCTTCTTCAACTCTTGCTTCTGTGACAGCTCCACGCCGGCTATATTTCCTTTCTGAACCTCAAGGAATTGAAACCGGGAATACATTCCAAAATGAAATCATTGTAGGTATCGTAAACTTTACAAGTGCTGATTCAAGTGCATCTGTTACTTTGTCTATCGTTCCAGGAACAGGTACCGCTGGTGCCACGTTATCCGGTACAACCTCAGTTAAAGTGGTTAACGGCTTCGCTGATTTCGCGAACCTTTCTATTGATAAGGTTGGGAACGGATATAAACTCTTAGCAACTAGCGATGGACTAAATTCTGTAACAAGCGAATCCTTTGATGTAACTTTTAATGCGACCGCTATATTGTGGAAATATCTGAAGGGATTAGCAAACGGTGTTGCGGGTCAAGAATTTTACACTGCTATTTGTAATAATATTTACTTGCAAGGGCCCACATTTTATAGCGGGCAGAATTGGTGGGGTGCGTGGCCCCAAGACAGTTGCGATTTTGAACTTGACCTCTTTGTCGACCAGGGGACTAGTACCTCACTACTCCCTCCGAACGCAATCGTTAGCAAACTAGTAACCACGGGGCCACTTAATGGAAGGGAGTTCGTTTACTTCGGATGGTTAATCAGCCCAAACGGAAAGGTTTCTCATTTAAACGATTCCGCCTCATGGTTAGAAGAACAGCTTTCTGGCAGTCATCAATAGACGTATTCGTGAACGTATGTCCGTCAATTGTTGGGGCACTGTTTCAATAATTTGCAGACAATTTTAGTACATCCCGTCACAATATCACTTTATATTCGGCCTTGATAGCAGCTCCGACAATCGAGCTTATTCACGTTTGTGGTTGTCTGCACTGATTCTGGCAAATTAGATCCTGTGACCATATCAGAAATAGATGCTGTTTTGGCAGCTAATGTAGGACTAATAGATAGACCAAAATGAAATCTTTAGTTTTTACTTAATTGACCGCAACCAATAATTAATCAAGTCTTTATTTGATACCCTTTCACTTAGCGTGAGCTGCTTTCTGAGCAATTTCCTTACGTATTTCAAGTGATAATTTTTGAGCTCTGGTCTTACCACCTTTAAGGCTGCATACATCTCTTTTGGACTTCATGGAAAGCACGAGGTATTAATTGCGGCAATTCGGTAACAGTGCTAGAATTGACATAATCAAAATGACTTAGTTTTGGATACTAAAATAAGGAAATCAAAATGAGCTCAGCAAATAAACCAAATCGCGATCAAAAAACCTTGGGCGATGCCCTCTTCGGCACCCGGCTTGACGAAGCCACTAGAAACACAGATAATCCAGAAAAAAAATCCGGTGCTGATTTATTTATCGTCGATAACAGTGATACTGATTGGAAAGTTAAGCAATACCTCAAAGAATGGACGGAAATTGCCGGCAGTTTCGATATTGCTACCGGCTATTTTGAAATCGGTGCTTTATTAGCTCTGGACGGGCAATGGCAAAAGCTGGACAAACTCAGAATATTGATGGGTGATGAAGTCTCCATGCGCACCAAGAAAGCACTTCTTGATGGCATTGAAGAAGCCAAGAAAGTTCTTAATAATAGCATTGAAATTGAAAAGGAAAATAATGATTTTCTCACCGGTGTACCGGCCATAGTCGATGCCCTTAAGAAGAAACAAATCGAGTGTAAGATTTACACTAAAGATAAATTCCACGCCAAGGCTTATATTACACATTCTAAACTTAAGGTTGTCGGTTCGTCCGCGTTGGTGGGTTCCAGTAATTTTACCCTGCCAGGAATAACTACGAATGTAGAACTGAACGTCCAAATTAGGCGTGAAGTAGAAATTCTTCAGCAGTGGTATGAAGAACATTGGGGTCGCGCAGAAGATATCAGTGAGGAATTGCTAAAAGTTATCGAGCGCCATACACGAGAATACTCTCCTTTTGAGGTCTACACTAAATCTCTGCAGGAGTTTTTTCGAGGTCATGAATTAACCGCCGGTGAATGGGAAAAATCAAAATCACTGGTATACCCTAAACTTGACCAGTATCAGAAAGAAGGCTATCAGGCAATCATTAAGATAGCTAATCAATATAAAGGAGCTTTCCTTTGTGATGGTGTCGGACTTGGCAAAACGCTTATCGGTCTCATGTTAATTGAAAGGCTTATTTACGACCGTAAGCGCGTTTTACTTCTAGTTCCTAAAGCTGCCCGTGCACCGGTATGGGATAAGCATTTAAAACGCTACCTACCAAATTTGAAAGGTGATTATAGTAATCTGGCGGTCTATAATCACACAGACTTGCGCAGAGGCGGAGAATACCTTGAAAAATTCCATCGTCTGAAAGAAATGGCAGATGTCATCCTAATTGATGAAGGGCACCATTTCAGGAATCCGGGAGTAAAAGGTAAAACCAATTACTGGAAACTCTATGATATATGCGAAGGGAAACCGGTTATTCTTTTGACTGCTACGCCAATTAACAACTCCCTTCGTGACCTGCAACACATGATAGAATTGTTCTCTCGAAAACTTCCGGATTATTTCAGTCCTGCTCCTCTGGGTATTCATTCTTTACCTGGGCATTTTAATCGGTTAGAGCGTGAACTACAAAGAATAATCGAAACATCCCCGACAAATCATACGGACAACATCACGATAACGGACCAAGAAGAAGCACAAAGAGTGCTTTTCAATGACAACCTGTTCCGAGCCCTAGTAGTGCAGAGAAGCCGTGCCTATGTCAAGAAAAGTCAGGAACAGTATGGCGGCAACAAAGTCATATTCCCGAAGAGAGAAAGACCACAAGTAATTCCTTACGATCTGAAAAAAGTGTATGGGTCATTGCTATCCATGGTAGAAAAAGCTTTTGCCAGAGACAAGCCTCTTTTTTCATTGGCCATGTACTATCCTTTGGCTTATCCAAAAGTCCCGCTCGACGAAAAGGAAGAAGATACCGCCTTCCTCATCAACCGTCAGAAGCAATTAGTGCGTTTAATTAGAATCTTATTTTTAAAAAGATTTGAAAGCTCAGCCCTTGCTTTTGAATTATCATGTTTTGAGTTATTGAAGAAGATGTTGGTATTTGTCGAAAAGCACTCAAAGACAGATGCGGACAAACGAAGGTTGGAACGTTGGAAGAGTCAGAAAGAAGATTTGATAAACTATGTCAAAGCCAAGCAATTAGAATTATTCGATATCGAGCCGGATGAAGAAAATGAGGATATTATTACGCCCGAAATGCTGGAGGATTTAGATCCTTTAGATGAAAAACTATTTGATGTACCTCAAATTATCAACGAGACATACCTGGATATGGATGAAGTAATACAATTCCTGACCGAGTTGAAGAAATTTGAACCGACCCATGATGATAAACTGAAAGCACTAGTAAAATTATTGAAGTCTGATGAAGCATTAACCACGCATAAGGTAATAATCTTCACAGAATTCATGGCTACCGGACGCTACCTGATAAAAGAACTCGGTAAAGCTGGCATTGATGGTCTAGATGAGGTGGACAGTGCGGTTAAAGAAGATAGGGGCAACATTATTACCAGGTTTGCGCCGTATTATAATGACACTTCTAGTGGAGATTTAGAGGCTAAGAAAATCAAGGAGACACGCGTCCTAATTTCTACCGATGTTCTCTCTGAAGGCTTGAACCTTCAGGATGCGACCCGCCTGATTAACTACGATTTGCATTGGAATCCTGTGCGTCTAATGCAAAGAATCGGACGTGTCGATAGACGACTAAATCCCGAAATCGAAAACGAAATCATTACCGATCATCCGGATCAGAAAAATATTCGCGGTACGGTCTGTTACTGGAATTTCCTACCACCGGAAGAACTTGAAAACCTTCTGCACCTGTATAATAAGGTCTGCGGTAAAACTTTAAAAATTTCAAAGGTATTTGGAATAGAGGGAAAGAAACTACTCACGCCGGATGATGACTACGAAGCATTGAAAGATTTTAACCATGAGTATGAAGGAACCACTAGCGTTATGGAAGAAATGCACCTCGAATTTCAAAAGTTGATTCAACAAAACCCCGACCTTGAAACAAAACTGAATAACTTGCCGGGCCGAGTCTTTAGTGGAAAAGAACATCCATCTGAGGGGACAAAAGCGGTTTTCTTCTGTTACGCTCTGCCAGCTCCCCCTGTAAATCGACCGTACGGCAAGCCCATAGAGGATACGGCGTGGACACTAGAAGCTGGATTCACCAAATGGTACCTTTACAATCTGGAAAACGAAAAAATCATGGACGAACCGGAAGACATCGTTAAGATAGTCAGAAGTCGACCAGATACACCTCGACATCATGTCATGCAGGAAAAGACGCTCGCCGAAATCAGGGCAATAATGGATGGACATATTAAAAACTCATATTTAAAGAAAGTGAATGCACCACTTGGGGTGAAACCCGTGTTAAAAACCTGGATGGAATTGTCTTAATTGGAGAGTTTATATGCCTAAACTTGATTTTGACCAGCTTCGGGACGTGGATAGCCTATCTTCCCTAGTTGAATTTTTGAGAAACCAACTTGACTGGCCGATTGAGGATTACAAAACCGACGACCTAACGTTTGAATGGTCAGCGGATTCTCTCCATATTGCCGAACATAATGCTCCAGTTTTATCCGGAGGTCAAATCCGCCAACTGCGCAGCATGGTTCCCACCCAACCATGGGGTATATTTCTGGTTGAGTTTAATGATGACCGCGTACATAGCGGTTTGTTGAGAGAAATCTTGCGAGGGCTGGTGACTAATCGGCGTCACGATGCTCATTTGCCTTCCTGGCAGCATGAAAATCTCTTGTTTCTTTGCGCAACACAAGATTATAACCGTATAACCATAGCCCACTTCCGCGGCGAAACTGTACAGAGTGCGCGACTTACGACATTTGGTTGGCAAAAAGAGAATCCATATTTAAGAACACTAGCTGAATTCAACTTACCGGCCTTGATTTGGCCCGATAATCCGCTTGACTCTGAAAGTTGGCTGAAATCCTGGACCGCAGCTTTTGATAAAGAACCGATAACTCGTGACTTCTTTAAACGCTTCGACAAAGCACTATTGGCGATAAAAGCAGATCTGGAGACTCTGCAACGCTTTACTTCTGCAGAAGCTTACAGTCGCGCTCAACTACTGTTAGAGCGCATGATCTTTCTGTATTTTCTCCAAAATCGTGGTTGGTTGAATCAGCATCGTAATTATCTGAAAGCGGGTTTCACGCTCTACCGTGATTCGCCTGATGAGTGCACCTATTACTCGGAGTTCTTGGAAAAGTTATTCTTTACCTTAGCAACACCTCCCGGCACTGCTGATGCACATCGGTTGGAAGGAATCCCGTTCCTTAATGGTGGTTTGTTTAATGACGACGAATTCCCCACGGCGTCATCTAAAGATCGAAGGATTTTCCCACCATTATTTGTTCGTAATGGTACTTTTAGTTTCGTTTTCGACCACTTGCTCGAAGCATTCAACTTTACGGTACGCGAGGATACTCCGCTTGACCAGGATGTCGCGGTTGACCCCGAAATGCTCGGAAAAGTATTCGAATCTATCGTTCTACATGCCGAAGCCGAAGCAGAATACAACGCTCCTGATAAACGCAAGGCCACCGGCTCTTACTATACCCCTCGCATTGTAGTTCATTTTATTTGCCGGGAGGCTCTACGGCAATACCTTACAAAAGAATTCCCTGGCACAGAATGGGAGAACAAAATTCGTCTGTTGTTTGAACTTGATTCACCTTCAGGGTTTGAAGTGGACGAACTTATCCGTCTCCGTTCTTTATTCCAACCACCGGATGGACGCCAGTTGCTAGATGTATTGAATAATATCAAGACGTGCGACCCGGCTGTCGGTTCCGGTGCATTTCCGGTGGGGCTTTTACACGAATTGGTCAATCTTCGGCGTACTGCCGAGACTATCGCCAACGGTTTCGTCGACCCTAGCCGCCGTGAAGGTACAAACTGGGTTCATCGTGCAAAAGCAGAAATCGTCGAGAATTGTCTTTATGGTGTTGATATCCAACAGCAGGCAATTGAAATTTGCCGTTTACGGCTGTGGCTTAGCCTTATCGTGGATTACGACCTGGGCCTCGATCCGTTCGGCGCTGAACCGCTTCAATTTCGTCGGGCAATTCAGCAAATATCCCAATTACCTAACCTGGAGACAAACTTTAAACGTGGCGATAGTTTACTAGACTACATTTCCGGCGTGAATATACGAGTGGCTCCAGAGAAAAGTAAACGTTATCATGATGAATTTACCAGAATTCATAACTTGGGTAAAAAACTACACCGTGAAAAGAAAGCAGGAAATAAAAGAGACCTCCGGCTAGAAATCCTGCGTAATCGGCTTGAATTAAGCGAACGTGTAGTAAAAGATGAAATCAAGGAAATAAGCGAAATTAATTCCCAGCTTACTCTTAGCATCGTTTCCAGCACAGAATCAGAGTCAAAAAAGAAACAACAAGTAATACAAGAAACAAATCGCCTGCTGGAAGCGTTAAAAAAAATTGATGCAGACAAAAAGAAGCTCGAACAAATCAAGGCCCGCCCGTTTGACGCAAGATTCTACCCAGAACTGCGCAAGTTGGAAGGAGCGGATTTTGATAGCCCGTTTAATTTCTCATGGCGGCTTGATTTTGCAGATATTTTCCAAGAAGGTAAAGGTGGTTTTGACGTTATCCTAGGGAACCCGCCGTTTGTTACCGCACGCAATGCTGAAAAACGCGAACTTTATCGGGAACGGTGGAAAAGGGTATGCACAGGCAAATATCTATTAATATGCCCATTTTTTGATCTTAGTTTTGGGCTCTTGCGCTTCGGAGGTGAGCTAGGTTTTATCGTTTCCAACGCTTTTGCTAAACGTGAGTTTGGCAAACCTTTAATAGAAGTTTTTTTCCCGACTGTGGACTTGCAGAAGATTGTTGACTGTTCTGGTTTGGCTTTTCCTGGTCATGGCACACCTACTTGTATCATCTTCGGCCAAAATCAGAAACCTACTTCGAACTCTGCTGTTCGAATTGCAGCGACTCTACCTGGGGGTGGGGATCTCCATTCTCCTCCTGAAGAGAGTCTTCTATGGCGAGACTTAGAATCTAATAACGATAATCCGGGATACACTGACGAGTGGATTACGGTCGCAGATCGTCCAAGAAAAGACATGACAAAACACCCTTGGAATTTCGATCCTACGGGTTCTGGATCTAGCCACGAGTTAATGACAAATACAATACCTCTATCTGAGTTTACAGGATCAATAGGTCCCTCAACAATAACTCGGAGTAATGAAGTATTCGTCCAGCCCCTCCATTTAATACGTAGATTAGAGATAGAATCTTCCTTGATCAGAATCTTTATGCCGGGAGATTCACTACGGAACTATGCTCACACAATTGATGAATGGGCAATTTGCCCTTATGACGCTGGCTACAGGGTTATAGAACTTGGTCAATTCCCAAAATTCAATGCCTTTGTCAGGCAATTTAAGGAGTACTTGGAGAACGTGGTCGTCTTCGGTCGCTTGAAGAAAGAGACAGATCGGGTCTGGTACGAGTATACTGACCCGTATCCAGAAAAGAATCGCCGATCAATGTTTCTAGTTTCAGCCTTTATAGCGACACATACACATGTGGAAGTTAAGCCGTGCAATGGGGTTTTTCCTCAAAGCGCTCCTGTCATAATTTTTCTTTCTAATAATAGGGATGAGGATTGGTACCTGTTGCTTAGTCTACTAAATTCAAGCACAATTTTGCTCTGGCTAAAACAGAACTGCTACAACAAAGGTGCAGGAGAGGAAGAACATCTGGATCGCTTTGAATTTGCAGGAACTATCTTGGAAAAAGTACCGATTCCTTATTCCGTGGCTTCCTCCTTCCGTGGTGCTTCCACCGAAATAACTACCCTCCTGCAAACGCTATCAAAGGATTGCTCGAATCTGGGCCGCCAGCTAACATCCTTGGCGATGAGGAAACTTTTCGAAAATCCCGGAGAAGCTTATCGAGATTGGAATTCATCGATTTCGGGCTACGTTCCTCCCGATAAAAGATTAGGCGGTCCGTTCCTAACAGCAGCGGATTTAAAAGGTAACTTTGCTATTACTTGCGACATCCGTGAAAAAATCAGGAATGAGATGATAGCCCTACAAGAAGAGGTGGATTGGTTGGTTTATGCCACTTATGGTTTAATAAAATCTGATTCTTCTGCTTTGGGTCACAACGCAGAGCCGGAACCCCTGAATAGAGAACAACGTTGTTTCGTGCTCTGGCAGAAGGCCGGTCAAGATTTGAAAGCTGCTTTAGCTTTGATTCCCCAAGATTGGAGCGAAGAGCGAAAAAAGTTGTGGTGTGCCAGATTAAACGTAATTAATGAAAATGAACACGTTCGTCGCATCGAACAGCCGGTCTATAAACGTCGCTGGGATGAGCAGTGGAAGGTTGGGAACCGTTGGCAATGCGGTCAAGTCGCATACAACGCTGAACTCATGGACGCTTTTGATTGGTGGCTTTCCGAAAAAGCAGAATGGTGGCTGGAAAAGAAACAAAACGGTGGTCCGGTTTCGTTACTGGAGTGGGCCTCAGCAATGTGGCAGGATGAGCGAGTTCTTGGCGCTTGGCAAGGTGTTCGCAAGATATTGGGGCTCTCTGTGGAAAAAGAAGCCTTTCTTCCTTATTTCTCTGCGTTGATTAAGGAACAAACGGTTCCGGATAATATTCCCGTTGCAGTTCCCTGGGATGAAATTACCGTCCCGGTTCCCGCGTCTGCCAAACGTATTCGGGGCAAACTCAATGTCCCTCGCGAGCGCTTCCATGTGAATAAGGACAGCAAATATACTTGGGCGGGGATTATATAATCTAATGGGCAGCAATCTATACAACATAAGGTAATCATCTGGTTTTCAATATTACGTTAGAGCATAAATGGAAGAGATCGGTGATATAAGTTTACGAGAAAATGATCTGATAACTCAATTAACGGAGATATTTTCTCATTGCAAAATCGCAGGACAAACCGAACCTGATAATCTTGAGCGATGTTTGAGGTGGACCCCATTGTTAGGACAGTAAGGGGGCTAAATTAAGATAGTGTCCTGCTGTATCAATGGTACTTTGTGTTAAAATGATACACCAAGATTTGGTGTACTTTCAGTAAGCGACAAATTACATGATATAATAATGGCGTAAAAGGCGGTTTTAAAAAACAATACCCGCCGGAACTTGTGGAATATAGGAAGAAACGACAATGAGTTTTCCACTGACAATCGCCACTGGTAAAGAATATAGCCATATAA
>Ga0182027_10007857_pt1 | contig 15631 bp, 12 predicted proteins | sample 712E1DmetaG_FD_121300 | JGI IMG/M metagenome (GOLD analysis project Ga0182027, IMG submission 121300) | Permafrost microbial communities from Stordalen Mire, Sweden - 712E1D metaG (Illumina Assembly) | ecosystem: Environmental > Terrestrial > Soil > Wetlands > Permafrost | place: Sweden...
GCGCGTTGGGCGCGACGCATGGGCAGCGAGACCACCATCCTGTTCCGTCGTGGCCGAGCCGAGCTGCGCGCTCGCCTCGAAGAGATCGAGCACGCCGGAGAGGAAGGCGTGCATTTTGAATTCCTGGGAGCGCCGGTCCGCCTGATCGGCGACGAAAAGGGAACGCTGCGCGAGATGGAGTGCATCCGCATGAAGCTGGGCGAGCCCGATGAATCCGGGCGCCCTTCGCCAGTTCCCATGGAAGGCTCGGAATATCGCGTTCCGGTGGATACCGTGGTCATGGCGATCGGACAAAGCCCCAACCCTACCGTGCAGCGCTCGACACCGCAGCTCGTGACCAATCGTGGCAAGATCGTGACGGATGCCGACGGTCTGACGAGCATGGCGCGCGTGTTTGCCGGCGGTGACGTGGTGCGCGGCGGCTCCACGGTGATTTTGGCCATGCGCGACGGGCGCGCCGCAGCAGCGGCAATCCATAAAGCATTACAGGATGGAAAGCCTGCCACCGGCGCGGATGCAGTGGCTGAGCCGGCGGTCTCTGAGAGCTCCAAGGTAGTGGAAAACCGCATTCTGGCCAAGCGCCTGATCACTCCGGAAATTGCCTGGTTCGAAGTGCAGGCCACTGGCATCAGCCGGCACTGGCAGGCGGGGCAATTCGTAATTCTGCGTCCCCGCGCGGATAGCGAACGCATCCCCCTGACCCTCGTGGATGGCGACCCGGAAAAAGGCACCATCACACTGGTAGTTCAAGGAATAGGCAAGACGAGCCGCGTCATGGTGGCGATGGAGCCCGGCGAGGTCATTGCCGACTTGCTCGGACCGCTGGGGCAGGCGGCGGCAATTGAAAACGTTGGCCACGTGGTGTGCATCGCCGGAGGCGTGGGCGTGGCGGAGTTGCTGCCCGTGGCGCGCGCTTTCCGCAAGGCCGGCAATCGCGTCACCGCTTTGTGCGGAGCACGTTCGACCGCGCAGATCATCCTCGACGCAGAACTCCGCACCACCGTCGACGAAGTCCAGTGGGCCACTGACGATGGCTCGGCGGGAATGCGCGGCACGGTGGTGGACCTGATGAAGGCCTGGAAAGCTACGCAGACTTCGCCGGTGGGCGCCGCGCACGTTATCGGCCCCATTCCCATGATGCGCTATGCTTCGGCCCTCACCCGCGAGTGGGGGGTCCCCACCATGGCCAGCCTGAATCCCATCATGGTGGACGGCACCGGCATGTGCGGCGGCTGCCGCGTTACCGTGGGAGACAAGGTGAAGTTCGCCTGCGTTGACGGCCCGGAATTCGACGCGCACAAAGTGGATTTCGATGAATTGACCCGCCGCACTCGCGCCTACCTCGACCAGGAACGCCAAACGCGCGAGGCCCACGCTTGCCAGATCGGGCTGGGAAAGTAGCAAGTATTGGAGCGGCCGCCTGTTCTTTAGGTCCGAGGTTCGTCCCGGTTTCGGCCTCTGCACTTTTACTGCGATATGGCGTGTGTTTGTGAATTCGCATCTCTGTTTTGGAGTCCCGGTCGAACGCTAACATGCTACTTCACCGAAAACGAGCGTGGGGGGGGCAATATGCCTAAATAAATTCGGCTCCTCAATCGATTGGCCCGGTTGTCTGTGCAATATGCGGATCGGCGGACAGCCTTTCGCGACAGCGGTATGAAAAAACCTACACGCCCGAGTGGGTCTACCTTGGCGGCTCTTCCGATGCAGTCAGGGGCCGCGGACCAACGGAACAGGGCCCCGCTACGCGTGCTCCTGAAGCCGTTCCCGTATCCATCGTCTGAGAACGGTGGTTTCCCTGACACCCCTGGAGCGCGCGATTTTCTTAAGTTGCTGGGCCTCGGCAGGTCGTAGTTCGATGCTCACCGATGCCCCTTTAGCACGCACAAACACCGGCTCGCGCACCTCTTCTAAACTGTGTTCGAAGTCCGTAAGGTCGTGGTGATCCCAAAAACCCGCCAATTCTTCGACGGAATCCGTATCCGGCAGCCTCTGCCTTCTTAGCGCTTTTTCCATCTGTTGTATCGTCCTTTTTCCTTGCGAGTCATCGGCCGGCCCGTGACCGGAAACCCCTTGCCGTGGGGAAATTGAATTACCACGCAGAAAAGATGGCGCCCGGTGTTCGTTTGCCCGAGTGCGTAATACACCGGATTGGCTCCAGCCGCTTTCGCCCTTTGAATCAATGCTTGCCCAAAACAAACCTCTTCGACTTCGTCGGGCTGGATTCCATGACGCGCTATGTGATCAATTCGATCTGCCGGCCAGATGAATTCGTGAATCTGCACTCAGCAATCCTGGATCAACAATCCGTGCAACCATGGCCCCGGCAACCTCTTGTTGAAACCGCCTCAATCGCCACGGCGGCGGAAGAAACGCTGCCCGCACAATTACGAGTCCTTATTATAACGCCATTTTCGATCACATCCGTCGGTGCCGCTGTCTTTCTGGCGCGCTATGCTTGCTCTTCGGTTTTCCTAGCCGTAACATCATGGCGTGAGAGCCCTCAAGGAAGGTCCCTTTTCCACTCTGCCCATGTGCCTGCTGGGGGCCATCTTGCTCTGCGTGCAGGCGCCGCTGCGCGCGGATGAATTCACCAAGACCTTTCATTATTCCGCGCGCATGTTTTCCTTTGGCACGCTGACCATCGACACGCGCATGGGCAACATCCAGGTGGAAAGCTGGGACCAGCCGCGCCTGGAAATCGACGCCGAAAAGGTGGTGGAGGCGGGGAACCCGAAGAAGGCTGAGCCGCTTTACGATCAGGTGCGGGTGGTGCTGGCGGGGCAAGACAAGCAGGTTCTACTTCAGACCCTTTATCCCGCGCGCCGGCTATGGCGGCCGTTTCGCGGCGAGTCGAAGCTTTCGGTAAACTTTCGCGTTCACATGCCGTTCGACGCCAATCTGACGTTGAAGTGCGTCGATGGTGATGTGCGCGTCAGCGGGTTGATCGGGAAACAGGAAATCAGCGTCAACTACGGCGACGTGGAAATCAACATCCCCTCCATCTACAGGCTGCGCTCATTGAACGCGCGATCCGTCTTGGGCTACGTGCAAAGTGACTTGCATGGTGAAGACAGTGCGGGGTGGGGCCGCAAAATCATGTTTTGGAATTCCCAGGGCGAACAGGACATCAAAGTTCGCGTCCGCATGGGCGGCGTGTACGTCTATAGCGGCGAGTAAGGAGCCAGGCCGAGCAGGCGTGCAGAAGTTCATCGCCCAACCTGCCTCACTCACTCGCCCCCTTTTGGTGGAGCGTACACAAAGAGGGCATGCCCACTCATCAAATACTCGATGTATAATGATTTCACCTTTATTCGTAGTCCATATTGGTAACGGGGCTCGGCGGCGAGGGTGCACATCCTGACAATTGCGCCGGGGACCCGCTTGCTTAACGCAAGAGCTTCCTCCCGAAACTCCCTGAGGTCCAACCGGGAGAGCCCAAACCGCTCGATGCAGCTTTCCAATAGTTCTGCCGCGGCGTGGGCGGGAAGGGGTTGCAAGGCCAGGCGTTCACGGTCGCCCCAGTAGAAAAAGTCGTAAAGCTGGGGGAGGTGCTGCTCCACCTCATCGCGGATCAGCAAATAAACCGGAGTATTGCGCATCCAAAACAGTTCCTTGATTACCTTCGCAACGCCATTCGTCAATGGAGGAAGATGGTCGAGGAAGACTCGGTAGTCACCTTGTTCAACGGTTCGATACAGAGTGCCCTTCAAATGGCTGCTCGACTGTTCCTTGAGCCAGGCCTCAAAGGTTAGTACCGAGATTCCCTCGGCGTGAAGTTGGTGGCGGAGGTTCGGGTCCTTCCGATCATAAAGTTTGCGGACCAGTTGGTGAAGCAGGTCTTGCAGGTCTTTCGCACCGGGGAAGTACAGGCAACGTGCTGCCAAATCTGGAGGGAGCCGGCGAAGGACCGTGGACACCAGTGCGGTTTTCCCCATGCCGGCGGGGCCGCAGATCACCAGACTCTCTCGCTTGCGGACGGCCTCGTCGAGGCGGCGCGCCTCGCTTTCCCGGTCTATGAATACCGGCAGTCCGTGCGCGATAACTCCGGCGGGCTGAACCCGGTGGTCATCTTCAGCTCGCATTGGGCACGCCCTCCAAGGCCTTCATGGATCGTTCTTCAGAGATCCTTGCGCGGAGACTTCCATCTCGGCTGAGACGCGCAAGGCACGATAGTGTCTTTGAATCTCCTATGCGTTTGAGCGCATGGTTGCCCGAACCCCAAAGTCGAGGGAAGGCTACTTAACAACCAAGACCGAACAAGGCGCTGTCCTGGTCAGATTTTGCGAAGTGCCGCCCCATAAACGTTCGAAAAGACGGCTGTGACCCATGAATCCAATAACCAGCAAATCGAAATGATGCTGGCGCGCGTACTCAATAATGGCTTGAACTTCGTGTCCTGACCGGACTTCACACTGCAATTTCACGCCTTCATTTTCTGCCAGACTGAGCGCCTCTGCCGTGACGTGAGCGAAAAACTTGTCAATCTCCTCCTGGTCTTCCATGACCTCACCAACTGTCGCCGCGTAGTGGCTGGGTCGCTCCTTGACAGAAATGGAGTGGACCTCGGCTCCGAACCTTTTCGCGACCGCGAATGCTGATGCCAGGGCTTTCTTGCTTCCTTCCGAACCATCGATGGCGACGAGAATCTTTTCGAACATGGGCTATGCCTCGCTTTCCGCGCCGCCGGCCGTCACAACGGGAAGGGCGGCTACAGGTCCTGCAGGGGATTCATCCCCAGGTCTAAAGAAGCGTTCCGCAATCAAAGTTGGAACGATGGCACTGAGAATTACTACCGTGACCAACCAAGTGTACTGCTGACGATCGATGTATCCATGAGAAAACCCGTACAACGCAGAAATCGTTCCAAAAGTAAGTCCGGTGGACATGAGCAGCGTAATGTAAAGGCTCTTTCTGCGACCAAACCGGAACGCCAGCGTGCTCGGCATCACGGCGATGAACTTCGTTGCCATTTTGACTGCCAACAGGCCGACGACGATCATGAGCGCCATCGGCGAAGCCAACGACTTAACCGCCACCAGCGACCCTGCCTTCAGAAAATAGAATGGAGTCAAAACGGAAAAGGCGATGGCCCTCATCCGGTGCATGAGCACGCGGTTGTGCAAGAACTGCCGCGCCAAAACCAATCCGATCAGGTAGGCCGGCAGGACCGCCTCACTCCCCGCAATATTGGCCATTCCTCCGAGGATGAATAAGATAAAGAGAACGAACTTAATCTCAGGTTCGCTCACGCGATTCCCGACCCTCCGGAAGTACCAACCGGTGACGGCCGGCAAGCTCCATAGGACCACACCCGTCAGGACGACGAACGCGAGCAACCACCGGTTGTAATTGGCAAAGAGGAGCCCCAAGATCACCACCGTGCCAAGGTCATTTACGAAGCAGGCGGAAAGGATGACCTTGCCGATCTCCTTCTCATTCAGCCCGGTTTCGATCATCACCGCGTAAACCACTGCGACCGACGTGGTCGAAAGGGCGATACCACAGATGGCCGCTGATGGGAATTTCCAGTGCAATATCCAGTAAGCGACCGAAAATGCGCCGATGGCTGGGGACAGGCACGCGACCGTGCCGATGGTAAGGCTTTCTTTGAGATTGGCGCGCAGAACGTCAGGATCGATTTCGGCTCCTGCCAGGAACGTCAGCAGGATGCTGCCGAAGCCTGCCAGAAAGTTGATCCAGTCGTTTGGGGTAATGTGCAGCAGGTTGCCGGCCAGAACGCCCACACCGATTTCCAACAGGGCCACCGACATTCCCAGCCGAATGGAAAGCATGCTGGCGACGAGCGCCAAACCCACCCATCGTGAAGCAATAAGCCAAACGTTCACTTGAACCTCGCAAGTTACGAGTCGGCGGGTCAAAAGCAAAAACCCCTGCCACGACCCGGAGTCATGACAGGGGTTATCAACCCGCGGTTGCGGGTGGTTGATTTTTCGGGGCGAACCCCATCGCCCAAGCATCTAATTTACTTCGGTTCGGCTCAGAATTCAATAGCGCCTTTCGCCTCGTTTATCCAGGCTCGCGAGCGCCATGCCCCGGAGTGCTTGCACGCGAACTTAGCGATCAGGGAGCGCACTTTCCCACCCCTGAGCTGCGCTTCTCGTACACTCTGCGAATACGTCGGGATAGGGCGGCCGCCAGAACACAACGGTGCTCCGGTCTGCTCTGCTCAAACACTTTCGGCTATACCGACAAATCGACGATCGCGCGGTCCAGGCGGTCGAGCCGTGCGACGGCAGCCTCCACGGCCGCGGCTCCCGCGGATCGTGCCTCCCGCGCATGGGTCAAAGCCTCCACCGCGATGCGGCTGACTTCGTGCAGGAGCTTCCGAATCTCCACTTCCAACCGGCCGCGACTTTCCTGCACGCGATTGAGGATGTCGTTCTGCACCCGCGAGCAATTGACTTCGAGTAATCGGCCCAGGAATTCCCGCCCTTCGCGCTGGATCACGCCACGGGCCCCCACCAGCCCCAGAACCAAGTCAGCCAGCCATCGCAGGGGTGATGCCGGCTGCGCGACCTCGATCATGTCCCGAAACAAAAACTCCGATCGGGCTCGAAATCCCGTCTCGGGGTCAAGGGCGTGCGGCATCCGCGCCAACTCCCGAATGCCCGCGTCGGCGAGTTTCTTCAGGAAGTCATTCGCCATCTGCACAAAACGACTGGCGACTCGGCGATATTCCTCTTCTCCCTCCGCTTGCTCAGTCCGCAGCCAGGGCATAACGTGCCGTTGTGCAATTTCCTGGGCCTCATGCATGATGGCGCGCCGGTATGAGGGCCCCATCCTGCGCGGTAGGGATCGCATGGCCCGCTGGAATTCCTCCTCTGCCGGAGGCCAAACGGAACCGAGGAACTCTCTATGCCGGTCCACAAACACGTCAGAGAGATGCCGCTGCTCAGCCATCCAGAGGAATTCGACCTCGCGCATCGAGCGTTCCGCCTCCGCGATGGTCTCCTTCATCGCCGCGATTCTCTGCTCAGACTCCTCGATGGGCCGCTCGAGCGCTTCGCGCTCCTCGGTGATGATGGCCAGTAGTTGCTCGCTCAGGCGCTGCACGCCCCGGTCGCAGGCCTCCTGGATGAGTCGACGACCGGAGCCTTGAACAAGGTGCTCAAGTGCCGCCAGCAGTTTTCCCCAATCCCGCTCCAGCCCCCGGTTTTCCAGACGCTCTGCGGCGCTGACTTCAAAAACCGACCCCACCGGCCGCTGGAGACGTTTTTCCAGAACCTTCTGGGTGAACCCTACGGCCGCGGCTCTTTCCGCATCGGTGGTGCGGTCGGCCTTATTTAGGACCAGGATAAGATTCTGAACCTGCCGTCCCACGGTCGTAACCAGCGCCAGCTCCTCGCCTGCCAGCGGAGGATCCGCGCCAACCACCACTAGGGCGGCGTCGATATGGGGTATGAAGGCCTCAGTGGCGGCCGTATTGCCCGTGAACACCGACCCTAACCCCGGCGTATCGACAAAGCACATCCCGGTTGAGAGCAACGCGCTGGGCACAAATACTTCCGCGCCTCGCACCCCCTTGGCATTTTCCGGGTTGTGTTCTTCGGAAACGTACTGGTCGAGCTCGGAAGCGGCGATCTGCTGCCATTCGCCATCCCGGAACTGGATGCGCGCCCTCTTGTGCGCGCCGTATCGGATGACGGTGGGCACCGCGGTCACAGGAATAAAACCCACCGGGAGAACGGGCTCCCCAATCAGGGCATTGATCAGGGTTGACTTGCCACGCTTGAACTGCCCGATACACGCAAGGTAAAAGCGGCCCTCCGACACGCGGGCAGCGAGGTCACGAGCTTCATCCGCCACCCGCTTCGTGCCAAGCTCCTCCCCCAACACCGCCACCCGAAGGAGCCGGCCAGCGCCATCAATGTCACTCGTTTGGGCGAGTGGACTCAGACTCGGGTTTCCCTGCTGCATGTTCATGGCAATTGAAGGAGGGCCTTAACCTGCCGTGGTCGCTGACCCGCGCACAGTCAAACTCCCTTTTTTCCTCTTAATACCGTGCTACGAATCAGCTCGGTTTCATGCATGAAAGCTTGGATCAGATTCTCCCATTCAGCCCTGTCCGGAGGGGTAAATTCCACGGCGTACCCCTTCATTCGTTCGGGCCGAGCATTTTCCAGGATGACCCAGAGCGTGGAAAGCTCTGCAACCAGCATCTGTTTGGGCTCGGGTTTTTGCAGTCGAACGGAGAAGTGCCGCAGGCCTGCGTGCAGCCGGCTTCGAATCGTCGCCATCTTGTCGCGAATGAATCGGGTCTGTTCCACTGAAAGCCGTGAGGGTTCGCCTTGCTCAGCACTACCTTCGGCTGAACGGAGAACCAGTTCCATCCGATCCAAGGCGGTGTCAAAAAGAATTCCAACGGTGGCAAGTCTTCGCGCGTGAAGTTCGTCCAAAGCCATATGTGCCCTTGTGCCTTATCGTGGCCCCCGGCGGGCGGAGGTTTGGATTTCTCCTCCGCCTCCGCCCCGTTTCAGCCTGGGGGCGCGATGAATGGATGGCCCTGCTTCTTGGGCCGTTAGAGTGCGCCGCGAACTATCTCTAACGTGACCCGCGCTCCCTCTGCCCAACAAAAAACTCCTGGCGCCGGTGAGCGGCCAGGAGTCATCAGTCCAATAAAAGGACGGTTGCAGGCGAACTCCATCGCCCGAGAAAAATGTATTATATCACTTCACGGGTACTGGCCTAAATTGAACGTGCCGCCGCCATCCCGGCGGCTCTGTGCCGGCTGGAAGCCGGCGGGCCACCCGAAATTAGGACACTACCCCGTGTCGGGCACGCATCACAATTTTCCATCGGCGTGGTAAAGTCAAAAGGGGCACGGTCCGGTGACGACAAAGACACCTCAACTCTCAAAACTCGTATTGCTCTCCGTGGACGGTTTGCGTCCAGACATCTATCGCGCGCCGGAATCGGCCCACCGCTTCCCGAACCTCCTGGCGCTCGAAAAGGCCGGCGCGAGCGCAGAGTCGGTGGAGACCATCTATCCCTCCACCACGTATCCGGCGCACGCCACGATTGTGACGGGCCTCGCCCCGCGCGCGCATGGAATTTACAGCCACCTTGCTTCGCTCGATCCCACGGAAAAGGCCCGGCCCTGGTGCTGGTTTGCGCCCGTGCTCAAGGCGCCGACGCTGTGGGATGTGGCGCGCGCCAGCCGCCGCCGGACTGCCGCCCTTAGTTGGCCGGTGAGTGCTGGCGCGGGCATCGACCACAACATTCCGGAAATCTGGAACCCTGCCGTCGCCGACCCGCACCGGGATTTCGAAACCCCCGCGCGGCACTCGACTCCCGGTCTTTTCGCCGAAGTGGCGCAATTGCTGATGCCGATGCTGGGCAAGGCTGATCCCGACCAAATACGCGGCGCAGCGGCGCTCCACCTGTGGAACCACTACCGGCCGGATCTGCTCATGGTGCATTTTGTTTGGTACGATTCGCAGGCGCACGCCTTCGGCCCGGCGTCGCCGCAGGCGCTCACGGCGCTGGAATCTGCCGACCAGGCGGTTGGAAAGATTCGCGATGCCATTTCCTCCGACCCCGCGACCACGCTGGTGGTGCTTTCCGATCACGGTTTTGTGCCAGTGGAGAAGGAGGCTGCGCCCCTGGTGGTTTTAGCCGAGCACGGACTGTTTGCGCGCGGCGCGGACGGCTCGCTGACCTTGCGGCGGCTGGGAGCGGTGAACGCTGGCGGATCGCTGGCGGTCTACTGGCTGGAGGAACCTTCCGCTGATGACCGGCGGTGCCTGGCGACAGCCTTGGATCGGCTGCGTGAGACAGGCGCGGTGCAGGAGATTGTGGACCGACAACAACTGGAAGCGCTGCAAGCCGACCCCGACGCCGAATTTATGATTGAGGCCGCGCCCGGTTATGGATTCTCCGACCGGCTGGAAGGACCCGTGGTGAGCAAGAGGTCAAAGGATCGCGGTACTCATGGATACTTGCCCTCCCACCCGGGCATGGAGGCAATGTTCATCGCGGTGGGACGGCAAATCGCTCCCGGAAAAAACCTCGGGCGCATATCGCTGAAGCAGATCGCGCCGACCCTGGTGGAAATAATGGGATTACCGGGCGATATTCTGGCGCCGGGAGAAAGACCGTTGGCACTGGCGGAAAGTTTAAAGGGTGAAGTTTAAGGGCTAAAGTTCAAAGGCTAAAGTGTAAAGTCGGAAGTCAGTATTCCCGAGATAAGCAGACCTTTTACCCTCTACCCTTTACACCTTACCCTGCACCCTTCCGATTCACCTTTTGCTTTTCCCCCTTTTTATCCTTTAACCTTCACACTTTAACCTTTACAGTAGGACCCTATGGCTCGGGAGCTTCCACCTCTGGCGCAAGCCGTCGAGAGCTACCTCGCGTCTCGCCCGCGGGCAGCGCGCTGGCTGGAGCGGATGGCGGGGCGTCGGTATCGGCTGGCAACCTTCCCCGACCGCCCGCACCCCGTGGTGGTCATTGCGCATCGGGGTCGATACCCGGCGCGAATCGAGCAGTTGGCGCGCGCCGTCGAACAGGATTGGGCCGAAACCCCGCCTCCATGCCGCGATGCGTACGAAGAAATCCTGAAGCAAGCGCCGGGACTGATTGTGGTGCAGTTGCGACGCAAAAATGTGTGCGGGTGCCTTGGCCACCGGCACGTGCTGGTGAAAGAAATTCCATTTTCCGAGCCCCACGACGCTTTCGGTGATGCCGCCGTCGGCGAGATGGACATCGCCTTTGACCGCGTGGAAAGCTGGCTGGCACAGCCGATAATGGATACCGCGCTCGATACGCAGTTCATCGCCGGAAGCCGGCTGAAGGAATTCCACGAGCAACAATTGCGCTTCCGCCTGCTCAGCATCCTGCTGCACGAAACCCACCACATGGTAGCGCCCCAGGCCACCGAAGACGTGGTGCGCGGGCGCAGCCTGACGTTCTATCGCGAAGCCCTGGCAAATTACGTCGAGATTGCCCGCGCCACCTTGTCCTTCACCATCGACCGCTCGTTTTCGCGGTTGGGGAAAGAGTAGGAGAGCGTCCGTAGAAATTAGTCATCCGAACTTCGTCACTCACAAATTGTCACTCGTCACTGTTCTTGACTTTTCGCTCGACGGGGGGGCGCCGCCTCCTTACAATGGCAAGTTCATGCAGACAGCAAAGTTCACCACGAAGCGTTTGGCCGTCTACTCCCTGATGGGGGCAGCGCTGGCAGCCTTGGGTTATCTTGCGGGTTGTCATCGCGGGACGGCCACGCGCCCGGTCACCAGGCAAGTCGTGGTGCTGGGTTTTGACGGCGCCGATCCCAAACTCGCTGCCAAGTGGATGGCGGAAGGCAAGCTTCCCAATCTGGCGCGGCTGGCTCGCGAAGGCACTTTCAAACCACTGGGGACTACCAACCCGCCGGAGTCGCCCGTGGCGTGGGCGTCATTCGCAACCGGGCTCAACCCGGGGGGCACGGGAATCTATGACTTCCTGAAGCGCGACCCGGAAACTTACCTGCCGGAATTGGCGCTGGTCTCACGCGAGCGGCCCAAGTTTCTGTGGGGACTGATTCCCATCAGGCGGCCGAAAGTGACCAACTTGCGCAGCGGCGTGCCCTTCTACAAAGCAGTGGCTGATGCCGGTTACAAAACCACCGTCATTCGCATGCCGCTGGAATTTCCACCCACGGCGATTCCAGGAGGAAAGTTGTGGTCAGGCCTGGGCGTCCCTGACCTGCGCGGGACGTGGGGAACCTTCTTCTATTTCAGCTCCGACCTGACGTCGTTTGACACTGGCGACACCGAGTTTGGCGGCAAGCTGGTACGGCTGGAGTTGAGCGGCAACCACGCGGCGACGACCATTGAAGGTCCCGTGGACCCCACGAGTGAAAAGCTTACACGCCTGTCAGTCCCCATTGAATTCACCGTCTCGCCTGACGGTAAGGCGGTAACCATCAACCTGCAAGGTCACAGCGCCACCATCGGCGAGCGGCATTGGAGCGACTGGTTCCACGCCAAGTTCCGCGTAACGCCTTTCCTCTCCCTCAGCTCGATTTGCCGGTTTTACATTTTGCAGTCGTCGCCGGATTTGCGTGTGTACATGTCGGCGTTGAACCTGGACCCGGAAGATTCACCGCTGCCGATTTCCTCGCCCCCCGGTTACGCCGCGGAATTGGCGAAGCAGCACGGCCTGATGAAGACCCTGGGCTGGTGGCACGACACCTGGGCGCTGAACGAAGAGCGCATCGACGAGGGCGTCTTCCTGGAAGATTGCTGGCGCACCATGCAGCAGGAGCGCGAAATCCTGCTGGACGAGTTGAAGAACGATCCACCCAGTTTGCTGGTGTCGGTCTTCACCGCCACCGACAGCGTCAGCCACATGTTCTGGCGCTTAACCGACCTGCAGCATCCGCGCTATGATCCCGCGCTGGCCGCCAAATACGGTGATGCCATTGAGCAGACCTACGAGCGCATGGACGCCATCGTGGGCGACGTGATGCGCGCCATGAAACCTGATGGCACCCTGATTATTGTCTCCGACCACGGCTTCCACTCCTGGCGAAAGGGATTCAATACCAATACCTGGCTGGTGAAAAACGGATTCATGACGCTCAAGAATCCCGACGCGGCGGACAAGCAGTACAACCTCGATAACTTGTTCGGACAGGGGAGCTTCTTTCCCAATACCGATTGGAGCCGCACCCAGGCCTACGCGGTTGGATTGGGCCAGATTTATCTAAATCTGAGTGGGCGTGAGAAATATGGGATTGTCGACCCCGGAGCCGAAGCGCAGCGGATTCTGGAGGACCTGCGCAAGAAGCTGCTGGCCCTCGAAGACCCCGACACCCACGAAAAGGTGATTGAAAACGTCTATCTTGGCATCGAGATTTTCCACGGGGCGCGCCTTAGCGAGGCGCCCGATTTACAAATGAGCTTTCGCGATGGCTATCGCACCTCGTGGCAGACCTCGCTGGGAGCGGTCCCGGCGGGCATTATCGTGGCCAACATGAAAAAGTGGAGTGGGGACCATTGCGCGTCCGACCCCAGCGACACGCAGGGAATCTTCTTTTCCAACCGGCAATTCCCCGCGGCGCCGTCGATTTTGGATATCTCCCCAACTGTGTTGAATCTGCTGGACGTGGCGCCGCCCGCACGGCCGGATGGACACGCGTTAAGCTCCCAATAAGGAGGGGCTGCCACGGCGGGCGGCGGAAAGATCAGACCCGCGAAAAGGGTCGAAGGGCATGAGTGCCCTCGGGATGCACGGAAGGTTTAGTTCTCCACCCAAGCCACACAACCACGGCGATCATTCCCAGCCAGCCGATGGCGCGGACCACGGCGGCGATTTTGGTGTCGTATTCCAGCACGCCCATTTGGCCGAACATAACGAACCAGTCGTGCTCGACAAAATCCGGGTCGCCCACCGTAACCAACTGGAGCACCTGGGCGCGTGCGTCCGCCATGTAGGTGGCGACGTTCAGGAAGTTTTCAAAGAAGAAGAAAGAACTGAACGCCACGCCGGTGGCCTGGCGCTGAAAGGCAAAATAAACGGCCAGCATCAGGGGAACCCCGAGTTGCAGAAGGGTTCCGCCCGCCACCATCAAGGTGTGGCCAAAGTAGCTGAAGAGCAAATGCCCGCCTTCATGTATGGGCACGAATACATAGTCGATCAGCAGGTACCCGGACTTGTCGGTCAGCGCGTAGAACAGGAAGATTACGTAGAAAGCCAGCCAACCGATGCGCGTGGGCTTGGACACGGGCTCCCAGTTTTCGCGAAGGGGGGCAAGAAATTCCCAATCCATCAGCATCCTCACTCGTGGAATCAAAGCTGCACAATCGCAGCGTTTCACCGGGGGGTGCCCGGCCGACTTTCCACCCGGCCGACGCAAGTCTTAATGAAGGCCTCAACTTCCGCAAGATTCGAATACGGGACCAAAGTGCAATTCGGGTGGGTATTCCCCGTTATTAGAAGTGATATCTTCTCTTTGGAGCTGAGATTGTAAAATAGTATTACCTTATTTTGGGTTGCCCCGAGCAGGTAACCCGCCTCGAACCCCAGACCGAAGGAGGAGCCGGGAACCTCAGCGGCGAAAAGGTCACACTCACGAAGCCACGCCATATCGCGCTGGTAGACCGCCTGCGGGCCCAGCAAACGGTCCGCGGCGCGGGCGTCGTCACTCACCAGGTGGCGGGTCAGGACCTCATGCCCCAGGTCCTCGAGGCACGCCACCATGCTTCTGGCCGTCTCCACGGTTGAGCGGTCGCCGGCAACGGTGAAGCCAAAATAGACCTTCATGGGAGATTCTCATTCGTATCGCAATCGCTACTGCGGCGGCGAAGGAGGGTGGACTCACGAAGATTCACGTGAATTTTCACGCGGTCATTTTAGCACGAGGTGGCGGTGCGATTTTCACGCACCTTGCCTGCCTTGACGCCCTCTGCCTTTTCTCCTACAGTTATTCCTCTGTAAACGTGTGCCGGCGCCTTAAGACCAGGAAGCCCCGTTACCCGCGCAGGTGATTCTTGTGCCATGCAAACACCGGATCCCCGCCCTTGCCCTTCTCGCTGCGTTGCTGGCGCTGCCCGCATACGCCCTCACCGCGGTGGCCGGGCGTAATGGCATGGTGGCATCGAGCGAGCCCTTGGCCAGCCAGGTGGGCGTGGAAATCCTGCAGGCAGGTGGCAACGCCGTAGATGCCGCGGTGGCGGTGGGGTTCACTCTGGCGGTCACCTTTCCGCAGGCGGGAAACCTCGGCGGGGGCGGCTTCATGCTGATTCGCATGGCGAGCGGCGACTCCATCGTGGTGGATTACCGCGAGCAAGCGCCGGCAGCGGCCACGCGCGTAATGTATCAGGATGCCCAGGGGAATCTGATTCCCGACGCCAGCACCAGGGGGGCGCGCGCGGCGGCGGTTCCCGGCACAGTGATGGGCTTGGCTTTGGCGGAGGAGAAGTACGGCCGTCTGGGCCTCGCGCGTGTTATGGCTCCGGCCATTCGCCTCGCGAAGAATGGTTTTCCCGTCAGCGATTCGTTCGCCCATAACATACGTTCTGAGCGCGCTCTGTTGCAAAGGTTTGACGGCTCGCGCCACCTCTTCCTGCGCAATGGAAATCTTTACGAGCCCGGCGCGGTCTTCCGGCAACCTGACCTGGCCCGAACGCTCGCCGCCATCACCAAGCGTGGTCCACAGGCTTTTTATTCCGGGGCGCCTGCCCGAGCGCTGGTGGCGACCATGCGAAAATACAACGGCCTGATCACGCGTGAGGATTTGGAGCATTACCAGGCCAAGTTGCGCCCGCCGCTGGTGGGCCATTTCCGCGGCTTTGATATTCTGACCACCCCACCGCCCAGCGCCGGCGGCACGATGCTGGTTGAAATGCTGAACGTCCTCGAACCGATTGATTTGGGCACGGCGAACTCCTACTCATCCATTCACCTGATTGCTGAAACCATGCGGCGCGCTTATGCCGACCGTGCTACTTATCTGGGCGACACGGATTTTGCCTCTGTGCCGGTCGCCGGCCTCACCTCACCGCGCTATGCCGCGCAATTGCGCGCGGACATTCTTGGTGCGCACGCGGATGCTCCCATTCGACCCGGTGAGCCCCAGGTTTTTGAATCCGGCGCCACCACGCACTTTTCGGTTGTCGAC
>Ga0182027_10007858_pt1 | contig 15631 bp, 12 predicted proteins | sample 712E1DmetaG_FD_121300 | JGI IMG/M metagenome (GOLD analysis project Ga0182027, IMG submission 121300) | Permafrost microbial communities from Stordalen Mire, Sweden - 712E1D metaG (Illumina Assembly) | ecosystem: Environmental > Terrestrial > Soil > Wetlands > Permafrost | place: Sweden...
CAGGAGATGAATCGTGCGATAAATGTCTGGTGAGCTACGGAGATCCAACAGGTATTGCGCCACGAGAAGCGCATCTTTATCAATCAGCTTAGCCCCGGCAATCTTCATAATCTGATTCATAGTGCCTATTTCGCCTGTCCTGAGGGACACATCGAACGCGGCGCGGATGAGATGCACATCCTCCGGATCGTCCTCTATCATTGTCTGAAGCGCGTGTAGGGGGAGTTCGGACAAGTCCTGGACATCAACTTTCAGCGCCTTGGCTTCGGATATTGCAGGGGTATCTCGTTTGACCCGAATGACCATACACAAAATGATGGCCGTTGCGGCGGCCGCAATGTGCGAGATATTTGATGCTCCTCCCAGAACTGCCCACTTGATGCCATGTCCGACCGTAACTGTGCTGAAAAGAGCGCCTTCCAGTATGTCTAAGAGCAGGTAGAAACTGATAACCCAGATGGCGGTGACTTCCGCAACGCCATACCAGAACCCGAACCAGTAGAAGACATCAATCAGACTCCATGAGAAAATGTACCAGTATGCGCCAAGGATGCCGGCGATGCACGCAGTCGCTCCTATCCATGGCCTGAACCACCCTGTAAAGGCTACATCAAATCCAGATTGGAAGAAAGCGCAGACAATCCCTGACAGAAAGTAGATCAGCAGGAATCGCGGAATCCCCAGCCTTTCTTCTACCGACGGGCCGAATATCCACAAGAAAAGCATGCTGCCCAGCAGATGGATGAAGTCCGCGTGCAGGAATATCGCCATAAAGAATCTGAGGTTATATTTCAGTGAAGCGGAGAGCCCTAGCGAATATGACCAGTTATGGAGCATATCCGGTCGAATATACAGAAGATTACTGCTTGTAGACGCGTAGAAGACCAGGTATGCCGCAAGTAATACAATGGTAGCAATAGGTATGCGCTTTGTTGGATTCTTAACGCGAAACGGAATTACCAGCATCTGACAGCACTCCCTCAGTCCCGGATTTTTCCGAGATAAACACCGTTAATAAGTATACCGCATGTACGGCTACCCGTCTAGTCCTCCCGAAAAATAACCGAGTTAAGGGGTAAGATTTCACTAATATTGATAATCCACCGAGCCGGATAGCAACGGAACAAACTGGCGGGTGGGTGGGTAAGCTTCGCGGAGTGGTTATCCGGCGGACTGCCGCAAATCACTATACACATTCGTGAATTACGTTAAGGGGGTTTTCTTGACAATACGGCAGAATAAAACTATAATCAAGCTCAGGAGAGTATATTTATGCACGCCTATAGAAGACGACGCCCTCAGAAACGACGGAGTCGTCTAAGGACGTTCTTTCTGATCGTCCAGATCACCTTCTTGCTGACACTCGCCTTTGGACTCGGCGCGGTAATTTACGCGTTCTACAGCGTTTCGAAGCTGCTCCCCGTAGGAACAAATGTCGCTGATATCGCGCCGACGGAGGCGACGAAGATCTATTCGTCCGATGGAGTGCTGCTTGCCAACATTTTCCACGAGAACAGAGAATTCGCTCCAATCACCGATATCCCCAAGAACCTCCAGGATGCCACGGTCGCAATCGAGGACAAGAGGTTCTACAAACACGAGGGCATAGACTTCATCGGCATAGGCCGGTCATTGTATCAGGACATTCGCAAGATGCACAAATCTCAGGGTGGAAGCACTCTGACTCAGCAACTCGCGCGCAATATTTACCTCACCCATGAAAAGAAGCTGTCTAGGAAGCTCCAAGAGATAGCACTCGCCTATCAATTGGAACGCAATTATTCCAAAGAACAGATACTGGAGATGTATTTAAACCAGGTCTTCTACGGCAGCGGCTCTTATGGTGTGGAGACGGCATCAAAGGTCTACTTCGGCAAAGATGTAAAGGATCTCAGCCTTTCTGAATGCGCCCTTATCGCAGGGCTTCCTCAGCGACCTACCGGATATTCCCCTTATAGCAACATGAAAGCTGCGATCAATCGAAGAGATGTGGTTCTCAAATGCATGTACGACCTTCACTACATCACTGAGAGCCAATATAATGATGCGAAAGAGCAGAAAATCAAATTAGTCGGGCTGCAAAGGGGCGGAATCTCGAAATACAAGGCGCCATGGTTTGTAAACTACGTGCTGGATGAACTCGCCGATAGGTACAAGTATGATGAAGATATGATCTACAAAGGCGGGTTGCGAATATATACCACGCTCAACTATGGAATGCAGCAGGCGGCGGAAGAGGAGCTTCGCAAAGGCGTTTCAGACGCAAAATCCAGGCGAGTATCCCAGGGAGCGCTGGTCTGCATTGATCCCCATACGGGATACATCAAAGCGATGGTAGGAAGTGTGAGCCCTGACTTCACGAAAGATCAGTATAATCGCGCGGTACAGGCAAGGCGACAACCAGGATCGGCTTTCAAGGCATTTGTTTATACTGCCGCAATAGATAACGGGTATGACCCAAATTATCGCCTCTCGAACGCTCGTGTTACGTACCCAGGCTATGGCCCGCACGGATGGTCGCCCAAGAATTTCGATGGTAGATATGGCGGCAAATACTCCATAAAGCAGGCGGTTGCATATTCAGTCAACACATGCGCCGTAGCAATGGCGCAGAAAGTCGGGATCAACAAAGTAATAGACTATGCACGACGCTTAGGCATAAAGTCTCCGCTAACGCCCAACCTATCGTTGGCGCTGGGTTCTTGTGGAGTCTGTCCGCTGGAACTCTGTTCGGCGTATGGCGTTTTCGCGGCGGACGGCGTGAGGGCTGAGCCGTTGGCGGTAGTGAGAATAACCGGATCGCATTCCAATCAAGATATCGACATCCTTCTGGATAATAAGCCTGATCTTCACCAAGTGTTAAGCGAAGAGACCGCAGCCTCTATGAACGAAATCTTCCGTGGCGTGGTTACCATGAGGCGAGCGACGGGCGCTTCTGCCCGTGGTGTTCCGAATGCTCACGGCAAAACCGGGACTACGACCGACGACCGCGATGCCTGGTTTGTAGGATATACTCCTGAATTGGTAACCGCCGTATGGGTCGGGAACGACGACTACCGTAAGCCCATGAAAGATGTATGGGGCGGGAATGTTTGCGCGCCTACATGGGCCAGATTCATGCTCAGAGCGCTGAAACTCCGGGAGAAGGAAGATGTCTCCAACCAAAAGGCCGGAGCGGTTGAATCAAGTTCTAATGGTGATGCAAAATCAAAAGAGACTGTCCGCAGGACAAAACGGATCAGAATCTGTGCGCAAAGCGGTCTGCTGGCTACCAAATACTGCCCGGCTACCTACGTTACGACTATATCAGCGGATGCCAAGTCTCCCAAGTACTGCAATATCCACACTGCTCCAGCCGACTCTGATGCCGTAAAACAGCCGACAGAGGTTTCTGAACCTAAGGTCGCGAATCCGCCCCCTGTGGGTCATCCCGCCAGTGATTATGTGGAAGTGACTATCTGCGTTGACTCCGGGCAGATTGCCAACAAATACTGCCCGCAGACCTATCCGAAGAGGTTCTTAAAGGGTGAGCAGCCCAGGAAGATTTGCCAAATTCACAAAGCGCCCGAGTAATAGATTACTCGAACGATTTATCTTAATCCACCCATCATATAGACACAGATGATGGTGATCCCGAATAGTATCCGATAAACCACGAACAGTGTCATGCTGCGCTTCTTCAGGTACTCCATCAGGAATCCTATGCACAGGTAGCCGACTATCGCTGAGGTCAAAAGTCCTGCTATGAACGCCGGCCATTGAGAATGATCGATCTGACCGAATTTTCGGAGTTCCCATACTGCCGCGCCAAAGATTATCGGAGCGCCTAGTAGGAATGAGAATCTCGCGGCGGCCTCTCGTTTAAGGCCACAGAACAAGCCCGCGGTTATGGTGATTCCCGACCGCGAAACGCCGGGGACAACCGCCAGAGCCTGCGCCAAGCCGACGGTTAGCCAGTCTTTCATAGTTACCTTTTGCATAGATCGGCCCTCGCGCACGGAACGGCGGTCGGCTATGAACAGGAGGATGGCAAGCCCAATCATGGCTGCTCCGATGAGGCGCGGGTCATGCACTTTGTCCATCTTCTTCTCTAACAGCACGCCGAAAAGCGCTCCGGGGATGCTGGCTGCTATGATCGGCCAGAGAGGCATACTCTTGGCTTTTAAGGCTGCCAATTCCGCTTCCGACCTGTCGGTTTGCTTTCCTAACTCAATATTGGCCTTAATCATATCTCGCCAATCTCGCCAAAAATATGCGACCAAAGCTATGAGCGTGCCCAAATGAAGCAAGACATCAAAGAACAGCTTTTCTTGCTCCCCCGCTTGCCAGTGAAGCGCGTTTTGAGCAATCACTAAGTGCGCTGAACTGCTGATTGGGAGAAACTCCGCTATTCCTTGAATAGCTCCAAGAACGATGGCGTGTAAAATGTTCACTAAAATCCCCTTTGCTCTTTACGAATTGACTGATGAATGGCCTTGCCCAGCTAGCCCCCATATTCGCATCTTCCTGGGTTTGATCAGATAGTATCTGATTAGCACGCGAATAATTGCGGCGACCGGCGCGGCCATAAACATGCCGAATATTCCGAAGAACTCCGCGCCTACTAGAAGCGAGATTATGATGGTTGCGGGATGCAACTGCATTCTATCGCCAATCAGCTTCGGCATGATGAATTTGCTCTCGGCAAACTGAAGCACGACAAAGAAGATGAGCAACCACAATCCGAGCGAGACGGATTGAGTCACGCCCAGAAGCACGATTGCTAAACCACTGACTATCGGCCCGACTACAGGCACAGCCCTTGTCACCCCGGCGAAAACACTCATGAGTATTACGTATGGCATGTGCAGAACACGCATTACGGCTCCTACTACAAGTCCGGCGATTACACACAAAATGAATTGACCGATCACGTAATTCCGCATGATGCTGTTAAGCTCATGCTATAAGCCCAGAGCTTCTCTAAGCCTGCTTCTAGGGATGACAGCCATGAAATCTCGCTTCAGGCTCTTGGAGTCCAGCGTGAAGTAAAAGGCTAACACCGGTATGAGGATGATCTCGACAAAATGCTTGAAGAAGCCAATGGTCGCATTTCCTACATCGCCGATCCACTTCGTGGCTGAGCCTAAAGCGGTGTGTATCCCTTGTTGCAGAAAAGATTGCGTATCGGCGGGAAGATCCTGATATCGTCTTTGAGCCTGCACGGCGATCCCATGAAGCTGACGGACGTAGATATCGGAATTCTTGGCCAACTCATCCAATTCAATCTTGAACGGCTTGGCAAATTGGATGAACATGGCAATGGTCAGGGCCGCTAGACCGACAAAAATGAGTAAAGTAGCAATCAATCGTTGAACTCTTCGGCTGATGAAGTGTATGCGGTAAGCGCACATGAGATCGACAATTGGAAGTACCATGTACGTCAGCACGGCGGCAAGTATGATGAACATAATGATGGAGCGGACTCGGTAGATGACGTAAATTGAGCCTACCCAGAGCACGATGCGCAAGCCTATCCGCCAGATCAATTCGATTGTAGAATCAACTCGGGAAGGTGTGTTCATATTTGCCTCACTCTATGCCAAAATAGCTAAAGAGCGCTTCGCGAATTCTTGACGATGCGTGACCGTCGCCGTATGGATTGATTGCCCGTGCCATATTATTATACGTTTCTCGCTGTGTCAATAGTTCGGATGCGGCGTTAAAAATATCGGCGGTTTCCGTTCCTATCAATTTGGCGGTGCCCGACTCCACGCCTTCGGGGCGCTCCGTGGTCTTTCGCATGACCAGGACGGGCTTGCCCAGCGCGGGCGCTTCTTCCTGTATTCCTCCGGAATCCGTGAGAACCAGAAATGCTTTTTTCAATAGATGGACGAACGGAATGTAGTCCGGCGGCTCGATCAGATGCACGCGATCTACGTTTTTGAGCGTGGAGAAAACGGTGTCTCTCACGATTGGGTTCTTGTGTACCGCGAATATGACCATTGTATCCGGGTATGTGTCTACTATCGATTTCACCGCGTCGCAAATTCTTGCCATAGGCTCGCCCCAGTTTTCGCGCCTGTGTGCGGTTACCAGCACGACCTTTTCTCCGTTTGCGCCCGCGTTCGCAAGCGTGGGATCATCGAAATGCCAGGGCTGCTCGGCCATGGATAGGAGAGCGTCTATGACCGTGTTTCCGGTGACGTAAGTCTTCGATTCAGGGATGCCTTCCGCAAGCAGATTCTTCTTCGCGGCCATAGTCGGCGCGAAATGAAGGTCGGCGAGTACGGTCGTCAGTCGGCGATTCATTTCTTCGGGGAAGGGGTCATATTTGTTGTCGGTTCTCAAACCGGCTTCAACGTGTCCGAAAGCAATCTTGTTGTAGAAAGCGGCGAGGCTTGCGACGAAGGTGGATGTCGTGTCTCCTTGCGCGAGCACGACGTCAGGACGCTCCTGCCGCATGACTTCTTCCAGTCCTTCGAGCGCTCTCAGCGTGATCTCAGTAAGGGTTTGGGTGCTTCGCATGATATCGAGATCGTATTTGGGTTGAATCTTGAATACGTCGAGCACCTGATGGAGCATTTCGCGGTGCTGGCCTGTCACGGCGACCACCGTTTCAACCTGTTTTGGATAGCGTTGGAGTTCAAGCACGACCGGAGCCATCTTAACGGCATCAGGCCGGGTTCCAAACACGCTCATAACTTTTATCGACATGGATTAGCTCCGAATTTACTTTGCATTGATGAACAGCCGCAGGAAAATATAGATTGCCGCCACGCCGAGGAGAATGGATATTGTGTATATTACGCATACGGCTTGCTTATGAGTAAGTCCGCGTGCCAGTAAACGGTGGTGCAGGTGCGAGCGGTCGGCGATGTGAATCGGCTGACCTTTCAGGATTCTCTTGAAGACTACGAATAATCCGTCAAGAATCGGCACACCAAGCACGAGAACGGGCAGCGCAATCGCCATGGCCGCGTATATCTTGAACAACCCTCTGATGGAAATAGCGGCCAGACAAAATCCGATAAACTGGCTGCCGCCGGTACCCATAAATATCTTGGCGGGATTGAAGTTGTATCTCAGAAAACCGATGCACGCGCCGCAAAGGGTGGCGGACATTAGCGTGACTTGCGCATTCCCGCTGAAAAAGGCGATCATTGCGAGCACGCCGGACGCTATGGCGCCTATGCCCGCCGCAAGGCCGTCCAGACCATCCATGAAATCAAAAGTCTTAGTCACAAGGAATATCCAAGCCAGGCTGACGATCCAAGGCAGCGCACCGTGCAGAATGATCAACTTTGGGTGACCGAAGGGGTTTGACAGGAAGTGTATCCTCGCGCCGAAAGCCATCAGAATGAAGGCGGCGAGTACGATTGTCCCGGTCTGGATTGCGGCTGATAGATCCTTCATGTCATCGATCATGCCCATGACCAGGATGATTGTGCCTGAGATGAGAAGTCCGATGAGTGGGAGGGCCACTCCAAGAGTCCCGTGCTTGAGCCAGAGTCCGAATAATATCAGCAAGCATGTGAGCGCGAACGAGCCGAAAATAGCTATGCCGCCCCACAGCGGCATCGGCTTGTCATGCACTCTTCTGCCGCCGGGTTGCACTATTACATTATGCTCGACGGCCAGTCTCTGGACGTATGGTGTGGCAAAATAGGAGATGGCTAAAGACAGGAAAAAAGCGCCTGCATAGACTAATTTATTTGTCATCAATCCGCTGCACCTTCCTGCCCAGGATCACACGCTACCGACTGCTTCTTTGCTTGCGGGCAGTCTAAGCATTTCGATTCCTGCTTCGTCAAGCAATTGCACCGCGAACGGATCCGGGTAATCGCCTGAAAAGACGATTCTCGTGATTCCCGCGTTGATCAACATGCGCGCGCATACGCTGCACGGCTGATGGGTGCAATAGAGAGTCGAGCCTTTGGTCGATACGCCGTACTGCGCCGCTTGGATGATCGCGTTCATCTCTGAATGCAGGGCACGGCAAGTCTCAGTACGGGTGCCGGAAGGGATTTCAAGTTTATCGCGGAGGCATCCCAACTCCAGACAATGCGCCAACCCGGATGGCGCGCCGTTGTATCCGGTGGTGAGTATGCGCCGGTCTTTGACGAGTAGCGCGCCGATATGCCTGCGACAGCAGGTCGATCTCTTGGCGACTACTTCGGCTATTTCCATGAAATACTGGTCCCAGTCAGGACGACTCATATCTACTCTCCGTACAGCGGGAATGCTTCGCACAAATCATTAACCACGAAGAGCACATCCTTGCGAATCTGCTCATCTTCAGGATGGGTCAGAACGAGGTGAATTAGTTTGCCGATCAGTTGCATCTGTTCCTCGCCCATACCGCGAGTCGTGAGCGCAGGTGTGCCAACTCTGATTCCGCTTGAAATGAACGGTTTTTCCTTATCGAAAGGTATTGTATTCTTGTTCGCGGTAATCCCGGCTGCATCCAGCGCTAGCTGAGCCTGTTTGCCGTTTATGCCGAGAGATGTTACGTCCAGCAGCATAAGATGATTGTCCGTGCCGCCGGATACAAGGCGGATGCCCTTTTCCATTAAACTCTTCGCCAGAGCCGATGCGTTCAATCGAACCTTTTTCTGATATGTTTTGAACGCCGGTTGCATTGCTTCCTTGAAACATACTGCCTTCGCGGCAATGATGTGCATCAAAGGCCCGCCCTGCATGCCGGGGAATACGGCCTTATCGATAATGCTCGCATGTTCGGAGCTGGTGAGGATCATTCCGCCTCTTGGGCCGCGAAGCGTCTTATGCGTGGTTGTCGTCGTAAAATGCGCGTAAGGCACGGGCGAGGGATGCTCGCCTGCGGCCACCAGCCCGGCAATATGGGCCATATCTACCATTAGATACGCACCGACCGCGTCCGCAATTTCACGCATTTTTGGAAAATCTATAATTCTTGGGTAGACAGTCGCTCCGGCGACGATCAGCTTCGGCTTGGTCTTGCGCGCGGTGTCCAGCAGTTCATCATAATTGATCAATTCGGTTTCCGCGTCGACGCCATAAGGGATCACGTTGTAGAGTTTGCCGGAGAAATTGACCGGGCTGCCGTGAGTCAGGTGTCCGCCATGGCTCAGGTTCATCGCCAGATAGGTGTCGCCGGGCGACATGACCGCGAAATAGACCGCCATGTTCGCCTGAGCGCCTGCGTGAGGTTGGACGTTAGCGTGCTCCGCGCCGAAGAGCTTTTTTGCGCGCTCGATTGCGAGATTCTCCGCCATATCCACAAACTCGCATCCACCGTAATAGCGTTTTCCGGGATAGCCTTCGGCATATTTGTTCGTCAGTATGCTTCCCTGGGCTTCCAGAACGGCGCAACTAGTGAAGTTCTCGGAGGCGATCAGTTCCAGCTTGCCGTTTTGGCGTTTCCGTTCGAGCTGGATGACTTCGGCGATCTCCGGATCAACCTGAAACAAGCTTGCGTTGAATGAGAGTTTGTCCGTTTTCGGTTCCAATGTATGAATCTCCTCACGTGAATTATGCCAAATTGTAAGTTGGCATCGAACGAGCGGTTTGGGTCATTTGGTTGCTTCGGTAGTCCGCCTCAGGCGGACCGAAACGGTATATCTCAGGTTTCGGGAGCAAGTCTCCCGAAACACCACGGTTTTTTACGTTTCGTACTTCGACGAACCGAAGGGGCGGGTCAACATCTTTGCTCGATCTCGGTGATTTTCTCCAGCCGATTGATGTGTCGTTGATCTTCCGAGAACTCCGTTGAAAGCCAAGTATTGACTATATCCAGCGCCACCCCAACCCCGACGACTCGACTGCCGAAGGTCAATACATTCGCGTTATTGTGTTCTCTGGATAGGCGAGCCGTGAAGGTGTCTGAGCACACGACCGCGCGAATGCCCGGCACTTTGTTCGCTGCGATACTCATCCCGACTCCCGTGCCGCAGATCAATATGCCGAAATCGAACTCTTTGGATGCGACAGCATCCGCGACCGCCACAGCGATGTCCGGATAATCCACTGGGTCCGCAGATTTGACCCCAAAATCCTTAAAGGTCTTCCGGTTATCCGAGAGGAAATGGACAATTTCCGCCTTAAGCTTATAACCCGCATGATCCGAACCAATGGCTATTTTCATGATCGGATTATAACACGCTGGAAACCTTGATTGCAAACTTTGACGAGTGGACGGTAGTATCTGAGACTATCAGTGGCCGTTTGTGTTTCTTGCCGCTGAATCACTGGAATTCACACCTGCAAACTGCTATACTGATGAGGTAAGGTTATCTTGCATGTATCTACAGCCTTCTGTCTGAACTTATGGAAGAAACATATTATGCCTACGCTTGATTGGATAGGAAAACCGGCCGTCATCAACCACCATCGAGAGGTTCCATACCGGATGCTCCAGTGTGACCCGGAACTCTCAGCCGGTGACCCGAATTCAGGGAACCTGCTGGTACAGGGAGACAATTTATTGGCATTGAAAGCGCTCCTCCCTTATTATGCGGGGAAGGTCAAGTGCATCTACATCGATCCGCCATACAACACGGGAAATGAAAACTGGGTTTACAACGACAACACAAACAGTCCAGAGATACGCAAGTGGCTCGGTCAAGTAGTCGGGGGAGAAGCGGAAGACCTATCTCGCCACGATAAATGGCTCTGCATGATGTATCCGCGGCTGGCATTGCTCAGAGATTTCCTCCAGGAAGATGGAGTCATTATTGTCAGCATAGATGATTTTGAAGGATATCGACTCCGATGCCTCCTTGACGAGATATTCGGCCCACGTAATTTCGTTGCCCAACTGGTATGGGACAAGACACGCAAGAATGACGCAAAGCTATTCTCCGTTGGGCATGAATATGCCGTAGTCTACGCGAAATCACTGCAGACTTTAAGAGATCGCAAGACAGTTTGGCGCGAACAAAAGCCTGGCGCACGGGAGATTGTTGCAGAGTGGCGAACGCTAGCAGAACAATACGGAAATGACTTCGATGCAATCCAGGCCGATCTACGTGCTTGGTACCGTAGTCTTCCAAAAGAGCATCCGTCTAAGAAACTCAGCAGGTATAAATGGGTGGACAGATTTGGCCCATGGCGAGACCGCGACATTTCATGGCCTGGGGGCGGTGGCCCGCGATATGATGTCCCACATCCCGTAACCGGCGAGTCTTGCACAGTTCCTGAAAGAGGCTGGGGTTTTGCGAAGCCCGAAGAAATGCAGCGCCAGATTAGCATGGGCCTCGTCCAGTTTAGAGAAGATCATACACAGCCGCCTTTCCGAAAGGCTCACCTTCTTCCAACCCCTGATGAAATCGAATTATCTGATGAGGGGGATAACTGTGACGTTGATGCTGAAGAGGCTGGACTGCTGGTCATGCCAAGCGTGATCCACAAGCAGGCCCAAGTATCGGTGAAGTTATTACGAAAACTATTCGGCGGGAGAAAGGTGTTTCCCAATCCGAAAGATCATGAAGTGTTAATGCGTTTCATTCGATATGTCACAGGGCCAGATGATTTGATTCTCGATTCCTTCGCCGGAAGTGGAAGTACTGGGCATGCAGTCCTCCAGATCAACAAAGAGGATAACAGCAAGCGACGATTCATCCTTGTTGAAATGGATCAGGAGATTGTGAGTACCGTTACAGCAGACCGCATTAGCAAGGTAATTCAGGGGGTAGCAGACCTTCCTCCACTCGGTGGTGGATTCCGCTACTGCAAGCTCGGAGAACCACTTTTCGATGAGGCGGGCAAGATTCGCTCGGTAGTGAAATTTCCAAAACTTGCCGCTCACGTTTTTTTTACTGAAACCGGATCACCTATTCCATCTATCGCAACAGGCAAGACGCCTTTGCTCGGTACTCACGAGAACAAGGCCGTGTATCTGCTTTTCAACGGCGTCCTTGGCGATAAGAGGCCGAACGGTGGAAACGTGCTCACGAACGATGTGCTCCGAAATCTGCCACCTCATGACGGACTCAGAATTATCTATGGCGAGGGATGCCGCCTGAGCCTAGAGCGTTTGAGGCGTGAAGGAATTGTGTTCAAGCAAGTACCCTACGAGATCAAGGTGAGCTAAAATGCTACAACTGAAGGAATACCAGGAGCGCAGTCTAGACGCGCTGTCTACATACTTCAAGGCAACCTGCAAGTATGGCGCAAAGATGGCCTTTATCGCCCAGACGGAGAGACCTTACCGTTCAGTACCGACCTTGGCGGAAATGCCTTACGTCTGCCTGCGCGTTCCTACCGGCGGCGGCAAGACGGTAATGGCAAGCTATGCGCTAGGCATAGCCTCACGAGACTATTTGCAGGCTGAACAGGCGCTATGTCTGTGGCTGGTGCCCTCGAACATAATCCGCGACCAGACTCTCGCGGCCCTCCGAAATCGGCAGCATCCTTACCGGCAAGCGCTCGATGCTCACTTCGCCGGGAATGTGACGGTAATGGACCTAAAGGAGGCGCTTTACGTTCAGCAGGGTACGCTGGCAGGCGAAACGGTAATAATCGTATCTACCCTTGCAGCGCTCAGAGTCGACGATACCGATGGCCGCAAGGTTTATGAAACAGCCGGTGCGCTGCAACATCATTTCACCGGTCTGAGTCCCGCGCTTCGGGAAGTTCTCGAAACCGAAGGCGATGGTCAGATTGTGTATTCTCTTGCTAACGTTCTCCGCCTCCATAGACCTATCGTCATAATGGACGAGGCCCATAACGCCAGAACCAAACTTTCCTTCGACACACTGACACGATTCACTCCATCCTGCGTTGTAGAGTTCACCGCTACTCCGGTTACGGTTCACAAACCAGAGCAGGGACTTTTCGCATCGAACGTGTTGCACCATGTATCCGCAAGAGAGCTGAAGGAAGCGGAGATGATAAAACTTCCGATCAAGCTCCGCACCCGCTCAGATTATAAAGAGGTCATAGCCGACGCAATCCAGCAGCGACGGGAACTTGAAAAGATTGCGCTTGAGAACCAGAAGTCAACGGACGAGTATATTAGGCCGATCATCCTGTTTCAGGCACAACCTCAAAGCAAAGACCGTCCAACCCTCACGGTCGATGTGGTAAAACAAACGCTTGTAGATGATTTCCGCATATCCGCTGATCAGATTGCCATAGCCACGGGGGATACCAGGGAGATCGATGATGTCAATCTATTCGACCCGAAATGCCCGATTCGCTATATCATAACCGTCCAGGCGCTCAAAGAGGGCTGGGATTGTTCATTCGCATATATTCTATGTTCAGTCGCGGAACAGTACTCCGCCCGATCCGTGGAGCAGCTTTTAGGAAGAGTGCTCCGTATGCCTCGCGCGATACGGAAGAGCAGCCAGGAACTCAACTGCGCGTATGCGTTCGCCGCATCGGGCAGTTTCGCCGATACCGCACGATCACTGAAGGATGGCCTTGTTGAGAACGGCTTTGAGAGACTTGAGGCAGATGATCTTGTAACCGCGCAGGATTCACCCGTGCCATCGCTCTTTGGCGAGAACGAAATGAATCTTTTCTCTCAGGCATCCGAAGTATTGGTGGAGCAGCCGAACCTCGATGACCTTCCAACGAGCATGGCGCAACGCGTAACCTTCGATCCGACCAGTAATCTGCTGACGGTAAGGGGAACGATTAGCGAAAGAGATATGGGAGAGCTTAGCGAGCGGGTCAGTACTGAGCACGACAAGGCCGCAGTGGAACGTATCTTCCATCGCCTGCAGGGTCATACAGTTGTTTCCATATCCGCAAAGCGCGAGCCTTTCAACATACCGGTACTGTCTGTACCGGTCAATGGTGTGCTGGAGTTCTTTGATGATAGCCATTTTCTTGATGTAGAGTGGAATCTTGCGGTGGATGACGCCACCCTTTCCGGGAATGAGTTTTCGTCAGAATTGGCGACCGGTGAATTGGGCGAAATAGACGTATCGGAATCCGGCCAGGTCGAGACCAGATTTATAGACCAACTCCACGCCCAACTCGCGCTCATAGCAACGGAACCCGGCTGGACGGTTGCAAGTTTTGTGAACTGGCTGGATCGGCAAATACGACATCCTGATATCACGCAGAATCAGTCAAGTCTCTTCATCCACAGGATCATAACGTTTTTGATCGAAACCAGAGGGCTATCGCTTGAACAGTTGGCCAGGCTAAAGTACCGCCTCAGGAACGCAATCGAGGCGAAGATTAATACCCTGAGGGATCGGCATCGGCGAGACAGCTATCAGCAAACTCTGTTCGGGCCGGATCATATAACGCTGCAGGTCGGAGACGAGTGCCGCTTCACCTACGATGAAGATCGATACTCGCCAAACTGGTACTATGAAGGTGGTTGGCGATTCAATAAGCACTATTTCAAACTTGTGGGGGAACTCAAATCCGAAGGCGAGGAATTCGACTGCGCATGCTTTATCGACAACCTGCCGGAGGTCAAACACTGGGTGCGCAATTTGGAACGCCGCCCCGAGTCCTCATTCTGGTTACAGACCTCCACGGACAGGTTTTACCCGGACTTCGTTGCGGAGCTTAACGATGGCCGTCTGCTTGTCGTTGAGTATAAGGGCGAAAATCTTTGGAGTAACGACGATTCCAAGGAGAAGCGCGCCATAGGCGACCTCTGGGCCGAACGTAGTGATGGAAAGTGCATATTCATAATGCCAAACGGCAAGGATTTTGCGACGATAGCAAAGAGTATTCGTTCAAGCGGCATAAAGCACTCTCCCGTCTCTTAGCGCTTCTCGGTAAACCAAGCCTGGAAAGTCTTTGTAGTCACTGATATCGGTCTCAGTGGCAACTACGATGTCTACGGCAAATTTCAGGCTTGGGAGGTTGCTGTAGATGGCTTGTGCCGTGTCCAGGCGACGTGTGCCGTCTGGTACCACTACAAGAATATCGATATCGCTCTCCGGCCCGGCCTCGCCACGCGCTGTTGAGCCGAAGAGAATGATCTGAAGCGGTTTTGCGATTTCGATGATATGGCGAATGAGATCGCTCAGTTGTTCATCGGTAATCGGCATTAGTCTTTCCTCCGTGATACACGTCCCTGCATTCGGTCTTCTGAGACTATGGTGCTAATAATTGATACACAGGGCGATTGCTTCTCGGACTCGCTCGTCCAGTTCCGCAAGTGTCCTGGCTTGAGTGTGGCAACCTCGTAAGGATGGTACGCTGGCTACGTACCATCCATCTTCATCCTGCTCTATGATTACCGGAAAATGAAATGTCTTGCTCATATTTTGACCTCCGGCGTTCTAGCAATTTACCCTTCGCCTCTTAGGGCTTTGATTTTTTTGGTTAGGGCGGGGACTACTTCAAGGCAGTCGCCTACGAAACCGAAGTCGGCTATTTGGAAGATTGGGGCGTCCGGGTCTTTATTGATCGCGATGATCGTGTCCGATGAGGACATTCCGGCTTGATGCTGAACCGCGCCGCTGATGCCGCAGGCGACGTATAGCTTAGGGCAGACGGTCTTGCCCGTCTGGCCGACCTGGTGCGCGTAGGGTATCCATCCGGCGTCGACCGCTGCTCTGCTTGCGCCTACCGCCCCGCCTAGCGCTTTCGCCAGGTCTTCGAGCACGGCGAAGTTCGCCGGGTCTTGAATCCCGCGACCGCCGGAGACGATTACGTCCGCCTCGATCAGGTTCACGCAGGATTCTACCAGGCA
>Ga0182027_10007859_pt1 | contig 15630 bp, 14 predicted proteins | sample 712E1DmetaG_FD_121300 | JGI IMG/M metagenome (GOLD analysis project Ga0182027, IMG submission 121300) | Permafrost microbial communities from Stordalen Mire, Sweden - 712E1D metaG (Illumina Assembly) | ecosystem: Environmental > Terrestrial > Soil > Wetlands > Permafrost | place: Sweden...
CGAACACGTGCCCGATGCACTGGTGGCCGAGGCAGACGCCAAACACGGGCATTTCCCGCCCGAACGTGCGAATGACTTCGTTCGACAACCCGGATTCGCGCGGCGAGCACGGCCCCGGCGACACGAGAATGTGCTCCGGCTTCAGCGCGCGAATTTGGTCGAGCGTGACCTCATCGTTGCGCCGCACCTGCAATTCCACCTGCAACTCGCCGAGATACTGCACGAGGTTGTAGGTGAACGAATCGTAATTGTCTATGACCAGAATCATTTTCGGACGCACAATTTAATTCAAAAGCCCGAAAATGGAAGGCTTAACAGCGCAGGCAACCTTTACTTGGCAAACTATGGTGCTGGCAACATTGAGAAGTTCGATACCAACGGCACTCCCGCCACCTTCGCCTTCCCTTACGGTGAACCCTACGGTCTGACCGTTGACAGCGCGGACAACGTCTATGTGGGGTGAGCGGCCCCGCAAGCCGTGGTTCAATTCGATGTTCGGCGTTCGGTGTTTCTTTTTAACTTTGACTCTCAACCCCGTAAAGGGGCGTGGCCCGCACGGGGCTTTACGCCCTCAACGTTCAACTTTCAGCCGCCCCTCACTGCCCTTTCACACGGAAAAAATCAGCCGCATTCGTGATGGGAATATTCGTGCTCTGGCCGCTCGTGGTTGCGATATCGCTCCACGAACCCGGTAATGCACCCGTTCGTTGCACAACGTAAGGCGCCACGCCGCCGGTCCAACTCACATTCACATTCGTGCCGACGAGCATGATGGACACCTTGATGACGTTCGTCACGGTGATCACCATGGCGTCATACGCCACCGCATGAACACCGTCGTCCGCGCTCAACTCCAGCGTGTAAATGCCCGGCGCGCTAAAGTTCACGGTCGTGTTCGTCTGCGCCGCGTTGCCGAACGTGGCCGTGCCCGGGCCGGAATACGACTGCCACCGAATCACCGGCGGCGCATTCGAGAAACTCACCACGCCTACCAACTGCGCCGGTTGTCCAAACATCACCGTCTGGTCCGGACCGCCATTCGCTACCGGCGCGCCCGGCGAACGTGGACCGCCATTCGTCGCGGTCGTCTGGATGGCCTCGAAATTCGTGGCACTGATGCTGGTCAAGTCGTTGAAACAATTCGCCGGCCAGCGATCATCCGGCGTCACGGAGATGGAAAAATAATTGCCGTTGTCGGCCACCATCGCGCCGTATTTCTTCAATCCCAGCAACACCGCCTTTTCCTCCTTCGTCCAGTTGGCCGGAATGACGAAGGCGGACTTGAGCCGCAACCGCTGGCCCATCGCCGGCAGGTTCGTGCTCGTGTTGCCCGACGGCGCGGCATAATGCGTGGCCGGATAAATGTAAGTATTGTATCGCGAACGCTTGACCACAATCCGGCACGCATGTTCCACCATGCCGCGCTCGGCTTCGTCATTACGCACCAGTGCCGGGAACATCGGGAAACCTGCCGCGTCGCCCGAAGTCCAGCCCGCCGGTCGCAGCCCGTTCGTGTTCAGGTTGAACTTTGCGCCGTTGGATGCCTCCCAGTTCGTGCCCACCAGCGCCGTCTCCCACGTTTCCCAGATGAACCCGCCGCCCGGCGCCACCATGATGGCGTGCCGGTCGCTCCCATCGTTGTTCGTCTGCCATTGGAACAATGTCTGGGTGCCGGTCCCCACCGGCCATTCCTCAATGGGCAGGTTCGTGGGAATGGGATACAACCCGTTCGTACCCGTCCCGCCATCCAAGTCCGATTCATCCGGGTAATTGAAGAAACTGATCTGCTTCCGCGTCTGGTTGTCCGGCACGAGCACGAAATTCATCTCGAACTCGGGCGTCAACACGGCCCGGCTCGCGCCCAGATCCGACGCGATCTGCGCCATCATCGCGTCCGAATTCGAAAGCACCGGCCGGTTGGAAATACATTCGTTCCACGGATTCGTCACCGGAAAAATCTGCATGGCCGACACCACGGCGTCCGCGTTCGTGGTATTGAACTGGATGGCATTGGTGACGGCGGGCAGGAGACTGAGGATGCGGCCTTCCTGGTTGATGCGTTCGTTCGCGGCGTACAGAAGGGTGGTGTACAACATCCAGACAAAGGCCGGTAAAACAAGGCGTTTCATTACGACAAAACCTATCAGCCAATTGAAAAGCAAGACATGTGCCCGGCGGTTTTTTTGCGCGACATGCACAAATGAACGTGAATTGTAATAAACCGCCCGTCCTCCGTATTACTACTGGGGGGGGGGAAGGTCTGAAAACCAGACACTTATCGCTGTGATCTGGCAAAGCCGCACCGATTTTGCAGGGGCTTACGCGCGATTTTTGTCTGGCGTCGGTCGTGACCGGTTAGCAGCAGGGTGTTCCACCGGTCTGGTTCGTCTTCCGCTTCAAAGAATATGCTCGAGAGTTTCCCCGACCGTCTTTACGCAGCCTTTGCAGGTCTTGTTCTGGAGATCGTTCTCCTTGAAATATCGCTGCCCATCTGGTGTGTTCAGGTCGCAGCCATTCAGCAGCGTGCGGCAGATGCTCGTGCCGTGCTTTGATTCAAATTGCCACAGGAGTTCCCGCACTTTCCGGTACGTTTCCTCGGTAAGCGTTCGGTCCTGCCCCTCGCCGCGTCCATGCTTGAGTCCAATCGCAATTATTCCACCGGTGATCGCTCCGCACGTCCCCTGCTTTCTCGCCATGCCGGCCCCGAACCCGCTGGCCAATCTGAGGGCCGTATCCTTGTCGAAATGGAGATCATCGCAGAACGAGTACAGAACCGCCTGCGCACAGTTGTACCCGGCGAGAAACTTCTCCACGGCAATATCACTTCTGGTTTTCATAGGTTTTCGCTCGCCAAACGGGCCAAAAATGAGCCAGAACCGCCGGATGTCAAGCCCGCATCGCCAGCCCGCATCGCCAGCCCGCATCGCCGCCCGTATCGCCGTCGTCACCACCACCATCTCCGACAAGTCAGGGAAGATGGGGCATCGTGGAACTCCGCCCTCCGATGTTTTCACGACCGCCGACGCCTGCGCCTATGAGCGCGGTTGCTGGCGTTTGCCGTGAGGTTGATCAGCCGGGCACAGTTATCGTTTGATCAGGAGGCGCTGGCGTCTTCCGACGCGGAAAGGTAGCGCCAGAGTTTTTTGACCGGTTCCAGGTCGCAGCCCGCCGGCACGGCATTGCCGTAGGCGGCATGACCGTAAAGGAAGGACAACCGGTTCAACTCGGCGGCGGCGTCCGGGAAGGTCTCGCCTAAAAGAAGGCAGAATTCCCGGGCGGTTTGCTGGGGGCGGGATGGGATTCCCTGTTCCATCGCCCAGGCCTGGAGCGCCTCGTAGCTGTAAAGGATTAATTGTTCGGCGGTCCACAATTTATCCTTGCGGGTGAGGAAAGGACTCAGGTACGCGGCGAAGGGACGTTGCCTTGGCGTTTGCTCCTCCCGTTTGTCTGTGGTTAGCTTCACCCGCGAACCCAACATGAAGAAGTCCCTGAAAAATTGCGCCAATGCTGCGAGGAACGACCGCGCAATTTGGCGAATCAGGTCGCGTTGGCGAATCACCCACCAGCCGATCAAAACGGCCCCCGCCAAATAAAATAAAACTCTGAACCAGCGGTAAAATCCAGCGGCGCTTTCCGGGAAGATTGGATTGGCGGGCTGCGGCGGAGCAGTCTGGTCGGATGTTGCCTCATTCTGGCTGGCAGGCGTTTGGTTTTGCTGGCGACCGCCATCAGTTTGCGCTTTGCCGTCCGGAGATTGAGCGCCGAAGGTATTGCCCTTTGAATCATCGGACCGCTGCGTTTTGTCGCCAGGACGTCCCCGGCCTGCGCCGTGCGGGCTGATTCGCGCGGCGTAGGCGCTCGCCCGGTGCAACTGGTAATCAACCTGGTAACGCAGGGTTTGCCACGTGTCGTTTATCCCCGGTCGCGGCAGCAGCAGGGCGATGGCCAGCACCAAGCCAGCCACCCCGGCGCCGAACTTGAGCCAGCCAAAAGCGATGATGCCGGGCATTTTCAGGTGGCGTTGACGCAGATAGCGGCGCAATCCCAAAAAGCTCGTGGTCAGCAACAACCCCACAGTGGCAGCCATGTAAACGAAGAGAAAGGCGAAGCCAGCCCGTCGTGATGCCGTGTCGCCGCCGGGCAGGAGCATTTGTCCGATTCCGAAGAGCGGCAACGCCAGGAGCGAAAAATAAACCACCCAAAGGCCCGGAGGATGGGGAATGGCGGCCCGGCGTTTGCGGCTGTTCTTAAAACCGGAACCGGCCGCCGTTTTTTTTGCCGGTCCGGACGGAACTGCTTCCGGCTTGATCCTCCTGCCTTCCTCGGCGTTTTGCAGCAGCCCGCTGCCGGAAGCATCCTCGTCATCATCAATCACGGTGCAATCCCACGTCAGTTTGTGGGCGCACCACCAGACAGTCCCCAGCAGGATGATTCCCACCAAATAGGCCGGATGAATTTGTACCAGGTAAAGCCAGGTCGCCCCCGCCAGGGCCAATCCGTATGCCGCAGCTTGGGCGGTGCCCTGTTCGATGCCGATCCGGGATACCAGGACGACGGCCATGACGAACCAGAACACGACCCAGCGAACACTTTCAACCGCTTCACCCTGATAAAAAACCTGGATGAGGAAAAAGCTCAAACTCCCCACCAGCAGCATGATCAGCACCGGGCTGATGCCGATGACCATGTAGTCGGCCAGAGTTTTGGTTGGTTTCGGGGAGTTCATGGCTTACCTCACGATGGCCTCCGCACACAGATTCGTCACTGATTCTTCGGTGTTGACCACGCGGAAATTGATGTTTTGGGCCAGCAACATCTGCGCCCAGTCCGGAGGTTGAGCCCAGTCGGGCGTCGGCTCAATATCAATGGAAACAACCATCACCGTCACCAGAAAACCGCGCCGGGCCAATTCGCCGAGCGAAGCCGCCGTGGCCGGTGTCACCCGCCGCAGCACCGCCACCACGGTCGCATCCCGGGGAATCTCGGACGCAACTTCTTCCAGCATTTCGGAAAACCCCAGACCGTCCGTGTGCTCCAGACGGGCCAGCGTTTCGAGGATCTGCCCGAACCGGTCCCCACCTTTCCGCGTTTCCACGACGACCGGTCGCAGGCGGGTGTTTATCTGCACCTCGGTCGCCCGGCGATGCGCGTCTCCGCGGGTGGTAAACCCGGCGCTCCATCCTTCATCACGTATGCGGTCGGCGGCGTCACGGCCGTTGCTGACGAAGCCGATTTGTTGTCCCATGAGGAAAACGGCATGGGCGAGCGAAGCGACCGTGATGACCGCCAGTTCCGCCGAGGCCGCCGCGCCGGGGCCTTGGTAACTGCGCTCGTGAAAATCCAGCAAGAACGTCGCGCCGGCCACCCGTGAACTCTCATAGACGCGACAGTGAATTTGTCCGGTGCGCGCGGTGGCCCGCCAGTGAATGCGACTCAACGGGTCGCTTGGTTGATACGGCCGGATGCTGGCCAGCCGCGTGGGGTCCTCGAACAACCGGTGCATCACCCGGATCTCTCCCATCGGACGACGCGAAGCCAGATTGTAGCCTTGCAGCGGCAGAACCTTGGGCAGCACCAGCGCAAAATGCGGTTCGGTCGCCACGCGAAAGCGGCGATGCAGCCCGAAGACATCGCCCGTTTCCAGCAGCAAGGGTCCCAGTTGATAATAACCACGCATGAGAAAAGTCACTTGGTGCTTCAAACTCGCGGTTTCACCGGGTGCCAGGCGGGTGAGGGTCAGCCGCGGACCTTCCGCTTTGAGATGACGAGGAATTTGCACCAGGGCGTCCCGTGACAGCGAGTCTTCAATAATCAGCCAGGGAATGGACAGGCGGCCCAGATTTTTGACTTCGACTTCCATCGCCGCTGTCTCGCCGATTTCCAGCACATCCTGGCCGCAAAGCCGGCTGGCTGCAAGCTGGCCGATCCAGGCGCGGGAAAAGAACCGGCTCAAACCGAGGATTCCCAACAGCACGTACATCGCGTAAACGAGCAGGCTCAACTTCAGGATCAAGCCCAGTACCAGCAACCCAAGTGTGCCGAGAATCCATTTCATCGGGATTGGCCGCCCGCCGGCATTTGCGGCACCGGCACCGCGTTCAGGATTTCATCGAGAATCACGGTGACCGTTTTTTTGCGCAACCGGCTTTCCGGGCGGAGAATCAGGCGATGGCCGAGCACGTGCGGCGCGATCTGTTTCACGTCGTCGGGCAGCACAAAATCAAATCCGTGGATTGCGGCAAAGGCCTGTGCGTAACGCAACAGCGCCATGGAAGCCCGCGGACTGCCGCCCAGAATGACGTCGTAATGTTCGCGGGTTGCCTGGATGAGTTGCACAACGTAGCGGCTGACTTTGTCGTCCACATACACCTGCCGCACGGATTCCTGACAGGCGATTATTTCGTCGGCACTGGCAACTGTTTCGAGGGTGTCGATCGGGTGCTGCAACTGGAGCCGCTGCAACATGGACACTTCGTTTTCGAACTGCGGATAGCCCAGACGCAACCGGACGAGAAACCGGTCGAGTTGCGCCTCCGGCAGCGGAAACGTGCCTTCATGATCAATCGGATTTTGGGTCGCAATCAGGAGGAACGGCGGGGGTAAATCGTAGGTGGTTCCATCGGCGGTCACCTTGCGTTCCGCCATGGCTTCGAGCAGGGCGGACTGTGCCCGCGGCGTGGCGCGGTTGATTTCGTCCGCCAGCACGATTTGCGCAAAGAGCGGGCCGGGCCGGAATTCGAACTCGGTCGTCTTGGGATTGAAAATGGAGCTGCCAGTGATGTCGTTGGGCAACAGGTCCGGGGTGCATTGAATGCGCTTGAACGTGCAACCGACGCTGCGTGATAGGGTGCGGGCAAGCATGGTCTTGGCCACCCCGGGCACGTCTTCCAAAAGCACGTGGCCCTCGGCGTAGTACGCCGCCAGCGTCAGCACGATTTCATTGTGCTTGCCGACGATCACCCTTTCGATGTTGTCAATAATGCGATTGGCCACCGGCAGGACCGGCGAGTTTCCCGGTTCCCGTTCCACGGGACTTTTCAATTTCGGGAGGCGGACCACCGGCGGTTCCGGTGGCGCCACGGTATTTTGGGATCCGCAGCGCGGACATTTGACCTCGGTTCCCACGGGCGCATCGGAGGACACGAAGGGTTGGCCACAAGAAACACAAACGCTTTTGATCATAAGTTGGCAGTCTTTGTCAGAGAGCGGCTGCACTCTCAGTATTTATTCATTGCTTTGTCAAGCCCCGTTGGCAACGGCGGTTTTTGAACCGGGCGACCCATCCCGGGGAAAATTCGGCTTCACAATGGTTTGGACAGTCCACCGAGTCTTTACTCACGCTGCCGGAAATGGAAACCGGTCGGTTCACAGGCCGGCAAACGCCCATCGGCAATTCCATCAACGACGCTGTCATTCTGAAGGCCGAGGGCCGGCCGAACGCTGAACTTTTATTTCCGACGCCACAGAAGGGAACCAAGGAAACAAAGGCTGGAAACCACCTGCACTGCTTCATTTCCACAGTTTTCCTTTGGGGGGGCGTTACCTTCGTCCGTCATACCAAAAACGAGCGGCTTCGTGGCTGGTTCTGACGTGGTGCGGATCAAAAATAATATAATAGTCTGATCGGCGGGAACACCGTGCAAAACCCCGCCTTGCGCGCAGAAGTCACGACCGGATGCCGGTGTAGAATGACAAATCGTTTTCCCGTTTCCTTTGCCGGCGTTTTCAATCGCCGGCTCAATTCCAGATCTTCGCCGGCAAACGCTTCATTACTGAAGCCGCCAAGTTTTCGGAATGCCGCCGTTTCGATGAAAATAAACGCGCCGGAAAGCAGCCGCCGCCAGCGGCTCGCGATCTTTCAAACCAGCGTAATCAGTTCGGTGATGAAATGCTTTTCATCCCAGCGAATGGTTTAGGCCGGGCAGTTGAACATCCGCACTTCGCGTTGCGGGAAGGGAATCTGGATGTTGTTGGAGCGGAATTGCTCGACGATGTCCTGATAAATTTCCGCCTGCGCCGGATTGTAATCGCCCACCGCCGCCCACGGTTTGATGGCAATGTTGATGGATGAATCCGCCAGCATCATCACGCCGACGACGGGCACGGGTTCTTTAAGCACACGGGCATTGCGGGCCAGCACCTCCCGCACGATGATCAGGGCCTGGTTGATGTTGGTGCCGTAGGCGACACCCACCGTCATGTCCAGTTGCCGGATGTGGCCATAGTTGTGTAAAATTTCACCGACAATTTTCCGGTTGGGAACAACTATTCGCGAGTGGTCGGTATGAAGCAGCGTGGTTGAGAAAAGTTCAATGTTGGTCACCTGCCCCTGCACGCCGACAATTTCAATATATTCGCCGAAGCGGAAGGGTTTGGTGAAAATAATGGTCAACCCGGCCACCAGATTGCCGAGTACGCCCTGCACGGCCAGACCCACGCCAACCCCGGCCACGCCAACCCCGGCAATCAGTGCCGTCACGTCCATGCCCGCCGTGCCCAGGGCCACGACCAGGGCCAGGGCGAAAATAAGCAATCGCACAATGCGCACCAGCAACGTGCGCATCGGCGGTTCCATCGCCTTGCGCTCCAGCCAGTGGTCCATCAGTTTGCCAATCCAACGCGCGACGATGAAACCAATCACCGCCACGACGAACGCCGAAATGAGCGCGCCGCTGTGACTGATGACGTATTCGATGAGTTTGTCCTGCCAGGCTGCCAGGTTTCCGCTTTTATTCATGAGCACCTCAAGTTCATGGTTGGTTGCCAACCATTCGTTAAATCAATTCCCAGCACTTCGTCAATACCTGAATGGTTGACGCCAGCCGCTTTTTTGCCAAGCTGCTGTAACGGAATGACAAAAAAAACGCGCAACTGGCTCATTGTGCTCCTGCTCATCCCAACGGTGATCGTCATTGCCGTGGCTGGTTTGCTGGTCTTCCAGGAACTTCAACCGCTGCCACCGATCCCGCCTTTGCCCCAGCCCAACGGCTATGTCGGCCTGGTGCAAGCTGCGGGAATGATTTCAACTGAGAGCTTGAATTACGAGGTCACAGACGAGGCGCAACTGCGTGAAATTGTTTCGGCCAATGCCGAAGCCTTGTTGGTCGCCCGCGCCAGTTTGAGCAATGAATGCCGGGTACCCATCCAATTTTCACCGCCCTATTCCGACGAAGCACATCTCTCCGATTTAGCCGGCCTCAAACGACTGGCACAGGCATTTACAGTCGAAGGCAAGTTCGCAGAAAAGCAAAGGCGTTTCGGCGATGCCGCCGGGTCTTATTTGGATTTGATCCGTCTGGGCAACAATTCGGCGCGCGGAGGAGTTTTGATTGACGCCCTGGTCGGCTGTGCCATTGAAAACATGGGGGGGACCGGTCTGCAAAAAATTATTGGCCAGCTCGACGCCAAAACATGTCGTGAAACCGCCGCAACCCTGGAAACCCTCGATGCCCAAAGACAAACGTGGAATGAGGTCATGCAACAGGAAAGCGCGTGGTCGCGCCGGGCTTATCCGGGTATCAAATATAGATGGAGTGAACTGGGCATGTCAGCGTCGTTAAAGAAAGTCCATCAAGCAGGCGAACGAAAATTCAAAAAACAACAATCAATGACACGGCCGTTGCTGGTTGACCTCGCCGCCCGCGCCTAAGAATTGGAAAAAGGCCGGCGACCCGCAAGCCTCACCGATTTGGCGCCGGATTATCTCAAGGCTGTTCCGCAAGATCCGGTCAGCGGCACGAACCTGGTTTTGACGCCCCGATAACTTTGCCGGAGACGGCGTGAGAAATCGCTGACTTTTTTATAGCAGTTCATATTGCCATTGGCACACAAAAGCTCCCGCGGCATCTCGCGGACATTTCATCTTCTAGCAAAGCGCCAGAGGATGGCGTAGTCCGAGACGCTTCGCGTTGTTGAGGAATGTCGAAGTTTCCAACAGATCTTGGAGTGCGGCGGCCCTCCGCCACTTTTTCCAGAGGCATATCAAGCGCCGAGGTTAACTGAAACGGTTCTGGTTGAGTTGACGGAGGACCAGACATTTTTTCGCGCCAGGCATTCCTCCCGGGAAAATCAAAATGGGCGAACCTTTTCAGGCCGCCCGTGGAAATTGGCTGCTGAACTCGATTACGCCTTCGCGAGCGTGGCCGCGGGCTTGTTCTTCAGCGCACTCCTGGCAATGGTCACCAGTTCGCCAAACGCGGCGGCGTCGGTGGCGGCGATGTCGGCGAGCACCTTGCGGTCGAGCGCGCACTTGGCGGCCTTGAGGCCTTCAATAAACCGGCTGTAAGTAATGCCGGCGGCACGGGCGGCGGCGTTGATGCGCACCTGCCAGAGATAACGGAAGGTGCGTTTCTTGACGCGGCGGTCGCGGTAGGCGTATTGGCGGCCATGATCCACTGCGTCGGAGGCGTAGCGGTAAAGGTTGGAGCGGCGCGCCCGGTAGCCTTTGGCGGCTGTGACCATCCGTTTGCGGCGTTTGCGGGAGGCGGCGGCGTTGGTAACTCGCATGAATCAGTTAAAAGTTGAGGGTTGAGCGTTGATGGAAAAATTAATGGCTGAAGGGCAGATTTTGTGTGATGCGGTAGGCATCGGTCGCGTCCACCACCACCGCACTGCGGAGATGGCGGTGGCGCTTGGCGTTTTTACTTTGCGCCAGATGCCGGTTGCCGGCGTGACGGCGCAGAACTTTGCCGGTCCCGGTGATTTTGAACCGCTTGGACACGGACTTTTTCGTTTTGATGCCTTTGGGTCGTCGCATAAATCTTAAATTCTCAATCGCAAAAGAGCGCAAACTATACGTGGCAACCGCCGTTGAGGCAAGCGCGATTTTTAAATGAATGAAGTCCGCCCGCTTGCCATTGAGCGGCGGGTCACTTATTTTCGTTCCAATGAAATATCGTCGTTTTGGACGGACGGAGCTGGCGATGCCGGTGATTTCCTGCGGCGGAATGCGTTACCAATTTAAGTGGCAGGACGTGGACCCGAAGGAAGTCCCACGCGAAAACCAGGAGAATGTTGAGTCCTGCATCCACCGCGCCATCGAACTGGGCATCAATCACATCGAAACCGCGCGCGGCTACGGCACCTCTGAAATGCAATTGGGCCAAGTGTTGCCGAAATTGCCGCGCGACAAAATTATTGTCCAGACAAAGGTCGCGCCCAAGGCAACGGCGAAGGAATTTTTCGAAACGGTTGAGACCTCGATGAAACACCTGAAACTCGACCACGTGGATTTGTTTTCGTTGCACGGCGTCAACAACCGTGAGTTGCTCGACTGGTCGTTGAAGAAAAACGGCTGCCTCGCCGCCGCACGCCAGTTGCAAAAGGAGGGCCGGGCGCGGTTCATCGGTTTTTCCACTCACGCGACAACCGACGTCATTCTCGACGCGGTGAACACCGGCGAGTTCGATTATTTGAACGTCCACTGGTATTTTGTGAACGATTTGAACCGGGCTGCGATTGAAGCCGCGCACCGGCTCGACATGGGCGTTTTCATCATCAGCCCAAACGACAAAGGGGGGAAGCTTTACGAGCCGCCACCCAAAATGGTGGACCTGTGCGCGCCGCTGTCGCCGATGGTGTTCAACGACCTTTACTGCCTCGGTCGAAAGGAAGTCCATACGCTCAGTTGCGGTGTCAGCAAGCCCGGTGATTTTGACGAACACGTTGCGGCGCTCAAATTTTACGACCGGATTCCGGAGACGATTGCGCCGGTGGAAAAGCGGTTGCGCGTGGAAATGGAGCGCGTGCTCGGCGCGGACTGGTGCGCGCGGTGGTTTGAGGGTTTGCCGAATTTTGAGGACGTGCCGGGGCAGATCAATTTGTCGGAAATCCTGCGGCTGTGGACTTACGCGAAGTCGCTCGATCTCGTGGCGTGGGGCAAGATGCGTTACAACCTGCTGGGGCAGGCCGAACACTGGTTTCCCGGCGAAAACGCGGCCAGGGTCCGGGAACTGGATTTATCAGCGGCGCTGAGGAACAGTCCATTCGCAAGCCGGATTCCCGAAATTTTGGAGGAATCGCACCGGATGCTGTTTGAAAAACCGGCGCAACGGCTCAGTGCGAGTTGATTTTTTTTGAACTGTTGGTGCCCACCAATGATGGCACAGAGTTTGACGCCACCGGTTTGGTCAGGTCAATCGGCGCACCGGCGTTGAGTTGTTTAAGAACAAGGTCGGTCAAATCATTTTCGCCGCTGCTATAGACCACTGCGGTTGTGGCATTGGCCGTTTCCGCCGCGGCATCTATGACCAGCGAATAGCCAGCAGCCTTGGCTTTGCCGGACACCGCGGCTTTGATTTCGCCAAGAACGCTTTCACGCATCCGCTGAATTTGATCGGACAGCGTGATCTGGGCCTGGCGTTCAAACTGGTCAATGGCGGCCTTGGAATCCTGCAATTGCTTGAGTTTGTCAGCGGCGGCCTGTTTGCGTTTGTCGCGTTGGTCGGCGGAAAGGGCCTGGTCATTGGCCTGTTCCAAAAGCTTCTGATATTCTTCGCTTCCCTTCTTCAACTCGTCGCGCATGGTTTTGTCGTCCGTGTCCAGTTGCGTCTTTCGGTCGGTGATCGCGGTTTGCGCCTGCTTGGTCTTCCAATAGCCGTCGAACAGCTTGCGCAAATCCACGGTGCCGATTTTGGTTTGTGCCAGCGCGGGAACGCTCAAAAAAGCCAGCATCGAAATGGTCAAAACGGTCGTTCGTAAAAGTTTCATGGGAATATAAAAGCAAAATTCATTGATGACGCCAACAGAAAACTGGCCGGGCGCCAAAACTTATGCAAACGGAAGCAGTGCACTGGGTGGATGGGTTTGCCTGGATGGGTCAAAGAAAAGAGGCCGGGTTGGCTGACACGGTTGCGGGTTGAGCCGCCGGGGACAACGCCAGCACCCCCGGCGCGAGGCCGGTGAGCTTCGCCGATGGGATTTTTTTCAAGCAGCGGTTCATCTTAAAATTGGCGGCTATAGCCGACCCCGAATTGGAATTGGCCGGAACCGCTGTTGTATTGATCATGGTGAATGGGGATGCCATACTCAAGCCGCAACGGGCCGAGCTTGGGGATGTTGATGTGCAATCCGACGCCCCAGTTGTCATCAAAATTCCCCCCAAACGTATCAGGCCCCGCACCCACGGAGCCGACATCGTAGAACAACGCAAAGCGCACGCCGGGTCCATTATCCTTCTCAAAAATGGGCAGGCTGTATTCCACCGAGCCGAACCAGTAGCTGTCGCCGCCGATCGGCTCATTCGGCACGCCAACGGGAACGTTGGGGTAATAATTTGGAGCCCGCGGCGAGATGTTGCGATATTTGAACCCGCGCAGCGAGTAGAGGCCGCCGAGGTAATACGCGTCATAAAACGGCACATCGCCCCCGCTCAGGCTGTCCGCAGTGCCAACGCGTCCGACCGCCTCAATCACATGGCCTTTGAACAGGCCGGGGAAATACCAGGCGGTCTTGACTTCAATTTTATAATACGTGGTGTCGCCGACGATGAGTTGCGGGTCAATTTCCGTCCGCTGGCCGTGATTCGGCAATTGCACGCTGTTGCGAGTGTCATAAGCCAGCGTCGCGCCGAATCGCTGATAGACAGAATCACCAACTTGCTCGAGAATGGCACTGGGTACATTGGCCGGTATGCTGCCTTCCTGACCATGCCACCCGTTATTCAGGCTGATGCCTACGTCTTCCACGGTGTAACTGACACTGCCGATGATGAAATCGCTCCACAACGCGCGCGTCAGGCTCAGGCGCGCTCCGGTTCGGGTTTCATCATAAATGCCGTTCGGACTCTCGAAATCCAATTGATGCCGGTAAAGATCCACCCCCAACGCGAGTTTGCGGTTCAAAAACCACGGTTCAACAAACGAAAGTTCGTAGTCCTGGCGCTCGGTGCCCAGTGCAACGTACAGCCGGAGTCGCTCGCCGCCGCCCGTGAATGTGGGCGGGTGGAACAGGTCAAAATTAGCCTGGGTCACTTCAACGTAACCAACCAGCGCATCCACCGAACTGAAACCGGCGCCGAGCATGAAGTTGCCGGTGTTCTTTTCCTCCACGTTCACGATCAAATCCTTGCGCCCGGCAATCGGCGGGTCGGTTGGCTCCGGCCGCATGTCCACCTTGTCGAAATAATCGAGTCCTTCGAGGCGCTGCTTGCTGATTTTTACATGCACCATGTCAAACACTTCGCCCGGCGAGATGGCCAGTTCCCGGCGGATGACTTTGTCCTTGGTTTTCAAATTGCCACGGATGTCAATTTTTTCCACGTAGGATTTCTGCCCTTCCTTGATTTGAAACTCCAAATCCATCGTGCCGGTGTCCACGTTCGGGATGCGCACGACGCGCAGTGACGCCCCGCGCACAACATCCAGGTACCCCTTGCTGCCGTAAAAATCCTCCATGGCCTCCGTGTCTTTGCTCAGGCCGTCGGGCGTGAAAATATCGCCCACGTCCATGGGCAGGCCATGCGGGCCGAGTTTGGCCTTCGAATGTTCGAAGTCGTGGATGGATTGCAGGCCGCGATGAATTTCCTCCACGTTGAAAAGTTTGTTGCCGGTGAAAGTGACCGCGCCGACCTTGTATTGCCGCCCTTCATACAGGTAAAACCGGATTACCAGCGTGTTGGTCGTCGGATGCTCAAGCTTCACGTCCTTGATTTCAAAATCCAAATAGCCGTGGTTGTGATAAAAGTCGGTGAGCGTTTCGCGGTCTTCCTGGAATTCGTCCTCCTTGAACACGCCGCTGCCTGTAATCCACGACCACATCCAATGCCGCCGGGTCTTGATTTCCTTGCGCAGCGTCTTTTGCGGAAACGCCGCCGCGCCAATGAAGTCCACCTCCTTGATTTTGATTTTCGGCGACTCGGTGATTTCAAACGTGACGGTGCCGCGGCCGGCCAGCTCGTCAATGTTCACAACGGGTTTTACCGGTGTCCCGGCATAACCGTATTTTTCGTAAAGTTTCTGAATCTCCTGGCTGTCGGTGAACAGTTTTTGCTGATCGAGCGGCTGGCCAACCTTGACCGTGATTTTTTTGCGGATCTTGGAATCGCTGACCTTTTTGTTGCCCTCGATTTTGATTTCGGTCAGCCGCGGGTTGACCTGGACAATATAAGTCAGCACCACGCCGCCATCGGCAGCCTGATCCAGCGTGACGCGAATGTTGTAGAACTGCCCCGTCGTGTAAAGCGCCTTGATGTCGTCCTGGGTGGCATTGGGCCGGTAAATATCGCCGGCTTTCGTGCGGATGTTGGAACGGATGAATTGCTCGCTAACCGTCGCGGGACCGGCGTATTTGATGTCCACGCGGTCAATCTTGGTGCCGGCCATCTGCGGCCACGCGACCGACGCGCAGCCGAACAACAGCCAGACTCCGAAAAGGCGGGAAAAAAAATTCATCGTCTATCCGTCCACCGGCACGTCTTCATCGCTGACTTTGGCTGCGCTTTCAAAACGAGTATACGGTTTCAAAAAGGTTAAGTTTACATCGCCCGTGGGGCCGTTGCGCTGCTTCGCAATCAACAGATTAATCGGCAGTCCATCCGGCTCTTCCACTGCGGCGCCATCTTCATCGTCGCCGGCGTTCGGCTTGTACAACAGACCCACCACGTCGGCATCCTGTTCAATCGCGCCCGATTCA
>Ga0182027_10007860_pt1 | contig 15630 bp, 26 predicted proteins | sample 712E1DmetaG_FD_121300 | JGI IMG/M metagenome (GOLD analysis project Ga0182027, IMG submission 121300) | Permafrost microbial communities from Stordalen Mire, Sweden - 712E1D metaG (Illumina Assembly) | ecosystem: Environmental > Terrestrial > Soil > Wetlands > Permafrost | place: Sweden...
ATTCAACTTTGGGATTTATCGAAAAACCATTGAAAAGCTCGGAAAGGCTCCTGAATCCGGTTGTGTGTGCTGTGGCCTACCGTCTTGCATAGCCGGTTGCAAGGGTTTTGATCCTGCGGTGCATCCCCATATCAGGGATCAGTGGGATTTGATAAAAAAAAGTTGACACGTTTTTGCAGTAGCAGTATAGTTTTTTTGACGACAAGCAGAAGGGATATTAAATGACAACAATTTGCCGATTTGAGAAAAGCCGAAGGTTCAAGGATATCCCTCCTTGTCGTCACCCTTCGGCTTTCTCTTTTCGGCATTTTTGTTTGGTTGTGAAATGAAAGACCCTGCAATATTATTTTATACTTCTGATTTCTTAACTGGCATTACTTTTTTTAAAGAGGAACAAATCGGACAGTATATAAAACTCCTTTGTCAACAGCACCAGTTAGGTCATTTACCTGTTAATCATATGATTACCGTATGCGGTACACTTGAAAACCCAGTTGTGTCAAAGTTTAAGGTAGATGACAAGGGACTGTACTATAATCAGCGAATGGATGAAGAGATAGAAAAACGTCTAACCTATTGTAATACCAGAAGTCATAAGGGTTTAGCTGGTAGAAAAAAGAAATCATACGATAATCATACGAAAACCGTACGTCAATCGTACGGAAATCATACTGAAAATGAAAATGATAATGATAATAGTATTGGTATTGAAGTTGAAAGTAAAAACAAGATTAAGAAGAATAAGCACCTTGACTGTGTTTTGTTGTTTGAAGAAGAATTTGAAAAACTAAAAGGTTTGTTTGGAGATGATACTGATAAGAAAATTAAAGCCCTGAATGACTATATCATGTCAACGGGCAAAAAATATAAAAGCCACTACCATACAATTTTAAACTGGGAGAATAAAAATGGAACACAAACAACAAGACAACCAAGAACAACCGGAAAGCCTGACGGATATTATCCAATCGATTGCCAGTAAAGCAATATACGTTAAGAGGGAAAAAGAGGAGGTTTATAAAAAAACTAAATGCCCAACCTGCGCCGTGGGAATAATTTATGATGGTTCTTATTTTTGTGAAGTATGCACTAATGTAAATAATTTTAATAAAAAAGATTTAGAAGAAAGAAGGACAAATCCTGAAAAAATCATGGCGGAACTTGGTGTTGGCAAAAGGTATCTTGGCTCAACACTGGAAAATTTTAAGGGCGGCGATAAATATGTACAATTCTGCCAACGATGGCTCAAAGAACCAAGCAGTTTATACCTGTACGGCCCTTGTGGTTGTGGAAAGACACACCTTGCTACGGCTATTTTCAGGGAATTGATAAAACGAGAAGTAAAACCGAAAATGCTTTTTAAAAATGCTTCTGATTTATTCCTTGAGATACGAAGCACTTTCAACGGTGGGGGCGGTTCAGAAGAACAGATAGTAGATTCTCTTAGTTATAGAGATTTCCTTTTCATTGATGACATGGGCGCAGAAAAGACAAGCGAGTGGAGCCGAGCAACGATGTACCTTATAATTGACCGGCGCGACCGTGAAATGCTGCCGACGATCATCACAAGCAACTTGTCTCCGGCGCAACTTGGCGCAGCCATTGACGAGCGCATAAGCTCCCGTATTTCAAACGGTAAAATTGTTGAAATAAAAATGCCCGACTATAGGGTGAAAAGATGATAATTGAGCATGACATTTTTTATGATATTCTTAAAAGGTTTTTCCATTGCGTAGACAGACCATTTAAAAAAGATCAAGTAGCAGAACTTTATGAACGCCTGAAATTCACTGATGAAGAAAAATTCAGGGCGGCAATGGAGCAACTTATCGACGAGGAAAGCAAGCTTACGCTGCCGGCCATAAAACGCGCCCTTGCCATGCAGGACAAAAAACAGAGCGGCGAGACGCGCCCGGGTAGCCACTTCAACGGTATTGGCTGTCCTGAGTGCAGCATGGGGCTGATACATACCATAAGAACTATCGACGGTGTGCCTTACAGTTTTGTGTATCGGTGCCGGTGCAGGAGCTATGACGCCCCTACTTTGCCGATTTACAACGGTGATGGCATGAACGAGGCACAATTGGCGGCAGAACCGGAGCGAGATATACCTATCTAGGCGAACGGAGATAGGCCAAGGTTACACGAACGGCCCTTAACCTATGTCACGGGTAGGGTAAACATAAATAAGGCCCTTGTAGGGCAAAATTCAGCACTTCGGAAATCCGAGGTAGGAAGGTAAAAGAGCCATGATAAACAGTTTTGTTCTTGCGGGAAAAATCAGTGGAGATATAAAGCGGATTGAAACGAAAAGCGGAAGGGTTATGTGCGCCTTTGAATTTGCCGCCGATTACGATAAAGGAAACGGATACACCGGTAAAAGTGAGCACAGGTGTAAGGCTTTCGGGAACTGTTGCCAGCAGATACTTGAAAGTGCTATCGGCCAGGGAACGGCCCTTGTGCTGCAGGGCAGCATCGAGACAGAAAGTTATGAAGGCAAGAACGGCCCGGCCAAGTCAAATAGCTTTATCGTGCAGGGTTTTGATATCATGGCCGACGACGATGTGCCAATGTAACCGTCCGGCCCGGTGACGGTGAGGACGGTATAACGATTAACCTCCCGTTATTTTGTATCCGTTGCCGGGCTTTTTATAAAAACACTGTGAGGGTTTTAAAATGTCAACAAAGAGAACAGAAACGCCATGCCCGAAACCGACATGCCCGGGCATACTTCTTGAGAAGAAAGGAAAGTTCGGGCGGTTCCTGGGCTGTTCAAAGTGGCCTGCCTGTCAGCACACAGAGCAGATAAAAACAGAGACAACCGGAAGTGATGCCCTGGCCGATGATTTTTTTATCCGGCATGGCCTGCCGCAATACGCAAAGATGAAATAGGGGTGAGCTTATGATGATATTGGCACTTGATCCGGCAACAGAAACAGGGTGGGCGCTGTACCATTGCGGAAAGACGACAAGCGGCAGCATAAAGCTAGGGGCATTGCCTGCCACCAAGAAGCGCAAGGCCGAGCCCGAGCACTACAGGTGCCGGAATTTGTGGTCATGGCTGGCGCAGCATTGTCTGGTGTTCGGATTTCCGAACCTCATAATTTTTGAGTCTCTTGAAGGTTTTGTCGCCAAGGGCAAAAAGGCCGCACAGGTAAACAATGAACTGCGCGGGGTAGTAAAAGCGTTTGCGGGGGTGAATGATATTGCCTTGCTTGCGGTGCAGCCTGTCGATGTTAAACGATTTGCGACCGGCAAGGGCAATGCCGATAAGCCGGAGATGGTAGAAGCAGCCCGGAGCAAATACGGCTATCTGGGCGACAATAACAACGAGGCCGATGCAATACTGATTTTGCAGTGGGCTTTAAAATATTACACTTTTTGAGAAAGGATAAAAAATGGAACAAGGGGAACGTATTAAATTAATGCCTGGCGCTGTTCAGTTTGAAAAGGTAATGAAGCGCAAACCTGGCGCCGACTACTGGCGCCGGGTGTATCGGATTGCCGGTTCGCTGCCGGTAACAGCAAGGCTCAAAATTGCCTTGCGTATCCTGAAAGGAGGTGATGTGGAAATGAAGAAAAAGCCGAAACCGAAACCCTGCTGATAGAAGCTGAAAAGGTAAGCCAAAAAGAAAGCCCCCGCAGTCCGCAGGGGCTTTTGGTTTATGCCGGTCAGGGCTTTATGATGGCTTTACTGTTAATCCTTTGTTTTCAAGCCCACCCATACTATAAACAAGGTTGACGCAAGCAGATACTATGCAAGATTGTGATACGTTTGCTTTTTCCGCCATGTCAACTATTTTCATAATCTCGTCCGGATGTAAGGTATAGTGGACATATTTCCTTTTGTCTTTTTCATCCATTAGCTTTCTCTCCTTCCTGCTGCGCTTCCCATTCAAGGTAAGCGACACAAGCACATTTTTTCTTTTGGCACACCTGCGGATAAATCCTTTGTCCCCGGTCTTTACACCATATTGCAACAGGTGTTCGGATTTCCGAAGTGGGCGCGAGTGATACTTTTTTAAGCGGGTTCATGGTCGGTTATGTCCTCTTGTTGTTCAAGGTTTCTGTAGTATTCTTCCTCTTGCCTCAGTTCCCGGTCAGTAGGCGCAAGAGGGTTGCGGTAGTTTTGATTATCGTACCGGCATTTTTCAAAACCGGCTGCGCCGTCAAGGGTACTTGTCTGTAGGTCTTTCATTTTGCGGATCTCCTGATAAAGGTCAATAGTGCATTGTAGGCTACACAAGAGCCGCATTGCATCATCGGCCGGGAGCGTCTTGTGAAGCTCGACCAGGGTGTGCATGTATTGCCTTGCAAGGGCTTTTATTCTCATGCCACCCTTATCCCCTTATCTTGATTGTTATTGTGCTGCCGCAGTGCTGGCGCTCATTTTTTCCGCCAAGAGCCGCAAGGATGCGCTGCGCTGCTTTAAGGTTGTTTGTCTGGAACTGCTGGCCATCCGGACCGGTGATAATGTAGGTGGTCATGCAAGAGCCCTCCGCATTGCGTTAATGATGATGTGCCTGCTGCCAACATTGCCGCTGTAGTATTCGATGAGGTCAAGCACGTCGAGCTTGCTACAGGCCTTAATGGCCTTCTTGAAATCGCCATAATTACCGTTGATGTAATTGTCAATAATCCACTGTTTGCGTTCATCTTTCATAATCGGCTCCTTTTTGGGTTTCGCGGGTTGTTCCGCTTATGCTGTACCTCGTCTTTCCGAGGTACAGGAAAGGGGAGCAACTAGCGCTCGGGTGTAAGGTCAGGGGCTATGATGCCATAGCCGCCCCAGTCCTTGTGTCCGGGCCATGCTTTACTGGCCTCTGTCGTCATTTTCATGCTGTAGCCGCGGGGGTCGTGGTTGAAAAATACTTTTTCTGCGTTCTTCGGCCCTATGATTTTTAAAAGCTTCTGCATGTAGGCTTTTAAAAGCTCGTCTTGCGCCTCTTCTGTCGTCTCGGGAGGTTGCCAGTTGTTCTCCCGGCTCGGCTCTATGCCCTCAACATTATTCGTGTTGCACATATTACACATGATCCGGTTCAGCTTGATTTCAAGGCTATGCAGTTTTTTACAAAGCTTTACCGGGGCTGTGTGTTTCGGCAGGTCAAAAAAATCAATCAGGTTCAATCCGTGAATGGTGATTAGATTGTACATACGCGCCTGTTTTTCTGAAAAGTTTTTCATTGTCTCGGCTCCTTTTTTGGTTGTCGCGGGTTGTTCCTTTTATGTTTTACGGTTTGCAAAATTTTTCTCGCAGCGCAGCAACAATCATGTTGCTGCGCGTGCGGCTCTCGGCTTTTGCCTGCGCTTCGATCAGCGCCAGCAGGTCGCCGGGGATGCGTATGCTCAGGGTGTCGTTGCTGGTTTCGTCTTTGTGGATTTTTGCGGCCCAGTCCTGCGGGCAGCTCATAATCCCGCCCCCGACCCGCAGCGCATACACACCTGCGCCGCTCAATACTACTTGGCCGCATGTCCCTTTCTGGTGTTTTGCGGGATGGTCGTATATACCTGTTGATACCCATTGTGTTGTTGCCATATTGTATCTCCTCATATTGGTTTTAGATTGCAAAAGATGCCAGCTCATCCATTGGATCAACGGCTACCGGCTTAATCCTATTATCCCAATGCTTACGCGCATCCTGTGGATTAGTGCAGCTAAGATCACCATTGGCCTCAACAATATACCAATCATTGCTGGTGTTATTGCCTCGATTATCCTTTTGCCCTGCCCGGATAATATCGTCAACATGCGCATCGATCTCGCATTCCCCGGCATCGCCATCCCAATGATTACTGAGGCAAGCCCCAAACTGCAATTCCGGGCGGCCACCAATAGGCCATGCTGTTATTTTGGCAATCCAAGGCTTACCATATCTGCGCTGATTGTAGCTGCCGTGCGATGTACTTACTCTCATGTTTCCCTCCTTGCGATTTTGGGTTTGTGTTGTTGTTTAACTGTGTGTCTTTTTTTTTTACGAGCCCTGTTACCTATTATATAGACTATTTATAAACTACTGTCAAGGGTTTATTTTTAGGGTGTGTCGTTTTTTTTTACGATTAAATCGTAATTATGCCTTGCTATACAGCATATAGTGGTAGTATTAAGGGCACAACACAACCTCGGAAATCCGAAGTGGAAAGGGTTTTATGGCAAGAAAGAAAAAGCAAACGCTCCCGGCTGTGCAGTCTGGCCGTCTTGTGCAGCCTCTCACCAAGAGTCAAAGCAAGCTGCTTGATGCACTGATAGACGATCCGAGACTGTCGCCGGCTGATCTGTGCGACGTGGCCGGGGTTCCGGCGTACACATGGCGCCGGGCTTTGCGCTCCCCTGCTTTTGCGGCTGCCCTGCTCGATGCTCAACGGTCGGCGCTGGATGCCTCCCGCTTATCCCGCACCCAAGCGGCCATAGAAAAGGCGCAGACCTCCCCGGCGTTCGCGCGGCTATGCTTCCAGATCGACGGGAGTATCAAATCCGCGCCGTCTCTTGTGCAAGTGCTCAACCAACAGATAGTAAACATGCCTATAAGCCAACTAAGAAAAGAGTTTGAGTCCGGCGCAACCGTACAAATTCCCAACCTGAATTATATTGACCAGTCCGAAGTAAGGCAACTAGCCGTAATTCCATCAGAGCAAGAGCAAAACAGCCAGAAAGGGGTCATCTTGTCTAGCTCTTCATCTCCAGGTTGCCCCAGGTTCAACGATAATCAAGCACCCATTACCTTACCATTGCCCATTTCAGACCAGTACGAGGTACGAAGTGGAGAAAGTACGAAGTCCGAAGTGGTAGAAGCACAGCACTCCGAAGTACGAAGTGGTACGGGGTACGAGGTGATAGAGTATCCTGCTGGATGTATAGTCAGAGGTGACGACAGGCATACCCGTGTGCATGGCATAGGTCGCGCGTTCAAGGTGACAAGGGCAGCACCAGGCAGTAGAGCAGCATACAGGGAGCACGACCATGACACCGAGTAGGCGACCGGGTGGGGGGCCGGTTTGGGATTGGCGGCGGCGGGGGATAGGCTCGTCACGCGATATGACTACCAAAAACCACTTCCTACTTCGGAGTAGGATGCCGATAGAGCAGGAAGCGTCAGACGACACAAAGCGTAATGACATTGGATTTTTGCAAAGACAAATTAAAAGACTTGAAAGGATAACAAGATGAACATAGCAGGGATTGATTTTGAGGCCTTGGAGAAGAAGTGGAAATCGACGCTGGTTGCTCGGCAGAAGGTCGGGGATTTAACCGGGGGCGCGGTAACGCCGGCGACGATGGCGTATTACGACCGGATGAAGAAAGGGCCGGCATCAGGGCGATATCTTGGCCGCAAGATGGTGTATGAGGTTCGGGACCTGATTAACTGGCTGATAACCCTGAATGAGAAGGAGGCAATCTGATGGATTTAAAGAGCCAGTACAAAGCAAGAGCGCAGGAACTTTCGGCAAGCGTGATGCCGACCAGCGACTTCTACAGCATGTCGGTGTTCCATGACGGGGAATCAGTGCAGTTGACATATCTGTGGTCGGAACTGTGCCCTGGGAAGCGGGAATCGTTTCTGGCCGGCGAGAAGGCCGCGGATGCCGCAATCAATGCCCGGGGTGATTCCTTCTTCAAGGACGTTGTTGAGGGTGATGCCCTGCCTGGTGACGAGCAAGAGAAGTGCGACGCTCGGGCCAAGGACCGTGTTGCCATGAAGCTTGCCGAGGAAATGCAGTACCGGAAGAAAAAGCCTGTGCAGAGCGTCATGCCTGAACCGCCTGCCGGCCCTGCCGAGGGTGAAGTGTGGGGCCTTGACGAGTGGGCAGTATTCAATATCAAAATGGACGAGTACCGGCGCATTATCAAGAGCATGAACGATCAGACAGCGAGATGAACTGGCATCAGACAATAATTGAAAAGACGTTTCGGATTGTTGACCGGCATGGAAACGATCAGCCCTATAAATTGTGGGGCTCACAGGTCTATCCGATAGACTGCTTTTCACGTTCGCTGGACGATCCGATGTGTGAGGGGCATCTTGTTTTGAAGGCCGCTTCGGTTGGCTTCACTTCAGGATGCCTGGCATTCGGCATGGCAGAGGCTTTGACGCGAGAGAACCGCACTATGGCCCTGCTTACGCACAGTGACGACCTTTCTCAACTGCTGCTGCGCCGAGCGAAGTACTACATAAAAAATGCCATGTCAGTGAAACACCCGGGTATCGTGTTCCCTGAAATCATCGGGGATAGCAAAGGAGAGTTGGAATTTGAAAACGGTTCGCTTATATATATCGGTACTGCTGCTTCTAACACTGATATTTGCCGAGGCAACCCTATCAATATTTTTATTGGCTCTGAGTGTGCTTTTTGGAAGAATCCTAATCTTATTCCGGCGCTGATCCCGCGCCTGTCAGGATTCAAGGTGTTTGAATCAACGGCCAACGGAGCCCAGGGATGGTTCTATACGCAGTTCAAGGCCGGGGAGTTGGGCGAGGGTATTTACCGGAATTATTTCATACCGTGGTGGCAGCATCACGAATACACCGTGGCCGGAAACGTCATTCTTGACAACAAGACCGAAGAAGAGGTAGAGCTTCAGGAGCTTTACGGCATTGACGATGGCCGTATTTTGTGGCGCAGGCGCATGGTTAAGAAGCTCGACAATGACACAATGCGCGGCCTTGCAGGGGATGAAGCGTTTCGGCAGGAGTACCCGAGCAATTGGGAAGAGGCTTTTTTGAAAAGCGGTTCGCCTATTTTTGGCCCGAGGGTTTACAATATCGTCAAGGAAACCATGACCGAGCCTATCTTTGTTGGAGATTTTGCATGAGCGATTCAACCGTTTTCCACGGCGAAATAAAGGGCGAGTGTGTCTACTGTGAGAACGACCGGCTCAAGGCCGAGATTGAAGCAGCACGGGCTGCCAGCGAAGAACTTACTAAAATTTACTCAGCCTTCCCTAGTTGGGTTGCCTCAGAGGATAAGCCACATGAGATTATTCTTAATATTGTGGATAAACTTGAAGTGGCACAAGCTGAAATCGCGCAGCTTGAACCGATAGCAGAGTTATGGAAAAAGGCATGTATGATGGAAAAAGAACACGATGATAAAGCACACGCACTTATGGGACGACCAGCAGAATTTTTCTTGTCTAAAGTAAGAACAGCGGTCGATACGAAGAGAAAGGAGAAGGAGGGAGAGATGAGAACAGTTACTATTATAATTAAGTCGTGTACAGAGTGTCCAGACATTACTGGTTTTGGTTGCTATCTTGATTCTTGTGGAAATAAGGAACCATACCGAAAATTGCAAAGTGTTAAAAAAAATATCCCAAAATGGTGCCCACGTTTAAAGGAATCCAAGCCATGGCTGCTAAAAGAAAAAGCCGAGTTTTGGGATACGCTGCTGAGCCTGGACAGTGAGGCGTATCCATACCTGGATGTTGTTATATCCGCGGTAAAAGCGGAGAAGGAGGGTAAAGTATGAAATGCAATTTTAAAAATGCAGAAAAGTGTATAAAATGATTACCTTCAACGCAGCCAAAAAAGGCCCTCTTGAGATTTATGAGAACCCTCTTGCCCATATCCAATACTGTGCAGGCATAGACGCAGGCGAGGGGATAGGGCAGGAGGACTCTGTTCTGACCATCTACCGGCGCGATACCGGCTGTCAGGTGCTTGAATACACCAGCAATATCCAAGACCCTGAAGAGTTTGCCTACAACAACATCGTCCTTTTGAAGCACTACAACAATTCCTTCGTTGTGCCTGAGCGCAACGGGCCAGGCAGCAACGTGGTCATTGTCTTGCGGAACCACTACCCGAGAAACCGGATTTACCGTGAGCGAGTTGAGAACCGCAGGGAGTTTGTCCGAAAAGAAGAGTATGGCCGGCTGACTTCCCGCACTACCCGTGTACCGCTGATTATGCACTTCAAAAGCGCCGTGTTGAAGCGGTACGTCACTATCAGGAGCAAGACCCTGTATGAGCAGCTGCTTTCCTTTATCCGCAAGAATGGGCGCATGGATCACGCCGACGATGCCAAGGACGACCGGATTTTCGCTTCTGCCCTTGCTACCTGTGGATTCATTGATGTGAAGGTTCTGGACGAGGCCAAAAAGGAAGAAAAAAAGAAAACAGGCATCACGATAAATGAATTTGTCAAAGGAGTGCGCCGAACAACCGAGAAGCAGCCGGACTTTGTCATTGGTTCCGACCAAAACCCACCAAACGACTTCTCATTCCTTATTTAAAACAAATACTCCCCACTATTTGTCAAAACTTCAATGGCGAGCAAGTTACTTACTCGCACATACGTACATACATACATAATCATACACTTGTGTACCATTAATACTAGATAGCAGATAACGTATAATCCAGTTGTGTATCATTCATATGTGTCCTATGAGACGCTTATGGTTACAGACAAAAAGACCGTCAAGTTGTCCTCATGGAAATCCCGCTGCCGTCTTGCCAAGGATTTTCGCACAAAAAAGGTTGGAAATGACTTCGACCTTTATAAACGCATGTTTGATGGGGATCACTGGCAGGGAATAGCCACTACCTACGACCAAGTTACCCTAAACTATATCCGCACCCTTATTGAAACAACCCGCGATGCAGTCTATTTCCAGAACCCGCAGTTCCACTTTACCGCATCCGGTGGTGTAGCCACAGACGACATGGCGAAAATCTTGACAAAATATTGGCCGCGCCTGTTACAGAAAATAAGATATAAGCAGCAGACAAAACTTTGCGTGTTCAATACTCTTTTGTATGGATTTTCATATAAGTACAATGGGTTTACGGTACAGGGAGATCCATCAAACGAGTGCATGTATGCCGATGAAGTCTGTTCAATATGGATTCCAACAGATAAGGTGTGGTTAGACCCGGATGCAATGGGGATGTGGGATTCAAATTTCCTGTTTTATGAAACATCGGTCAATTTAAAAGAAGCAAGATTGAACAAAAACTACAATATACCCGATAGTTATGAAGGAATTGTAGACCCGTCAGACCAAAAAGACAGAACTCCATCCCAAATAAAAGACCTTGCCACCATAAAGTTCATCCATGTTTATGACCGGGGCGAAGGGAAGCATAAAATATTCAACATGGAACTTGACCAGTGGATTTATCAAACCGATAAATGGCCGCTTGGTAAGTGCCAGATGTTTCCGATAAATCGTCTTTCCTTTGGTGAAGATGCTCTCTATCCGGCTGCTTTTGTAAAGCCGCTTATCCCCATCAATCAGGAAATGAACAAAATGGTGTCAATGCAGTTGAATCATGCCAAACGGTTCAACCGGAAATACCTTGTTACCGGAGGGAAGCTCGATCCCGATCAAGAGAAGGCCCTAATCTCCGGTATCGACGGGGCCATTGTCTACGCTGACGATGGTGTTTCAGTCACCCCCATAACCGATGCCGACCTTACCGCTGCTGTATATCGCAGTATAACTGACTCTTTTCATAATATGCAACTTATCAGCCGTGTTGGTGAGTATAATTTTGGTGTTAAACCATCTGGGGACACAACTGCAACCGAGGCTTCATACGTGCAAGGTGGAACTTCCCTTGGCACACAATCGCTTCGGGACTGCATAGGAAACTTCTGCCAGGATGATGCCGAGGCGATGCTGGCAATCATTGCAGAAAACTACGACACGGAACGCACTTTCAGGTTCGACAAACGCACAGAAGCGTCTTTTTCAAATAAAGACCTCATGGATGCCATCTTTGACGTTTCTGTTGATGTTGAGGCTGCTGCCCCCCCGATACGGGCATTTGAGCAGAAAGAAGCTACTGACCTTTACACCTTACTCAGCCAGAACCCACTTGTTGACCCGATAATGCCGATATTGAACCTTCTCAGAACTTCACGTTCTGTAAAAACCCCCGAGGAATGGATTTCTGCTGACTCAGCAATGCAGATTATCAAGAAGGCCATGCAGGATGGCGGAATAAAAAATATTGAAGAGTTACTTCGGAAATACGAAGCAGGAGGAACTTTACCGCCCCCGGCAGTAATCCAGCCCCCCCCTTCTGGAACACTTGCTCCGAGTACGGCTCTGCCCGGAGAAGTACTTGCTGCCGGTGGCGGCCCCCTTCCACAGCCAAATTCTGCACCTATTAATCCCATGCAACAGCAAACCGGAGGGATGATGTAATGGCAAAAAAATATGGAAGTATTGAAAACGCCTTTAATCAAACCAAAAAGCAACAGGGACTTACTGAAATAGCCCCAGGAAAATATGCAACAGAATCAGAAATTAAGGAAATGCAGAAGGTTAAAAACAAGCAGGTTATGCCTACCGACCAACAGGAAGTTCCAGAAGGACAGGCAGAACCTCAACCGACCGTAAAGAAGAAACCCATTGGTAAAATTCCTTCTGGTCTTATAAAAGCCTTAATAACTGCAAAAGGTGGGAAATTATGAGTAAAACCGGAACATATATGGTCAATCCTGAAACCGGCAAGGTTGAACTTGTTTCACGTGAAACACCTCGCCTTGCTTCCCGCATTGACGGGGTTTATTTTCGGCAGCCTTGTGTCGAGACGTTCAACGGAAAACAGAAATATGAAATCAACAGCAAGGGCGAGAAGAAGGCCCTGATGAAATCGCTTGGCATACAGGAGGCCGGCGACACTCTTGCTGATTATAAGTTTGAGAAAAAGAAAAAGGTTTTCGACCTGACTTCCAAAAGGAGTCTGGCGTTATAAATTTTTCGCCCACGGTGGGCGTTAAACAACCAACTCGACGGGAGTCGTTAAATCTGAAAGGAAGTGTTTTATGGCAGGAAATTCTGATGCAGTACCATTTGGCGAAGGTTCAAGCGTAGTCGCTGACGGAAGCCGAGCAGCGTCCTTTGAATCGCATGAGGACGACGACACCAGTTCAACCAGCAAAGATGCTGGCAAGGAAGGTAAGAGCGAAGGCGCTGATGCACCCGAAACAGAAAAACAGGAAGTAGGGGCAGCAGAAAAGGCCGGTGACAAGAAGCACGAAACGCATGTTCCTTATGAGCGTTTCAAGGAAGTGAATGAAAAGCTTCAAGCTGCTTCTCAGCATGAACTAAAATCCAAAGCCTTTGACGACCTTATGTCAACGAAGGCAGGCCGAGAACTTGTTTCTAAGATGGTGGCCGGTACTTATTCAGAAGATGACGGGACAAACAATATCCCGTCACTGGATGGACTCAATTTTGCCGAGATGGACGACAAAAGTATTGGCGAAGTCTTGGCAGGCCATACGACCGCAAAGGTTATGGCAAGTTTGTCGAAAGAACTGGCTCCTATCAAGCAGTTCATGCAGATGATGCAGCAGAGGTTGGGGAAGAGTGAGAGAGACTCTCTTTTTTCTTCCGACAAGGGAAAGGAGTATCCCTTGGCCACTGAGAACCGCAAACAAATTGAGAACTTTCTGGACAAAGGGCTGGACTTCGATGCTGCGTATTGGGCGGCTTGTGGCAAAACCGCTGCTCAAACAAAGTTTGAAGAAGGCAGGACAAAGAAGGAAGAAAAACAGGCACGAGAAACGCATGTTGCGCCTCGCGGAAAACCCGGTTCGGGTCAAACGAGAAGCGGAAAACCTTATAAAAGTGTCTCCTCTGCTTGGGCTGAATCAAAACAAGAACTTGGAATTTAACCTTTAATAAAGAAAGGAGCAATAATGGCTGCTCCCTATACGAACGACACATCAGCAACAGTATGGGATACTATGCTGACGACTACCATGAACAAGTTCCTGACGACCGATGTGGCCGATCAGGTAAACAAAGCAAATATTGTTTTTTATACCCTGAACAAAGACGAGTTCAAAAAGCCCTGGACGGGCGGCGACCGCATCGAAATCCCCCTGCGCGTTCTGAAAAGCACAAGCGGCGGCTGGTATGACGACAGCGAACCGCTGAACACCAACCCGAGCAATCCGCTTTCCAAGGCGTTCTTCCCGATTAACCAGATTCACTACTCGGTAGTTCTGTCCCGCCTTGAGGAACAGAAAAACCGCGGCGAGGCCAGAGCAATCAACATGCTGCAGGCGCTGTCCGATGATGCCGAGGATTCCCTGGTTGAAGATATGAACACTGCGGTGTGCGGTTCCGGCTCTGCCGATTACCGGCGCATCTGCGGTATTCAGGACTTCATTCAGGAAGACCCGACCAGCGCGTCCGGTGGCCGCAATTCTGACGGGTATGTCGGCGGCATTTCGCAGGCGACGAACACCTGGTGGAGAAACAAGGTTATCGGCAACGGTAATACGGCTTTCACATGGGTTCCCGACAACGGCGATACCCCTGCAGCACCTACCGCATGGACGGCTCTTGAGCGTCTGTTTGAAAACTGCTCCAAAGGCGGCGGGTCCAAGCAGAAGAAAGAACCGAACCTCGGGCTTGCAAATCAGGCCTTCTTCCAGAAGTATCTGTCCGGTATCGCCACGCAGCGCCGGTATCAGAGCGCCGAGTATGCCGATGCAGGGTTTCGCAATATCCTGTACAACGGTGTGCCGATCTCCTGGGACGATCTTGTCGCTTCAACCAGCGCAGCGGTAAACGGGACTGTAGCCCTGTGCTACTTCCTGAACAAGTACTACATGCACCTGTGTGTCGATCCCGAAACCGATATGCTGGTAACGCCCTTTGTGCGACCGGCAAATCAGGACGCCCGTATTTCGCAGATTCTGTGGTACGGCGCACTCGGCTGCAGCTCCCGGCGCAAGCTCGGGCTGTTCTGTGATACAAACCTTACGGAGCGCGCATAGGCGCTAGAAAGGAGAAAAAGCAATGAGTTATCCTGCAAATTTCACCATGCTGAAACGTGGGTACGGCGTTACCGACGCGGCCCATACCGTTCAGAAATATCCGATCGGCGCTACCTTCACCGATGAAAAGGGCAATGTCTTTGAGTACGTCAAGACGGCATCCGCTGTTTCCATCGGTGTGAGCGAGGCAGTTATTCTTCTGGCAGCCGGCGCACAGTCTGTAACCACGACTCTTGCCGCTGCTACGGGTTCCCGTATCGGTGTGGCAATGGTTGCAGTTACCGCCATCACCAGCACCGTTCAGTACCTCTGGGTTCAGACGAAAACAGGGGCAGGGCAGGTCGGTAGCATTTCTGTTGCCGCTTCCTGCGCGGCCTATGCCGGCCTTGGCACGACAGCGACGGCAGGAGTTCTCGACGATGCAGTTAGCAACGGCAAGGTTTATGGCATCACCATAAACACTGCTGTTACCGGCGCAGCGGTAAGCACCAATGCCATTATCAGTTATCCTTATGTCTTTCCGACATTTGCTAGTAGCTGATACTGATCTTTAACCCCAAAAGGGGAGTGAGGCTTGCTCCTTGCTCCCCTTTTTTTTAAGGAGAACATCATGCCAGGAAGAGACTATGAAGCACTTATGACGGATGCAAGGGCGGTGTTTGCTGCTGTTACTGCGGCAATTTCACATCTTACCAAACTTATTGCCGAATATGAAGTAAACTCGGCAGACCCCGTATTAAAGGAAAGCATTGCAGCGGCTATTGATGCAATCGTGCCTACTCCCGAGGTTACTGATGCAATCGTGCCTACTCCCGAGGTTACTGATGCAATCGTGCCTACTCCCGAGGTTACTGATGCAATCGTGCCTACTCCCGAGGTTACTGA
>Ga0182027_10007861_pt1 | contig 15629 bp, 14 predicted proteins | sample 712E1DmetaG_FD_121300 | JGI IMG/M metagenome (GOLD analysis project Ga0182027, IMG submission 121300) | Permafrost microbial communities from Stordalen Mire, Sweden - 712E1D metaG (Illumina Assembly) | ecosystem: Environmental > Terrestrial > Soil > Wetlands > Permafrost | place: Sweden...
ACTGCTCGCAGATGGTGTGAGCGTCGGGGACTGTCCCATTTTTCGCGAAGCCTGCGAGCGAAAATAGTGGACTGTCCCCAGAGCGGTGAATATAGTACACATCTTTCCTGCGTAGTTACTACCCCTTCGGCCCAGAATTACGTATCTCTACTCAGATATCTCGTAAACTCTCTTCCCTATCCGCAAGAATACATTCAATCTCCAATACATCCTCATTGGAAAGAGCAATCCCGGGAGCAGAGAGATTCTCATCCACCTGTTGCGGACTTCTTGCGCCGACTATTGCCGAAGTCACCTCTGAACGACGCAGCACCCAATCAATCGCCAGCCTTCCCACTGATTCGCCGCGTCTTTCCGCGATCACGCGGAGTTTCTCCACGGCTTGAAGGTTTATGCCAAGCCTGGGTTGTTGGAACATGGGGTCTCGCTTGCGGTGGTCATCCTCGGCCAGATTCGTCGCTCTCTCCTCGGTGAAACGCCCGGAGAGGAGGCCCTTCTGCATTGGGCTGTAGACTATCACGCCGATATTATTCGCGGCACAGTAGGGTAGGATGTCCGACTCAATCCCGCGTAGGAACATGCTGTACGGCGGCTGAAGCGAGGCTATCGGGTGTATCGGCTGAATCCGCTTCATCTGCTCGACGCTGAAGTTTGAGACCCCGGCGTAGCGTACCTTTCCCTCTTTGACGAACCCCGCGATGGTCTCCCATGCCTCCTCGATGTACTCCTCCGGCTTCGGCCAGTGCATTTGGTAGAAGTCGATGGTCTCGACTCCCAGTCGGCGGAGACTGGCTTCAAGTTCTGATCGGAGGCTCTCACGGGAGAGGTCGCTGGCTACCCTGCCATCCTTACCGCGCACTCGGCTGCACTTCGTGGCTACATATGGCTTTTGCGCCAAGCCCTTCAACGCTCTGCCGACAACCTCTTCCGAGTGCCCGAATCCATACACGGCAGCCGTGTCGATGCAGTTGATTCCTCTTTCGACGGCGTGCCTGATGGTGGCAATGGAGACTTCATCATCCTGAGCACCCCAAGCAAACTCCCATCCGCTCCCGGCAATCGCCCATGTCCCGAGGCAGATGGTAGAAAATCGCATATCAGTCCAACCCAAGGGTCGAGTTTCCAACTAACGTTCTCCCTTCCGAAATCCTTGCAGTTGCAATAATCAAGCAGAATGAATCCATTGCCGTATCTTAGTCAGAAGCAGAGCATGCCTTTAGCGCTTCATCCATAAACATGCCATCTATCCCATCATCTTTTAGTGCTGTTAAGATCGGAATCAAGCGAGAGTCAGCCGCCAAACGGGCGGCATCAAGAGTATCGTCGTAAACATAATCATCATTGCCAGAGAGTTCATTGATTAGCAACTCGACTAACTGAGGATCATTCTGATGAGCTAGACCCAACAACGCAACGGCTCGCACCTCTCCATCCTGGTCACCTGTTCGCTCGCGCAGTGCGACCAAAATATCCTCTGTCTCATGTTCGGTGAACGCCAATCCAGTTACGGCCTCTATGCGTACATCCCGCTCCGTGTCCCTGGACAATCCTATTAGCGCTCTGTATAAGCGGGCAAGCTCTAGTGTGTCCAATACACGGAACTGGATAGTAGCCAGCGCCGACGCGACTGCTCTGCGAACATCCGTGCTTGAGTGCCCCGTCAGACCTACGAGCAATTCGGCTGCTTCCTGCACACTGTCTTGTATCCAATTTCCTCTGCGATGGATTGCCATTGCCGCCGCTGCCACAACATCCGGGTCATTGTCCTTAAGAAGTGGGGTGACCAGGCGAACAGATTCCTCAGCGTAGGTACAATGGTTCTCGCCGACACCACCCAATATATGTGCGCCGAGTTCCCTTTCACCAGTATCTTGCTGCTGATCAGTCGTTCAGCGGCAGAAAAGACTTCGTCCGTTCCTCGATACTGCAAGATCTCGACCGTCATCCAATATTCGTTATCATCCTCGGCTGATAACGCCGTCCGAATAAGTTCCCCGGTTGTCCTCTGGTCGGGATGAAAACCATTCTCGTGATCCATCGGAAGTTACCTCGTTGTTCGTGACCTCGGCTGGATTTAGTCTGGTCAGCGACTTCTGCGAATATAGGACAGTTGTCATATTAGATCACGCCTCCCTCATTTGTCAATAAAATGTTTGGTGTTCCGGGAGAATTACTGCCGTAAACGTAATAGCTCAGGTTTCGGGAGCAAGTCTCCCGAAACACCACGATTTTCTTTCTTGGTTTCGGTAGATCGGGTTAGTGGTCTTCTGTGAGAAACAGGCGTTCGTGGCCTCCGTTCATCACACGTTCAGGAAAAATCAATCATTTTACCCCTTGAAATTTCGATAAGGAGATGTTAGAATATCTTGCGGTAACGTTTCCGCACTCGAAATATGAACATTAACGAATTCGCAAAAAAAATAGGCGTGTCGCCTACGACGGTTTCCAGCGCTGTTACCGGGAAGGGGCGCATTAGTTCGGCTACTCGGGAAATGGTGCTGAATAAGATGCGCGAATTGGGGTACGCGCCCAATATCAATGCCCGCAGACTGGTGAACAGGCGCGGATATCTGGTGGCTTTGAGCCATGTAGACCAGGAAGTGGCGTCGGACCTCTTTACCATACAGGTTGCACGTGAGATAGTCGGCGCACTGAAATCATACGGTTATGATCTGTGGCTGAACCTTGCGCCGGACGGCATGATGGAGTTCGGCCTGCTGCACCAATTGGTGAAATCCAGCACGGTCGATGGCACTATCCTGATCGGTGGGCGGGATATTCCGCTTCAACTGGTGATTGAGTTGACCGCGACCGGCCATCCGTGCGTGGTGATTGGCCATAGCGTTGTGAACGGTATCCCGAATGTGGGTTCGGTCGTTATAAACTTGCGGCCAGGTATACGCGAGGCCGCAAGTTTTCTTGTCGAACAGGGGCACGGAAGGATCGGGTTCATTGACTCGGACCTTCGAGATGAAGTGTCTACATTCTTCAAGGAAGAACTGGCCGAATTGGGCGTGCAGTTGCCCGCGAATTACTATATCGGCGCGGCGGGGCGTGACCCGGAGGATGGCGTGAAAGCGGTTCGAGAACTGATGTCTCAGCCGATTCCGCCCACGGCGATCATGGTGAGAACCGACTTGCTGGCGATTGGCGCGCTTGCTGAGATTAGAAGGATGGGGCTGTCTGCGCCGGAAGATGTTTCGATAATCGGCCATGACGATTTGTCGCTTTTCTCTATTGTGGAGCCGGGGCTTACTACTATTAAGATCGATTATGTGGAACTGGCGAAGTCGGCGGCGAGTTTGTTGCATGATTTGATTTCCAACCCGGGCGCGGAGACTGAGGCGATGGTATCTGATACCGCCCTCGTGGTTCGCCAAACGGCGGGGCCGGTGAGCGACCGAGTTGGATCGTATATTTTGATATAGGAAAAGAGGGCCGTTTCGGGAAATCGGATTCCCGAAACAACGATTGTTTGGGTGGAAATGAAGGTCGTGCCCTCACCCTGACCCTCTCCCGCAGGCGGGCGAGGGAAAGTTCTTGTTGATTAACATTTTGATATAAATTGCGGCGGTGCCGCTTCAGGAAGGGTAGAAGTAGATGACATTGGAATCCAAGAAGAAACTTTGCGCTCTGGCAAAACCTAAGATCGTTCCTGAACTCGATAAGGAGTTCTGTCCGGCAGTTCTCGTGAACAAAGCGTTTGCGGCAGAGGTTGTGGCGTCGGGCGGAGGCGTGCCGCTGGTGATTGGGCTGGATCGCGGGGATGGGTCGAGATATATTCACAAGACCAAAGTTTTTGCAAGCGGCCATCCGAATGCCGATTTGAATTTGCCTTACGCGGAACGTCTGGTGAAATTCCTTCTTTGGCAGAAGGGCGGATTCAGAGTGACCATCGGTGGGCCTAAGGAGATTTGGGAGTATATCCACAAGCTTTACTCGGCTGACGGAGAACGGCAGTTCGACCATCTCTATATGGGCGAACTGATCAACGAAAACGACTTTGAAGTCGTTCTTGCAAAGCCGGAGGAAGTGAAAGAGCCGAATGAGACATCTATGCCGATTGGTCGTCATCTGGAAGGCTGTCGGATTGGTTTTGATCTTGGCGCCAGCGACCGGAAAGTCGCCGCCGTTATCGACGGCGAGAGCGTTTTCAGCGAGGAAGTAGTCTGGGAGCCGCGTGAGAACAGCGATCCTCAGTATCATTTCGATCAGATCATGGAAGGTCTCAAGAGCGCGGCCGCTCACATGCCGAGAGTCGATGCAATCGGTGGGAGTTCGGCGGGCGTTCTAATCAATGGCAGACCGATGATCGCTTCGCTTTTCAGAGGCATTCCGAAGGATATCTTCAATTCAAGGATCAAAGAGATTTTCCATGAGATCGGGAAGGCGTGGGGCGTTCCCATCGAGGTGGCAAATGATGGCGATGTTACCGCGCTTGCCGGGGCGATGTCTTTGAATGACGGCAGCGTTCTGGGCGTGGCGATGGGTTCGAGCGAGGCGGCCGGTTATGTCAACGCTGAAGGGAATATCACCGGCTGGCTGAACGAACTGGCCTTCGTGCCGATTGATTATAACCCGTATGCACCTGCTGACGAGTGGTCGGAGGATATAGGCTGCGGAGTTCAGTATCTGACTCAACAGGCGGTGTTCAGACTGGCTCCAACGGTAGGCATTGAGCTGGATGAATCTGATACGCTTGCAGGAAAGCTCAAATCCGTCCAGAACTTGCTGGAAGCGGGCGACGCGAATGCCCGGAAGATTTGGGATACTATCGGAGTTTACACGGGTTATGCGGTCGCGCATTATGCCGACTTCTATGACATTCGGCACATGCTTATTCTTGGCCGAGTCACTTCCGGCATTGGCGGAGGGATTATTCTGGACAAGGCAAAGGAAGTCCTGGCGGTCGAGTTCCCAGAACTCTCTGCGAAAATGGGCATTCAGTTGCCGGATGAAAAGACCAGAAGAGTAGGCCAGGCAGTGGCGGCGGCAAGTTTGCCGGTGGTTCCGTAGTTTATGACTGTGCAGATGGCATCTTCGGTAGCAGGCTTCCGAAGCAACGGCGGCTTTGGTGGTGATGGCAACGAGAGATGTTATCTTTCGGTATGACTATAAGGCAATTGTTGAAATAATTCAGTCTCACGGGAATTTCTCTAGTTTGTCATTCTGAGCCCGCAGGCGAAGAATCATCTAACTAGGAAGATGATCCTTCACTTTGTTCAGGATGACAGTGTGCGTTTGATATCGTTTCCCGCGAAACTGAACTCTTACCAATTGTTATCCGATAGAAGAATGCTGGTGTTTCGGGAGACTTGCTCCCGAAACTAACAAAACTCAGGTTTCGGGAGCAAGTCTCCCGAAACACCAATGTCTTTTTTTGTTCCGGCTACGCCGGATTAGGAGGTAGAAATGAAGTTGAGAATTGAAGGCGCGGAAATCTTTGTGCCGGATGGGCTGGAAGTCAACGCGGCAATGGCGCGCACTACCCATATTGCGTTCGGCGCTCATCAGGATGATATTGAAATGATGGCGTATCACGGGGTGCTTGAGTGCTACGGATTGTCCAAAAAGTGGTTCGCGGGCGTGACCGTCACAAACGGCGCGGGCAGCCCTAGAGACGGCGTGTACGCCGATTATACCGACGCTGACATGCAGAAGATCAGGAAATCTGAGCAGAAAAAGGCAGCCATTGTTGGAGACTACAGCTTCCAGGGCCTGCTTGATTACACCAGTTCAGCGGTCAAGGACGGCGCGTGTAGAGACACCGTAGAGGATATCAAAGGCATACTGCTGGCTGCCAAACCGGAAGTGGTTTATACTCACAATCTGGCGGATAAGCATGATACGCACGTCTCCGTGGCGCTGAGAGTCGTTGCCGCGCTTCGAGAGCTTCCGGCGGATGCTCGTCCTAAGAGCGTCTATGGTTGCGAAGTCTGGCGTGACCTCGATTGGATGCGGGATGAGGATAAGGTTCCGCTTGATGTCTCCGGTCACGAGAACCTGGCGGCGGCGTTGCTCGGCGTTTATGATTCACAGATAGCGGGCGGCAAGAGATATGATCTCGCCTGCGTAGGTCGCAGAAGAGCAAACGCGACATTCTTCGCCTCGCACGGCGTGGATGTTACCACCCAGCTAAGTCTTGCAATGGATTTGACTCCACTCGTTTCCGATTCCGGAATCGATGTGGAGAAGTATGTCACAGGCTATATCAGCCAATTCGCAGAGGAAATATCTTCCAGACTGCGTAAGCTGCGTTGAGCATAGTAGTGGAACTCTGAACTGGCGGGCCATGGAGCACAATGACGCGCTCCCATAGCAAGGTTCGTCCAGGCTGAACTGCTACATTGAAGCACAAAGATGTGATTCGGGTGCTTCGAACCGCCTCAGGCGGATCGAAACATGAACTCTGATCGACCGCGAAATATTACTCGCGGCAATGATATCAAACAGATGGAGGAGACTAAGTTAATGTCAGAGGTAAAAGTACCGTTCTACGGACACATCAAGCAGTACCAGAATCTACAGGAAGAAATCGACAAAGCGATCCATGACGTATTGATGAGCGGCGTCTACACCCTTGGACCGAAAGGCAAGCAGTTCGAGGGCGAGTTGATGGACTATTTTGGCATGAAGGCCGCCATCGGCTGCAACTCAGGCACAGATGCGATCTGGTTCGTCTTGCTGGCGCTGGGCGTCGGCAAGGGCGACGAAGTTATCACCACATCGAATACCTTCTTCGCAACCGCTGAAGCCATTTGGCTGGTGGGCGCAACCCCGGTGTTCGTCGACATCGAGCCTAAGACCCGGAATATCGACGTCACGAAGATCGAAGCGAAGATCACATCGAAGACAAAGGCAATTATCCCGGTTCACCTGTTTGGTCAGCCGGCGAATATGACCGCCATCAGAGCAATTGCGGACAAGCATAAGCTCTTCGTCATAGAAGACTGCGCACAGGCATTTGGCGCAAAGGGCGACACGTTCAAGGTCGGCGAGCTTTCAGACGCGGTTTGCACCAGCTTCATCACAGCGAAGAACCTCGGCTGCTTCGGCGACGGCGGCGGCATCATCACAAACCGCACCGACATCGTTGAGCCTATCCTTAAAATGCGGAACCACGGTTCAGCGAAGCGCTCCCACCACAGCGTCGGCTGGAACAGCCGACTAGACGAGATTCACGCGGCCGTTCTTTCCATCAAGATCAAGCATATCGATGAGTGGAACGACCTCAGAATCGCTCGCGCTGCTGAGTATACCAAGATTCTCCAAGGCTGCAAGATGGTGCTCCCGTATATTCAGCCCAACTATCGTCACATATTCCACCTTTATGTAGTGGAAGCGGAGAACAGGGACGGTCTGCAGGCATTCTTGAAAGAGCGAGGAATCATCGCTCTGACCAACTATCCGGTCGCAATTCATCAGCAGGAAGGCTTCCCGTTTGGCCTAGGCGATCCGAACCCGGTATTGCCGAACACCGAATGGCACGCCGCCCGAGTGCTTTCCCTGCCGATCTATCCTGAGATCACCTCCGAGCAAGTCAAGCTCACTGCCGAAGCTTGTCTCGAATGGGAAAAGACCCAGTGTTAGTCTGGTATTGCATGTAACTGCTCATGATTAGTGAGGTCAAAGGGGTCTGTCCTTTTTTTCACGCCGCGAAGCAAGTGAAAAATTGGGACTGACCCCGACGGCTAACCTGGATTATTCGTGATAACAGTAGAACTTACGCGCACTGTCATCCTGAGCGAAGCGAAGGATCATCTTCCTAGCAAGAAGATTCTTCGCCTTCAGCTCAGAATGACATGAATAATCGGGACAGAGCAGACAGCCTTAGCCGCTCTGAGCAGTTACTCGAATTCGTAAATCGGTGGAGAAAACAAAATGTCTAATCAAATTTATACAGTCGCGATCACGGGTTGCGGCAAGCGCGGGAAGGTTCACGCCGACCTGTTTCATAAGAATCCTCGTTTCAAGGTGGTCGGCCTGAATGATGTCGATCAGACGCGAATGGAAGAGTGCGCCGCCATGTCCGGCAACCCGCCTCTGTTCCAGGATACGGCGGAAATGCTGAAGACCGTTAAGCCGGATGTCTACTGCTTCTGTACGCCGCCGACCGTCCGTCTTCCTATGATTAAGCTCGCAATCGAAAACGGTGTGAAATTGGTAGCGTATGAGAAGCCGGTTGCAACCTCAATGTCAGAAGCTATCGAGATTCGAGAATTGCTGAACAAGTCCGGCATGAAATCCGTGGTGAGCCATCAGAGGAAATATAATCAGCAGTTCAAGGCCGTGAAAGAGATAATCGACAGCGGCGCATTGGGCCGCGTGCATACGGTTTACGCAAGTTGTCTCGGCTGGATGATGCACATGGCGACCCACCTGGCGGACTACATGCGCTTCATGAACAACGAAGCGGAAGTCGATTGGGTGATCGGCCAGGTTCACGGGCGAGAGAAGCTCACGGATAACCACCCGTCGCCGGACTATGTCGGTGGGTTCATACAGTTCAAGAATGGTGTTAGGGGAATCATCGACGTCGGCAGTTTAGCGCCGGATGTTCCCGAGGTTGAGTACTGGTGGCGCAAGGTGAGAATCGGCGCTCAGGGGACCGAGGGTTTCGCCGAATGCTTCGTAGGCGGCGGCTGGCGAGCGGTTACGAAGACTCGTGGGTTTGAAGAGCATCTGGACGAGGGCACCTGGGATGCGGATCACGAGCAAGCACCTTATATTCAGGATATCGCGGAATGGCTTGATGGGACAAAGGTTCATCCTTGCAACGGGGAGTCCGCGTATAAAGATCAAGAGATCATGATGGGTTTGCTGAGATCAGCCATTGAGCGCAAGCAGATCATCTTCCCGTTAGGCCCGGGAGAACCGGAACTTGAGCTTTTGGATAAGATAATCCCGGCGTAACCGGAACTAAGAGGGGCGATTTTCGTTTCGGAAAAACCTATTCCCGAAACAACGATTGTAGAGACGCTATGGTGACGCCCTCACCCTAACCCTCTCCCGCAAGCGGGCGAGGGAACAGGTTATTGCAGGATCGGGAGATAGATATCCTTAAGCTAAGATGTTTTGGATAGCAATGAGATTTGTTATCTAAACATCATAAACAATGGGGGCTTTCCCTCGCCCGCTTGCGGGAGAAGGCCAGGGTGAGGGCGCATTCGCACCTCCATGAATCGCTGTTCAAACCTGGGTTACATACTATTTCGTATGACTTGCGGGCGGGCGCAGAGACCCGCCCCTACGGTCCCGCGAGGGAGCGTTTTACAGGAGAAATAATGGAGATTGGGGTCATAGTCAAGCTGACCAACGGCGGGAAATGTTTCGACCACGCGGCCCAGTTCGGCGTGAAGGTTTGCCAACTGGATTGCTGGGATGTCACTCAGGCAACTGATGAAGTCGCGGAAACCGTGATGGCGGAATCGAAAAGAACCGGCGTTCGCATATGCGCGTTCTGGGCCGGGTGGCCGGGCAAGCACGCTTGGGATTTCACGAACGGCCCCAATACGCTCGGGCTTGTGCCGCCGGAATATCGGCGAATGCGTATCGATGCGCTCAAGAAGTGGGCCGACTTCACGGCGCGTATCGGTGTTCAGGCGATAGTCACCCATTGTGGCTATATCCCCGAAAACATGACCGATCCCGAATATCCGGGAGTGGTAGAGGCCATACGAGAGATTGCGGAATATTGCAATAATCTCGGCCTCGGGTTTTGGTTCGAGACAGGCCAGGAAACTCCGGTTGTGCTTTTGCGGACGATAAATCGCGTAGGAACTCCGAATCTGGGAATCAATCTCGATCCGGCCAACCTGATACTCTATGGCAAGGGGAATCCCATCGATTCGCTGGACGTGTACGGCTCATACGTGAAAAACGTTCACGTCAAGGATGGTTTCTATCCGACTAATGGCGACGAGCTTGGAAAGGAAGTTCCACCCGGCGAAGGCAAAGTGAATTTCCCCGAGTTCATCAAGAAACTGAAAGCCATCGGATACACGGGAGAGCTTATCATAGAGCGCGAGATTTCAGGGGATCAGCAGATCAAAGATATAAGGAAAACAGTCGATAATCTTGAGAAGTGGCTAGCAGATTGAGTGTGTTCATTTATTTGCTGTCATTCTGAGCCGGAGGCGAAGAATCATCTAGCTAGGAAGATGATCCTTCACTTTGTTCAGGATGACAATTTTGTGGTGTTTCGGTCCGCCTTAGGCGGACCGAAACCTGAGATTTACTGTTTCGGGAGCAAGTCTCCCGAAACACCGGAGTTTTTCTGAAAGTAATTGTATCCGTGGATATTATCAGCATAAGAAAGGGGCAATTAGAATGTTCAAAGTTGGTGTAGTTGGTTACGGTTTTATGGGACATATGCACTCGCAGTGCTACAACGCTACCGGTGATGCCAAGGTTGTTGCAATTGCGGATATCGATCCCGCGAAACTTGCGGAGGCGAAGGAGAAACTTGGGGCGGTAGGCTATTCTTCAATCGAAGATATGCTAGCTTCAGCGGACATCGACATTGTCGATATCTGTACTCCTACCTACCTGCATGAGCAGCACGTGATAGCTGCCGCCAATGCCGGGAAGTTCATCATGTGCGAGAAGCCGATGTCGCTGACCTTGGAAGCATGCGACCGCATGATAGACGTCGTGAACAAGACCGGCGTCACGTTGATGATGGGGATGCTTATCAGATTCTGGTCGGAATATCAGGTTATCAAGGAACTGGTAGACTCAGGCAAATACGGCAAAGTTCTTTGGCTGAGCGCTCAGCGAAGAAGTTCTTTCCCATTCCACGCGTGGGAGAACTGGTTTGCCGATCCTAATAAGAGCGGCGGCGCGATTCTCGATCTGCATATTCACGATCAGGATTACCTCCTTTACCTGCTTGGCAAGCCTAAGGAGATATTCGTTCTTGGAACCAAGGGCACGGGCGGCGGCATCAACGGAATCCAGGCATTCGGCTATGGTTATGAGAGTGGCGCTAAGTCCTATGCGGAAGGCGCTCTTGACCTCGCCCCGGGATTCCCGTTCAATATGTCACTACTGGTTGCCTGCGAAGGCGCAACGATGAAGTTCGATATGTCCGGCGAGCCGTCGCTGATGGTTTACCCGTTCGAGGGAGAACCGTTCGCACCCGAGCTGAATAAGCCGAAACTGGCTGCTTCGACCGAGACATCGGGGAATATCTCCGATCTGGGTGGATATTTCAACGAGATCAAGTATTTCGTGGACTGCCTGAAGGCCGGCAAGAAGCCGGAAAGGGTCACCCCTCAGGATGCCAAGGAAGCGGTAAGAATCTGCCTAGCGGCGGCAAAATCCGCCGAAACCGGCAAGCCGGTTCAACTGTAGATTGGCTATTGTGTCATTCTGAGCTGAAGGCGAAGAATCTTCTAACTAGGAAGATGATCCTTCGCTTTACTCAGGATGACACATATACTGGTTGTTTTGGGAAACTTGTTCATTGCTGTCCAAGATAATCTAGTCTCTGCAAGGCTGTACCCATGGTGTTTGGATATGCTCCGGCAGCAGGCTACCGAAGCAACCTGTAGCGGTATTCAGTTGGCCGTTGCTTCGGTAGCCTGCTGCCGAAGGTGACATTTGCAAAGTGATTCGCATTGGATTGCTTTTATTGATTCCGGCTTTGCCGGACGGGAGGAACAAAATGTTTGTAAAAGGAATCAGTTATTGGTCATTCGTTGGCGGCCTTGAGGGCACTGCCCCTATCGCTGACGTGTTTGCAAAGGCAAAGAAGGCAGGCTTCGAGTCCGTTGAGCCTTGTCTATCAGACGCAGGCGATGTCAGCATGCAGACCACCGAAAAGGGCGCAAAGGATATTGTCAAGGCTGCGAAGGATACAGGGATTCAGATTTCATCCGTCGCGACAGGCCTCTTCTGGGGTAAATCTCTGACAGCCAGCGATCCAAAAGTCCGCGCCGAAGCGATGGAGATCGCCAAAAAGTTGATCGACGTGGCCGCATGGCTCGACGCAGGCGCCGTCCTTGTAGTCCCCGGCGCAGTCGATGTATTCTTCGATCCTAGCGCGGAAGTCGTGGATTTCAGCGTAGTCTGGGATCGCGCGACCGAAGCTATCGGCAAACTGGAAGCGCATGCGAAACAGAACAAGATCGTCATTGGCATAGAGAACGTCTGGAACAAGTTCCTGGTAGGCCCGATGGAGATGAAAGTCTTCGTAGACCAGTTCAACTCCGAATATGTAGGAACATACTTCGACGTAGGCAACTGCAGGAACGTCGGCTATCCCGAGCAATGGATACGAGCCCTAGGAAAGAGAATAAAGAGAGTCCACATGAAGGACCTTCGCGCCTCCATCGGCACAACTGATGCGTTCGTAGATCTGCTCACCGGCGATGTGAACTTTCCGGAAGTCATGAAGGCATTTAAAGAAGTCGGTTACTCGGGCTTCCTGACCGCCGAGATGCTTCCTCCGTATAAGAACCATCCTGAGGTGCTAATCGACAACACCTCCCGCGCGATGGACGCGATCCTGGGCAGGAAATAGTTCAAAGATCAGCAAAATGTAAATAGCCCGGATTATCTCTGAGATAATCCGGGCTATTTGATTTGATACCGGCCAGTAGCCCTGAATGGCGAAAGATTTTAGCCGCGGGTGAAGCGTAAGCGCAACCCGTGGACACTATGTGAACAACACATTTCAAAGCCCCGAAGGGCCGGCAGATAATTCTCAGGCATATGATTTCTGTCGCCCCTGCGGGGCTTTGATGTCGGGGGTGTCATTTCCACGGGTTATGCCCTTCGGGCTTCACCCGTGGCTAATATCTGCCGCCTCTTCGAGGCTTCTCTTTGTCCTCAAACCTCGTTCTGCATTCGGCGACTCGAACATGGAGTCCGCACGAAACCTACGACTGCTCGTTGAATGCTTCTATAAGTGCGACTATGTTTTCCGCGGGAACATCCGCCGGGATGTCGTGGGTGGGGGCGGCGATGTAGCCGCCGCTTACCGACATGATCTTCATCATCTCTTGAGCCACCTGTTTGACCTCGTCGGGAGTGGCATAGGGCAAAACTCGCTGGGTGCTGATTCCGCCCCAGAAGGTCAGGTGTTTTCCGTATTCCCGCTTCGCGGAACGAACATCGTAAATCTCCGGTTGGAAAGTCTGGTAGACGCTCAGGCCGATGTCTATCAGGTCCGGCAGAATCTCGTGGATATCTCCGCAGGAGTGCTGGCTTACGAATCTGCCGGAGTCCAGGACTCTTTGATACATCCGCGCAACGAGGGGCTTAATGAATCTGCGCCAGTGAGACGGGCCCATGATTAGCCCCTTCTGCTGTCCCCAGTCATCTCCGAAATGGAAGAAGTCGATTGGATATTCAAGTGCGATATCTATGATCTTCAGATTATGCTCGCAAACCGCGTCTAGAAGCTCATCGACAAAATTCGGCTCGGCGAGCATGTCCATCAACAGGTTCTCCATCCCGCGAAGCGTCCAGCCCCGCTCGTACATAGAGAAACCAATTGCGCCCATCCGGCATTTGTCCCCGGCGTTTTTGATTAGTGATTCATATTCTGAACGGAGTCTTGGGACATCTAGTTCGGGGAATTTGTACCCCGCAAGCGTCGGCTCTGGAAGAACTTGGCCTTCTATTACACCAATGTCTTTATCCGCGCCGTTTCGGTTCCAAAGAACGCCGAAATGATCGCGCCAGTAACCGGAACCGGGCGCGGTCTCTTCCAGGTAGCCGTCGTAATAAGCGCCCTCGATGTGGTTGCCCAATCGCTTTTCGCATTTCGGGTCATCCCAATACTCCGCCAGGCGGTCGTGTGCCTGGTGAGTGAGATGTATCTGATGCGGAACCTTGTCGGTTTCATGATGCTTCACGGCCTCTATCACGCGTTCTCGTAATGTCATGGTATTTCTCCTGCGGGGGAATTTCCGGCTACTCCTAATTAGGCTTTCTTCTTTGGATTGTCCAATTGCAACGATTCATCGGTGAATTGGTGAAACTCTATCGGGCAGCCGTCGGGATCGTTTACCCAGAACTGCCAGGTCCAGTCTGCCGGCTTCTGAATTTCCACGGTCGGAGTGATCCCGTTTGCGACCACTTGTCGATACATTTCCTGTATATCGTCACACTCAAGGCATATGTGCACATATCCGGCATTGGTTGTCTTCTCGTGGGGTGAGTCTGCCCTTGGGAATAGTTCTATGAACTGGAGTGGGCCGACTTTCAGGTAAACGAGCCGTGTAGTCCCATCCTCGCCCTTCATTCTGAACTGTTCCGTGATTCCGGGAATCTTCTTGTAAAACTCGACTGATTTCTCAACGTCGGTTACTGAGAGCGCCGCGTGTGTCAAACCTTTGAGCATGTCTGGGATTACCTCCAAGAAAGCACTACTTTTGATTACCTCGCGTAGTCGTCCTGAACGCGGATTATGTCTGATTCATCTGATGGGTTTGCCGGATCTACGTGCTCCCAAATCTCAGCAACTCTCCCCCAGGATTCCAGCGAACCGCAGAGTCGGTGCATCTCTCCACAATCAAGATGTATGACATCTCCAGGAAAGAGCAATTCCTCCACAAGATGCTCGCGGTCAGGGCCGTGAACCACCATTATGGGGCCATCCAGAACCCGCCAAAGCTCCGACCGGCGATGGTGAAGCTGGAGGGAAAGACGTTGCGCGGGGGCCACAAGCAAAACCTTCGGATCGCACCGTCCTTCCCGCTTTCCGGTATTAATTCCCTGCCAGTATGCCTTCAAAAAAGCATCCAGCGAGTCTTCTGAAAACCTGAGGAATCCGCCCCAGGGTCGAGCGAAATCCTGGTCGCATATATCCAGGCCGAAGCCCTTAGCTTCAGCAACAATGCGCCCAAAGATTAATTCAGAATGCAGTTTGCCTTCCAGTTTCATGTGGGTACTCCAGTTCAAGTATTGTCCATGCCCGGCTGTTTTTTGTAAAAGCATGCATAAGGCTTGGATGCTGATTCGATATGTAATAGTATCTTACGACTGAAATCCTTTACAAATCGCATAGAAAATCGTGGTGTTTCGGGAGACTTGCTCCCGAAACAGAATATCTCAGGTTTCGGGGGCAAGTCTCCCGAAACACCACTAACTCTTTGGTTCCGTCTGCGCCGGTTTAGGGGTTAGTCGCCATCGTCCTACTGATGACATTATAGCAAATAAAGGCCCTTTGCTGCTATGAGTGAGACCGTCGTTCGTTACGAGACGTGCTCAGCTTGACTCTCGTCGCTTCCGTGGGTATACTTTATTTGAGCGGTGGACAGAGCAAGCCCATCGCTACCCCTTGAACCTCTTGGATGTCTGAAATATTATTTTATGATTCACCACGCATTGAAATTGAAGGAGAACTACTTTGAGAAGAATCTATATTTCCAGCAAATTAGCCGTTATGGTCGGCATTCTTACCCTGTCCATCGCGCACCTGGGGGCAGGTAAGGCTTTAGGCGCGGACAACGCCGCCAACGCGTTGAAGCCCGCGGCGATCATTTCCGCAATGCAGAAGGTCGCGGACTGGCAGTTGGCCCATCCAGGCCCCCACGAGCCGCTGGATTGGACGAACGCCGCGCTCTATGCCGGTATGGCCGAGTGGGGCGAAATATCTCACAACCCTAAGTATCTGG
>Ga0182027_10007863_pt1 | contig 15628 bp, 14 predicted proteins | sample 712E1DmetaG_FD_121300 | JGI IMG/M metagenome (GOLD analysis project Ga0182027, IMG submission 121300) | Permafrost microbial communities from Stordalen Mire, Sweden - 712E1D metaG (Illumina Assembly) | ecosystem: Environmental > Terrestrial > Soil > Wetlands > Permafrost | place: Sweden...
ACTCAGCTTTCCAATCAACCCCCAGATCTACCACGGTGCGCCCGCCACCTTGATCGAGTTTCCCGCCTGGGCCGGCCGTCTCCGCGAAATCGAGGAAGCTTTGACGCGGTCCGGCTTCGATAGCGGCTGCCTGGGCGTCAAGGACATGCTGGCCGACATCCGCTGGGAGAATCCGTTGCGGGCCATCGCGTAGGGTCGCGGTCCCCTTGCTGACGCGCGCGGTTCGGCAGAACCGGCTGAGCCCTCCGAACCACGACCGTGAGGGAGTGGTGTTGTCACTAGAATAAGGAGGGGGTGGAAAGATGCCAGCCGCCGGAGTTCATGTGTCGCCCTTTAGCGGGTCGTGGTATCCGGCCGGCGCCGCGGAGCTCGGCAGCCTCCTGGGACAGCTCTTTGCCGAGTCCGAGCGCCGCACGGGGCCCTATCTTCCCTCGCGCGCGTCCGCTTTCGTCGTGCCGCACGCGGGATTGGTCTACTCCGGCGCCGTAGCCGCGGCCGCCTATCGCCACCTGCGCGCTGCGACGCCCGAGCGCGTGGTGGTGCTGGGGTTCTCCCACCAGGGCGCTGCCCCGGGCGTGTGGATCCCGAACGTGCCGGCACTCGCCACGCCGCTGGGAGAGGTCGCGGTTGACTGTGAGTTCGCCGCCGCGCTGGCCGAAGGCGGGGCGTTTGGGACCCAGCGCGAAGAGGCCCTTTGCGATCACTCGGTGGAGCTCCAGCTTCCCTTCCTACAGTGGGCCGCGCCGGCGGCCAAAGTCGTGCCCGTCTACGTCAGCAGGTTGACTCGCGAGTCGCGCGCGGCCGCGGCCCAAAAGCTGTCGTCCCTGCTCGGTCCGGGGACCGTGGTGATCGCCAGCTCCGATTTCACACACTACGGGCGGGGCTTCTCCTATCAGCCGTTTCCCCCTGACGAGTTCGCCGGCGATCGCTTGCGCGAGATCGATGAAAGCGCCATCGACGCTGCGGGGACTCTGCGCGCAGACCAGTTCCTGGCCGAGCTGCGCACGAGCGGCTCTACGGTATGTGGAACCGAGCCGGTGAGCCTGCTGCTCGAGACGCTCCGGCTGGCGGGACGGGATGAGGAAATCTTCCAGACTACCCTCGATTACCGAACCTCCGGCGAAATCACCGGGAGCTACACGCAGTCGGTGAGCTACGCGGCGCTGGGGTATTTTCCCTACCGGGCCTTCGAGCTTGATGCCGAGGACCAGCATGCGCTCGTCGCCAGCGCCCGCGCCACCCTGGCCCACTATCTGGCCACCGGCGAGCGCCGGCCGATTCCCTCAGAGGGCGGGAGTGCGGCGCTCGAGCGGCGCGCGGCGGCGTTCGTCACCCTCACCTCGCAGGGGGAGCTGCGCGGATGCGTCGGCCGCAAGACTTCGTGCGACCCGCTGGCCAAACTGATTCCGTCGCTCACGCTTGCCGCCGCGCTCGAAGACACGCGATTCGCGCCGCTGCGGCAGGGGGATGCCGAGATCGAGCTGGAGATTTCCGTGCTCTCGCCCATGAAGCGCATCGCCAGCCTCGACGAGTTCCGCGTGAACGAGCACGGCGCGCTGCTCGAAGCCGGTCTGCGCCACGGTCTCTTGTTGCCGCAGGTGGCCACGGAGCGCAACTGGACCGCCCGCCAGTTTCTGGATGCGCTGGCGAGGAAGGCCGGCGTAGCGCGCGAGGTGTACGGCGATCCTTCCACGCGGGTTTGCGTCTTCCGCGCGCAGGTCTTCCGCTAGGGTTGTGTGGCGCACGCTTCAGGCCGCGTCGCCACTCATGGCGACGCTGTTTGCGCTGGACCACAGATAGTCTGCCGCGCTAGTCACCGGACCATCCTTGACCCGGTCGTTCTCGATGTACGCGGCAATGCGATTCGGCGGACGACGTCGCCATGAGTGGCGACGCTGCACGCTGAAGCGTGCGCCACGATTCGTCAGGGCGCCGCGTCGACCGAGAGGATGTCGAACATCACGCGGCCTTGCGCGTCGGAGATGTGTGCCACCGGGACCAGCACCGCGCCGGCGGCGTGTGCGGACTGCTCGAGACCTTGGAAGCGCTGGGGATACAACGTGAACGCCGCGGAGTGCGTCACAATCCGCAGCTTCTTCTGCCGCAACGCGGCGCCGGTGATCTGGTCATCCGGCACAATCCGGATCCCGCCCTTCGAGAGCGCGCGGAGCGGCTCTTCGATGCCCCAGTCCGCGGCGACGACGTCGGTGACCTGCTGTTCACGCAACGCGCGATCGAGGCCGTAGATGGCATCGGTCCAGTACACGGTGAATCCGTTCGCCGATATCTGCATTCGGTAAAGCAAGGTCAAAAGCATGCCGGCGCAGAGGACGGCAGCCAGCACGCCTGTGCCTGTCTTGCGCAGCCAGGCCGCCGCCCCCGCCGCGGGAACGAAGGTCAGCGCGAGGATCAGGTGCGGTAGCGGGTAGAGCAGTACGATGTGCTGTGGACCGCCGCCTGCGTTCCGGAACGGCACCATCAGCAGGAAAGTGAACAGTGCGGCCATCCAGGCGAAGTGGAGCAGCCGTCTGGTGCGCAGGTCCGCCGCCGCCCAGGGCAGCACCAGGGCCGCCGCCAGCAGCGCGACCGCAAGCAGGTCATGGCGCGGGAAGAGGCCGGGAGATTTCGCGAACATGTAGCCGTTGAAGATGCTGCCATCGAGCGTGCTGATGGCGGCCCTGATTTTGAACAGCGGACTATAACTCTCGAGGGCTTCCCGGGCGCGCCAGGTGCCCATTCCAGAGCTGGCGTTGTAGAGCACAAGCGGCAGAGCGCCCAAGGCGAACCCGCCCGCGGGGATCAGGAGCGTCCGGAGATTGAGTCGCCGGATGCGATCCCGCCAGACGATGCCCGCCGCCCCGAGAGCGCCGGCCAGACTGAACAGGAACACCGCCTTGTTCCATACCAGCAGCCCCGCCAGAAGGCCGCTAGCAGCCAGGATGGCGGCGGAGGGCCGCTCGGCCGCGCGCGTCGCCAGATAGCCCACCAGAACCCACCCAAAGAGCTGGAACGCCGCCGGCGCCCAATCAAGGCTCGTGCACAGGATGAACGTCGTGTCCGCGGCCAGCAGGGCGGTGGCGACGATCGCGGTCCGGCGGTTCGCGACCCGAGAAACCAGCCGCAGGAACAGGCACAGGGTCACGCAACTCAACAGAACCGCCGGCAGGCGGGTGGCCAGCGGGCCGGGCGGCAGCCAACCCACTACCCAGGAGTATGCGAGCGATTTGGTGGCGCCCAGATAGGGCATCAGCATCAGCGGGACACGGCCGAGCGCCGTATCCCAGTAGAATGCGGACCAATGCGGCGGGAACAGCGGGCCGAGGAACATCACCTCGTCCGCGTTGAAGCCGGCGAACGGAACGAACAGCAGCGCTTCGAGACACAGGGCCACCGAGAGCGCCGCGCCCCATACCCACAACGGGATGCGCTCGCTCATCTGTCCCCTACTTCGCTTGAGCCGCCGCCTCAACCGGAGGTTTTACGTCCATCTCCTTGAGATGGTCATACCAGGTGAGCTTCAGCGTCACCGTGGTCACCGCGACAACAGCAAAGGCGATCGCGGCCCGGTCGAACTGCTGGATCACGATGTAAATCGGCAGCACGACCAGAGCCACCTGCCACACGATCCCCACCGCCACGTTGAACATGTCGCGCCAGAAGTCCGGGTTGGGCTTGAAGCTAGGATCTTCCTGCTGCACCTTCCGCAGCACCGGACCCCAGAAGCCCCACGGCCGCACCCGGCGATAGAAGTCGGCGAGGACCGCGTCGTCCTCCGCCTGGGTCAGCAGCGTGCCGGCCACGCACCCGGTCAACGAGATCAGAAACACGGCGATGAATCCCAGCGAAACGCTCAGGTTCAGGGAATGCATCTGCGCATACGCCTGCAGTGAGGGAATCCTGGACATAACGCCCGGAATCGTCAGCGATGCCGAGATGCCGGCGACCATTCCCCAGAAGTAACCGTAGCCGTTGAAGCGCCACCAATACCACTTGAGAACGTTGGAAGCGGTGTAGCCGCCCCACAGCCCGGAAACGATCCAGATGACCACGTCGTTCACCGAGGCCACATACCAGCCGATCGCCGTCCCGATCACGACCACCGCGAAGGAGCTGAGGTAGCTCAGCCGCACGTATGTGCGCGGGCTCGCATTCGGATTGATGAAGCGCTTGTAGATGTCGTTGACGAAGTACGGCGGCGCCGCGTTCACCGTGGCGGCGAAGTTCGACATGTAGGCCGCCAGCAGGCCGGCGATGAGAAACCCGAGCAGACCGGCGGGCACGAACCGCCCCAGCGCCAGCGGCAGCACGGCTTCGAAATCCATGTGCGTTCCCATGGCGCGTATGTGGTCGCTGTAGAACGCCAGGGCCAGAATCGTCAGCCCGGTGATAAGGAAGTAGCGCGGGAAAGTCAGCACCACGTTGACCCATCCGCTCATCATCGAGGCTTCCTTCGGGTTCTTACAGGAGAGAACGCGCTGCATGTCGTAGTTCGGCGCCGGGCCGGCCGCGCTGATCAGCACGCCCTTGAACAGCAGCGCCATCACGAAGAAGCCGAAGAGGCCGTAGCCGTCCTCGGCGACCTTCGCGGTGGCCGAAGGCAGCAGGGTGGACCAATCCATGTTCAGGTGCCAGCCGAAGAACACGTTGTCCCATCCGGCGGGAACGCACTTGCGCAGCGCATCGGGCGCCACCTTCGCCATGGCGATGATCCCCACGGCAAACGAGGCGATCGAGAGGATGCAGAACTGCAGGACCTCGGTCACCACCACGCTGAACATGCCGCCCTTGACCACATAAATGGTCGTGATCGCGATCAGGATCAGAGCGTACTGGTTGGGGCTGAGGCTCCAGGGCAGGAAGTTCGCGGCGAACTTGCCGATGCCCTTGAAGCCGTAGCTGAAGAATCCGATGATGCTGACGAAGGCGTAAATAACGACGATGATGTGCGCGAGCTGCGCCCCGCGGCCTTTGCCGAAGCGCGTTTGAATCCACTCCGCGCCGGTCATCACGTTCGAGCGCCGCAGCCAGGCCGACAGGAAGACCATCAGGAAGATCTGGTTGAAGGTGGGCCACAGCCAGGGAATCCAGACGCTCTTGAGGCCGTAGACGAACATCCAGTAGACCAGCAGCATGGTGCCGCTGATATCGAACATGCCCGACGCGTTCGAAACGCCCAGCACATACCAGGGCATGGTGTTGCCGCCCAGGAAGTACGCCTTCATGTCCTTGGAGGCCCGGTGGGAAACCCAGTAGCCGATCAGGACGGACAAGAGCAAATACGCGAGTATGATCGCGATGTCAATCGTGTGAAGACTCAGCACCTAACACCTCCGGGGCTTGGACCGAGTCAATCATTATAACGTGGGGCAGGCGGCTTGGCTTGGCGCTTACGCCACCGGCCCGCAGAAGAACTCAAGCGCCTTGGCGATGTACTGCTTCATCTCCGTGCGCTTGACCACCGCGTCGAGCATGCCCGTCTTCAACAGAAACTCCGCCCGCTGGAAGCCCTCAGGCAGCTTCTGGCGGATGGTTTGCTCGATCACGCGCGGGCCGGCGAATCCGATCTGCGCGCCGGGCTCGCCGATGTTGAGATCGCCCAGCATGGCGAAACTGGCGGTGGTGCCGCCGGTAGTGGGATCGGTCAGCACGCTGATGAAGGGAATCCCGGCCTCGTCGAGCGCCATCAGGGCGGCCGACATCTTGGCCATCTGCATCAGGCTCACCGCGCCTTCCTGCATCCGCATGCCGCCCGAGGCCGACACGATGATCAGCGGCTTGCGTTCGGCGATCGAGCGTTCCACGGCGCGCGTGATCTTCTCCCCCACCGCCGCCCCCACGCTGCCGCCGATGAACTTCAGCTCAAACGCGCAGATGTAGACCGGGCGCCCCGCCAGCGTCCCCGCGGCCGAGATCACCGCGTCGCGGAGCGAAGTGGCTTTCTCCATGGAGATGAGGCGGTCGGTGTACGACTTGGAATCGACGAACGCGAGCGGATTGCTGGAGGCCAGGCCGGCGTCGAAGGTCTCCCACGGGCCGTCGAAGAGCTGCTTGAGACGCGATGCGGCGTCCACGCGGAAGTGGAAACCGCAGCGCGGGCAGACGTTCTGGTTCTCTTCCAGCGCCTTCTTCCAGACGATCTGGCGGCAGCCGTCGCACTTGAGCCACAGGCCCTCGGTCTTCACCTTGCGCTCGCCTTCCGGGCCGGGCTTGTCTTTGGACGACTTCTCTCTGGTGAACCAGGGCATTAGTAGTCGATGCCTCGCTGCGCCAGGATTCCCTGGTGGAACGGATGCTTGATCTCTTTCATCTCGGTGACCAGGTCGGCCGCCTCGACGAGCTCGGGATGGGCATTGCGGCCCGTCGCGATCACGTGCAGCCGTTCGGGCCGGCGGGCCAGGTCCTCAAGCACCTGCGCGATGGGTAGCATGCCGTAATGGATCGTGTAGTTCAATTCGTCCAGAATCACCATGTCGTATCGGTCCGATTGCATTGCTTCGACAGCGGCGCTCCAAGCCTCCCCGGCCAGGCGCACGTCCTCGGGGTCCGGCTTCTCGGCGCCCACCTTGACGAAGCCCCGGCCCATGGGCCGGATCTCGAAGGCGCCGCCGAGCATCGGAGCGCTGTCCAACTCTCCATAGTGCCACGAACCCTTGATGAACTGGATCATGAGGACCTTAAAGCCCTGGCCGACCCCCCGGAACGCCACCCCCATGGCAGCCGAAGTCTTCCCCTTGCCGTTGCCGGTGAAGACCATCAGCAGCCCCTTGTCCATCGTTGTTACGGTAGCACAGGGTGGGCGCGGCGGCCATCAGCCGTCAGTTGGCAGCCGAATGGTATGCTAGCCAACTATGCCCGACGATCCACGCATCAAACGAGTCTTGAAGCGGTATCGGAAGGGCGAGCAGTTTCCCGACGCGTCACTGGAATTGACCGACCTCGGCGTCGACGAGTTGTTGCAGGCGTGTCGGTGTGACCAGGCGAATGCCCTCAACTTGCCGAAAGAGCTGGACGACTACGCGATGTCCTATCTGACCCGCCGCCTCGGTATCGAGTTCGACAGCGCGGCCTTCGACTTCTACCTGCACGAGTATGTCCGGTCGGAGTTCCGCTCGACCTATTTCTCAGACCCGTCCATCACATCGAAACCCGCACCCGAAGATGGTCCGCCTCCAGGGATTCCGCTTCCGGCGGGAATGCGTTGGTTTGCCGTTCGTCCAAAGGACGGCAAGGAACACTATGAGGCGCACGAGGTTGAGGTTGAGGATTCCGGGTCGTCGGGCTAGTCTTACGTATGGTAAGATGCGGTTATGGAGCAGATTACCGTCTCCTCGAAAGGTCAGATCGCGATCCCCAAAGCTGTTCGCGACGCACTGAACCTCTCCGAAGGCGCCAAGCTGACCCTCGAAGTGCGGGGCCAGGAAATCGTGCTTTCGAAAGAACCGGCCTGGAAGAAGTTGCAGGGCGCGGCCGGGGACCGGGACATGATGGGCGCATTCGCCGCTTTCAAGAAACAGGAGCGCGATCGTGAAGACTCGCGTCCTTGATTCCTGGGCGATTCTCGAATGGATGAGCGGCCGCCAGCCAGCGAGCGCACGCGTCGCGGGACTGCTCGATGACGCCGAACACGGCCGGAGCCGGCTCCTGATGAGTGCCATCAACGTCGGAGAGGTCTACTACTTCCTGCGAAAGCACCACAGCGAGGCCCTTGCCGAGTCCTGGCGCGAATCCTCCCGGACGCTGCCCGTAACCATCGAGGTCCCGGCCGCCGAAGACATCTGGAACGCAGCCACGCTCAAGAGTCGCTTTCCCATCGCTTACGCCGATGCGTTCGCGGCGGCGCTGGCGCAGAAGTTCAACTGCCCGCTGGTCACGGGAGATCCGGAGTTCCGGTGCGTCGATCAGTTGGAACTCGATTGGATCGGCGACTAAAACTCACCGCGGATAAGGATGCCCCCGCAGCGACGTCGCCGCCCGGTAGATCTGCTCTGTCAGCATGACCCGCGCGAATTCGTGCGGGAAGGTCATCGGCGAGAGCGAGAGCAGCAGGCCGGCGCGCGGCTTCCAATCGGGCGGCAGGCCGTCAGCGCCGCCAATGACGAACACCAGGTCGCGGCCCTCCATTTCGGCCTTCGAGACCAGCGCGATGAAGGCGGCGGAGTCCATCTTCCGCCCCGCCGCGTCGAGCAGGATCTTGGTCGCGCTCGGGTGCCGCTCCCACGGATCGAACCGCCCCGGCCGGATCTCGCGCATCTCGCAGGGGATGTACCGGCCGGTGCGCTTCACGTACTCTTCGGCCATCGCGTTGGCGCTCGCGTCGCGCGCCTTGCCGACATAGTAGATGCTGACCTTCACGGGACCATTATGCAGCTTGGCCGGGCGCAGGTCGCAGTGGCCCCTTGTCTCATGCAAGATGAGCCTGAACGGGGGGCTGGATTCTCATGCAAGATGAGCCTGAAGCGGAGGATCGGGATGCTGGGTATTGCTCATCAACATGGACGATTCGGAAGCGACGAGTCTGGCGCAGATCCGGGCGTTTCTGGCAGGCAGTGGCGAGGTGCGATTTTCGGGGCAACGGCGCCAGGAGGTGTACGGGTGGGTGGAAAAGACCCTGCTGGGGCAGCAGTACGCAAGCCTGGGCCGGCCGGACAAGGGATTGGTGCGGCGCTACATTGTGCGCATGACTGGTCTGAGTCGGGCGCAGGTGACGCGGTTGATTGTGGGGTATCGCAAGACCGGGCGGGTCAAAGCGGCGGCCTATCAGCGTACCCGGTTCCCCACACGGTACACGGCGGTCGATGTGGAGCTGCTGGCCTATGTCGACAAGGCCCACGGGAACTTGAGCGGGCCGGCCACGCGGCGCATCCTCGAACGCGAACACGACATATACGGCCAGGCGGCATACGCGCGGTTGGCGGCGATCTCGGTGGCACACCTGTACCGGCTTCGCAACTCTGCCGCCTACCGGAAGCGCAACACGACGTATCAGCCCACCCGGCCCACGCCGATTCCCATCGGCGAGCGGCGCAAACCGCAACCCAACCGATCGCCCGGATACCTGCGCATCGACACCGTGCATCAGGGCGATCAGGACGGCCGCAACATCAACGCCGTGGACCAGGTGACACAGTGGGAGATTGTGGCTGCCACCCCCCAAATCTCGGAACTGTGGCTGATTCCGGTGCTGGAAGCCATGCTGGCGCAGTTCCCGTTCGTGATTCGCGGCTTCCATTCCGACAACGGCAGCGAGTTCATCAACTACAACGTCGCCCATCTGCTCGACAAACTGCTCATCGAACAGACCAAGTCGCGGGCGTATCATTCCGGCGACAACGGGCTGGTGGAATCCAAGAACGGAGCCATCATCCGCAAGTACATCGGCTACGGTCACATCGATGCGCAACACGCCGAGGCCATGGACCGGTTCCACCAGCAATATATGAATCCGTACGTGAACTTCCACCACCCCTGCGCCGTTCCCACTCTCATCACCGAAGCCAATGGCAAGCGCCGCCGCGTCTACTTGCGCTGGGCTACGCCCTTCGAGTTGTTGCAGGAGGCGCCGAACTGCGAACGCTTGCTGCGGCCGGGCGTCACGCTGGCCGAACTGGAACGCTTCGCCGGGAAGGAATCCGACACCGAAGCCGCCCTGGCGATGCAGCGCGCCAAGCGTCAACTGCTGGCGCGCATCGGCAAACGGAGCGCCTGAGGCGATGCCGGCCGGCTCGCGTGAAAGCCGGGGCGCTGTGGAAATGACGGGCCGTGGACAGCCGTGGAAAACCGCTATCGCTCACGCGATGGGCGCTTCGCGCCGGTTTCCCACCGCTGCCCACCGCCCTTGAAAAACGCTTCGCGTTTCCCACATTCCCACCGCGCCGACGACTGCTCCTCTTTCTCTCTCTGAACTCAAAACGAAAGGACCCCCAGCCTGCCGGTCCGCCTACCTCCGCTCAGGCTCATCCTTCAATGAGAATATGCGACCCGCCCCGCCACCAGTTCGTGTTACTGAGTTACCTTGATGGTCCGCTGTAACTTCACGTCCGCCGAGGAACTTCCCGCCATGATCCCGATGGGTTCCTCTTCTACTTCGAAGCCGCCCTTCGCCTCGCTCCAATAGGCCAGCGTTTGCGCCTTCAATGGAATCTCCACCGTCTTGGTTTCCCCGCGAGCAAGATGAACCCGCTGGAACCCGCGCAGTTCCTTGCCGGGCCGGTCCACTTTGGAGCCCAGGTGCTTGACGTAAAGCTGCACCACCTCGTCGCCATCGCGCGCGCCGGTGTTGGTCACATTCAGGCTGACCGTGATCTGACCATCGCGCTTGAGACCCGGCGCACTGGTGCGCAGCTTGGAATACTTGAAGGTCGTGTAACTCAGCCCGTATCCGAACGGGTACAGCGGCTCACCTTTGAAATACATGTACGTCCTGCCGTGACGGATATCGTAGTCCATCATCGGCGGCAACTGGTCGATGGACTTAGGCCAGGTCTGCACCAGTCTTCCCGCCGGATTGTAATCGCCGAACAAGACGTCTGCGATGGCCGTGCCCTCTTCCTGTCCCGAATGGCTGGTGTGAATAACTGCGGGCACGTTCTGCTGGGTCCAGTTGATCGCATACGGGAAGCCGGAAACGAGCACCACCACGGTCTTCGGATTGGCTTTGTACACCTGCTGAATCAGCGACTCCTGATCCAGGTCGATCGACTTCCGGTCGTGATTCTCCATCGCCTCGCCGGGAGTCGGGCATTCGGCGTCGTCCTTTACGAAGCCCATCAACAGCCCTTTATACGCCCCGCACAGCGGGTGATTCCCCACCACCACCACGGCGACGTCCGACGCTTTGGCCGCCTTCACCGCCGCGTCGTCCTTGTTGTCCGCGGCGTAATTCACCACCACGCCCGCGCCGACCTTCTTCTTGATGCCGTCGAGCGGCGAGACCGTATAGGGCGGCAGTCCGCTATAGCCCTCCAGCAGCACTGCACCGGCGCGCGGTCCGATCACCGCGATCGATTTGATCGCCTCCCGGTTGAGCGGCAGGAAATTGTCCGCGTTCTTGAGCAGCACAACCGACTCCAACGACACCTGCCGCGCCAGCGCGTTGTGCTTTGCCGAGTTGACCGGGTCCGGCGCGCCCTTCAGGTTGCCGAACGGCGAGGACGCATCCAGCAGCCCGAGCCGGGCAGCCGTCCGGAAGCTCGCCCGCAGGTCAGCGTCGATATCCGCCTCGGTGAGCAGTTTCTGGTCGAGCGCGGCCTTCACGTCCTTGCGGTATCCGTCCAGGAAGAGGCTGATTCCGGCCTTGATGGTGGCCGCCGCGGCCTCAGTCCGGTTCGGATAGAACTTGTGCTTGCTCACCTGGAATCCGAACGCGCCGGCGTCCGTGCAAATCACCCCATCCACGCCCCATTCCTTCATCGTGATGTTCCGGATGATGGGGTTGCTGGTCATCGGCACCTTATTCCAGGCGTTATACGACGTCATATACGACCGCGCTCCGCCTTCCACGAATCCCATGCGGAACGGAACCGAGTAGTATTCACGGAAGAGCCGCATGTCGAAGTTCGACGACGAGCCGTAACGGCCCGCTTCGTTGCTGTTCGCCAGGAAATGCTTCAACAGAGAGGCCGCCTGCCAGTACTTCGGATCGTCGCCCTGAAGCCCCTTGATCAGCGCCACAGCGATGGTCCCGTTGAAGAAAGGATCCTCGCCATAGCTCTCCTGTGTGCGCCCCCATCGCGGATCGCGTGCCAGGTCCGCATTCGGTGTCAGCAGGATGAGTGCCGACCGCGCCGTCTTCCCGTTCTCGTAGATGTAGCGGGCCTCAGAGCCGATCACGGCTCCGGCCTGCCGCACCAGCGCCGGGTCCCAAGTGCGCGCCAGCCCAACCCCTTCGGGAAACTGCGTGGTGGCCACCGGCTTGGCCGACATTGCCGACATGTCCATGTCCGCCATGTCGAACCCGAACGACTGCATGGCCTTCATGGCGGCCTGCGGGTCGGCCATCGCATCGGCCATCACCTCATCCATGCCGCCGCCCAGAACCACGCCGCTGATCGCTTCACCGATTACCGTGCCCTTGATCCCAAGCCGGGGCACGCGGATGCCTCGCGTGCCCAAGACCGCGATCTTCTCCTCCAGCGTCATCAGAGACAGAACGTTATCGATTCTTGACTCGACCGGCGCGGCAGGATTCTGAAACGGGTATTGATACTGCGCCCTCACGGGCACGAGAACTACGAACGAAGCAAGAATGAGAGCAACTCGATTCACTTGGTTTCCTCCCTTGACACGGCAGGCCAGCGGCGCTGGCACCACACGGAGCGTACTGTGGCAGTTCGGGACTCCGCAAGTACGGGACGGTCCCGTCCTGAGGTGCGGGACCGTCCCGCACCCCCACCGGCCGCCTGTCGTACTATGGACTTCGTGCCCGGTCACCGCACACACAGTGATGCTGAAGTCCGCGAACAACTGGAACGCATTCTCGCCAGCGCTCCGTTCCGGAACAGCCGCCGCGCCTCCGCGATGTTGCGCTACGCGGTGGCAAAAACTCTCTCCGGCGACCGCGATGCCCTGAAGGAGCGAACCATCGGCGTCGAGGTATTCGGACGCCCGGCCGGCTACGAAACCGCCACCGATCACGTGGTTCGAAGCACCGCCGGAGATGTCCGCCGCCGTCTTGCGCAGTACTACCAGGACAACCACGAGGACGGCGCTCTTCGGATCGCCTTCGCCGCCGGATCCTACGTCCCCCGTTTCGGAAGCGACTCGGAGGATCCTCCGGCGGGATCGGCTCTCGACAGGTTCTGGGACCCCCTGCTTACGAGTGGAAAGCCGGTGTTGCTCTGCATCGGCGGGCCCGGACTGGCGCCGGTGCTGGGCGAAAGCGCTCCGGAAAAGCCCAAGGATCAGCTCTCCCTGGCCGAGGTGTTCGCGCTCGATAGCGGAAAGGTGGCCTACTCGGACGCCGTCACGCTCGCCTCGCTGACCGGCTTTCTCGCCTCGCGCGGAGCTCAGTACCGCATGGCGCATGAAAGCGAAGTCGATCTGGACGACCTGCGCCAGGGGCCGGCGGTCCTGATTGGCGCGCTGAATAACGACTGGGGAATTCGCCTGGCCGACCAGTTGCGGTTTACGTTCAGTTTCGATCTCGCGACCCTCTCTTGTTCGATTCTCGATCGCGGCCAGGTAGCATGGAGCATCCGGCTCGAAGCGCCTTTCGCCTCCGTGCGCGAGGACCGGGGCGTGGTCACGCGCGTCATGGACCAGACGACGGGTCAGCCGACGGTGCTGGCGGGCGGCGCGACCATGCTGGGAACGCTCGCCGCCGGGGAGTTGCTCACCAACCCCTTCTACATGCCCGACGGCGAATGGGAGCGCCCGAACGCACAGGTCGTCTTTGCAGCCACGATTCTGCGCGGCTCCGCCGCCCCGCCCCGAGTGCTTGAAACCTGGTTCTGGTAGCGGCGGCCGCGCCCCCATTCTCCGGATTGCCGACGATGCAGGAGCAGGCCGGCCGCGTGGCATTTCGGTGGCTTGGGCGTTTTGCGTCAACTTGACCGCTGCTGGCCAACTTCCGAGTCGCGTATTCCGGGAGGAGCCCGGAAGGATGCACACCTCAACGGCGCGGGGGCCACGCTATCATGGAAACGATGTTGCACTTGCGGTTAAAGAATCCCGTTCCTGGACAGTTGGCCCACCACGCGCCATTCCCGCACCTGCATCCGGAATTCCCGCTCAAGCCCAGAATTGAGCGCAAGACCGCACGTCCATTCCAGATCATCAGTCTTCCCCAAGAGAATGGGTCATTCGTCGCGTCGGTTCTGGAGGCGCCATCAATCCTCGTCTACGACCGCTCTCGGAAGACTGCGGAAAAGAGGGCTGCCAAGGAGTTCTTGAAGAGCCCAGACCGGCGCGCTTACCAGCTGCATCCACTGGCCACTACAAAGGCTGTGACTATTGACATGGAATATGACCTCGATGCGAAGGCATTTGTCACCTACGTCAAAGAGTTGCACCGGATGTCTACCTATGGCGAAACGGAGTCCGTTGCGCTCGACAATACCGCTGAGATGATCCGCGGCTATATCAAGTCGATGGAGGCCAACCGGCGGAGAATCCCCCTTGCCGCCTCGAAGCTCACCGAACTCAAGCACATTGTCGGCGCAGGCTGATGGCCTCCGAGCCGACGGTCTCCGGCAAAGACGCCATTCGAGCTCTGAAGAAACTCGGGTTCCGCCTGGACCGGATCGAGGGTAGTCACCATATGCTGGTTAAACCTGGGCATCCTTACACCGTCGTCGTGCCGGTGCACGGGACGCGCGCCTTACCGAGAGGAACTCTGGCAAGTATCATTCGTATCGCGCGCGTTCGTAGGAATCAGTTCTTCGCCGCCACAGAATGAACTCGCTCGTGGGGACCGGGAGACAACAAAAGCACCAACTCTTCCCACCTGTGAGCACACGTGACTTGGACGCGTGACGCCCTGCCCGCGGACATGGCGCCGGTGGATGGTCGGCCACCCGGAAACAATCCAAGTTGACGGGACGTCCCCATGTCGTACATGTGCTCTGTCCGGATTGCTCCTGGAACACGCGCCACCCGGAGGTTGGCCGCCGGCCGCAGCCAGCCGCGGACTCGCGCGACCCGCAACATCGGTGCCGTCGATCGCGCCAGGCACTTCGGCGTCTCTGCCTACTGTCGAAGCGCGGGCAAGCGGCGGCTCGCTAGCATATTCGGCCAGGAATCCCGCGAGCGCGCACCGCCGAGGGCGAGTCGCCGGCCACAAGAGTCCACTTTAAGCTCGGGCGTGCCACCCGGCCGCTGCCCCACCTCGCTGCGCCATAATTGAAAAGAGGTGGCTGGGAAAATGCCTGTGAACCCCATGGCCGGCAAGCCGGCGCCCGCGTCCCTGCTGGTAAACGTCCCCAAACTGATCACCGCTTACTACTCCGAGCGGCCGGACCCCGCGGTTCCCGCTCAGCGCGTCGTTTTCGGCACTTCGGGACACCGCGGCTCCGCCTTTGACCTGTCTTTCAACGAGTGGCACATCCTGGCGACCACCCAGGCGATCGCGGAATACCGCCGCGCCAACGGCATCGACGGTCCGCTGTTCCTCGGCATCGATACCCACGCGCTTTCAGAACCCGCCTCCGCCACCGCGCTCGAGGTGCTCGCGGCCAACGGCGTCGAGACCATGATTGCGGAGGGCACCGACTACACGCCCACCCCCGCGGTCTCGCACGCCATCCTGGTTTACAACCGCGGCCGCAAGACCGGCCTCGCCGACGGCATCGTCGTCACCCCTTCGCATAATCCTCCCGAAGACGGCGGCTTCAAATACAACCCGCCCAATGGAGGACCGGCCGACACCTCGATCACCGGCTGGATTCAGAACCGTGCCAACCAGATCCTCGAGAACCGCCTCGATGCGGTGAAGCGCGTGCCCTATGCCGCCGCGCTCCGCGCGCCCACCACCCACCGCCACCACTACCTCGAGGCCTACGTTGCCGACCTGGCCAACGTCATCGACATGGACATCATTCGGACCGAGGGCCTCAAACTCGGCGTCGACCCGCTCGGCGGCGCCGGCGTCCACTACTGGGCGCCGATTGCCGAGCGCTACCGTCTCAACCTG
>Ga0182027_10007864_pt1 | contig 15627 bp, 16 predicted proteins | sample 712E1DmetaG_FD_121300 | JGI IMG/M metagenome (GOLD analysis project Ga0182027, IMG submission 121300) | Permafrost microbial communities from Stordalen Mire, Sweden - 712E1D metaG (Illumina Assembly) | ecosystem: Environmental > Terrestrial > Soil > Wetlands > Permafrost | place: Sweden...
AAGAATCGACATGAGATCAGAAGCCGGTTTTAGCTCTTTTACCTTGGCTGATCTAACAAGGATGCCCGAAAGGAAAACCGATATGGCTATTGCCAAGATTATCACAAGAAATATAACCAGATTCCCAATTACTGGCATGCCTGTAGGAATTGCCTGCCATTCGAGTTGCTGTGCAGATACAACCTTCGTGGCCAGCGAATAACTCAAATATATCAACCCAGTCTGGATAAGCGCGATAATTATTCTCAAAAGGTAAGCGTTTTTCGAATGATTTTTTTTGTTTGCCATATCAATATAGTAAAATATCAGTAATGTAATTTTAACAGTTAGGAATAAATTTGTGGATGTAAAAATTCATGAATCCTGGAAAAAGGTTTTAAAGAAAGAATTCGATAAAGATTATTTTGTTCGGCTCGTCGACTTTGTAAAAAATGAATATCAAATTGGAAAAGTTTATCCTCCGCCAAAAATGCTTTTCAATGCTTTTGATTTGTGCAGTTTTGACGATGTGAAGGTGGTTATATTGGGTCAAGATCCATACCACGGGATCAATCAGGCGAACGGATTGAGCTTTTCGGTCAACAAGGGAGTAAGTGTTCCACCGTCGCTTTTAAACATTTACAAAGAGATGAAAAGTGATATTGGGGTTGATAATGGGAAAAATGGCGACTTGTCAGGCTGGGCAAGGCAGGGGGTTTTGCTATTGAATGCGACATTGACTGTTAAAGCAAATCAGGCAGGATCGCATCAGAATAAAGGCTGGGAAGAGTTTACCGACGCTGCTATAAAACTGATTTCCGACAAAAAAGATCATGTGATATTTATTTTGTGGGGAGCATTCGCGCAAAAGAAAGCTGTTTTGATAGATCCGATCAAACATCTGGTTGTACAATCGGCTCATCCTTCGCCATTTTCGGCTGATCGGGGATTTTTTGGAAGTCGGCCGTTTAGTAAGACGAACGACTGGCTGACCGAACACAATTTGAAAACGATTGACTGGCAGCTTTAATTATTTTAAGGTTGATGACTCGAAAGTGCGCATTTTTGCTACAAAGTCGGGTGTGAAAGGCGGCAAAAAGCTTGCCGAAATCTTCTTAAAAATTTTATCGTTAGGGGAGACTAGTCTCCAGAATGGCGTTATCTCTTCCGGCTTTTTGCCGCTGTTCAATTCATCAATCGCTTCTTCAGCCACGATTCTCAAAAACATCGCCGCCGTCATGGGGCACATGCCGTCGGCTTCGTGTTTGTGTGCCAAATCCAAGCGCATTTGATTGATTTCTCTATTTTCCCCGGCAGGAATCCTCTTCACATAATCTCTGATCTCCAATGGCGTTGAGATCAGCATTAAATCACCTTTTTTCATTCCAGCCCAGTCAGCGTCGATTGGTTTTACTTCTGGTTCGTGACCATTATCCATTTTTTCAGCCCATGTTTTTCTAGGAGACACCATGACTATCAAAGATAAAATATGAATTTAAATTTAATATCTTTGATTTGTGTGTATTTGTCAAATTAAAGACAAAAATTTGCATTCATTGAGAATTTAGATATAATAAGTCTATAATACGATTATACAGTGATTATATTAAACGATCTATAAGTGATCATGGCACAGAAGTATGATATCTATCCCTTACTAATGCTTGATGCGGCTATTGCTAAACCTCCGATCACAATATTTCCTAAGAAATTTGAATATGTTCCAGGGTTGCCGAAAAATGAAGTTGACAAACTAATGTTTCATGGTTTGGGTGCGTTGGCAATGAGAAAATTTACTTCGCCAAATGATGATACGGGTGAAGAGTCAAATGAGATACCCCCATTGAACTGGTGGTCAATTGTTTTACATGATATTGGAAGACTAAATGTGCGAGCTAAAGTAACAGGTAGATTGCTTACTGACACACAGAAGAAGAAAAATTATGAAGCTCATCCAGACGACGGTTGGGAAATGTTTAAGGCGGGTATAGAGCATTTTGATGGAAATCCTTATGATTATTCTTTGATTATGCCATATATAAAAATGCATCAGGTCCTTGATAATGCTAGACCTGGCTATGGTGGCGGAGGGATCAAGCCTTGGAATCTGCCGCCTAGTGCATTGGAAATGACCTTGCTGGATAGGCTTACTGCCACGTCAGAAAACTATCATGCAAGTAAACTTGGAATAGGTCCGGTCAGGGCCAGTAGAGAAACGCATAACATGGCCGAAACTCTAGATATCTTAAATTATGAATTTGATAGGACAATTTTTTCAAAAGAGATGACGGAAAAACATCCCAAATTGGAAGAAGAGGTGAATGTGATGAAGAGAATGATGTCGAATGTACACAATGCTTTAGGGGGAGATGGAGATTTTCAACCAGGAGAATATAAGACCGCCCTCCAAAGGGCTTTATTGAAATTTCCAATTATGTCGCTTTGCGGAAATGGCTTGATTAAATCGGCAGGCTTAACAATTCCAGAGGTAACTCTTCAGCAGAGTTATGGTATTAGAGAACCTTGAAGGCCACTCTTAATTAACAATATTGTCGTTCAATTCGGAGAGTTGTCGTATAAGCACCGAATTCGAAGTCAGAATCAGTACAAAAATAATTATTAACGAATTTCCGCCCAAGAAAATACCGCCAATAATTGCTACAATTGATGCCCCCAGAATTGTTGTTACGTTATCCATTGCTACTCCAGTAATTGCATCACCAATACGACCCTTGGGGTTGACCATTAAATTGTGAACGACCATTATTTCGCCCAGACATCCAATGATTCCGGTAAGAACTCCCGCAATTGCATACGAGAGATGGGTCAAAACACATATCTGCTCGATCGCAAAAACTAGTGCTTCGGCTGTAAACAGAATTGCAACTGCAGACAAGAACAAGTCCAGCCACGCCCTAATTGAATTTGCATTTAAATAATATGATTCTTCATTCTCAATTCCCTCATCAGGATTTGTTTCTGTTGATCTTCTGAATTTAAATAAAATAAAAGCACTTATGGCGAAGAGAATTACGCCTATATATGGAATAAGCTGGTATAGGTCCCCTGTCATGCCTTCCGGTGATTTTACATGTCCAAAAGCTACCATACACATTGCGATCAAAGCTGTCAACAGACTTAACTTTGTGAGCACATTGATTGCAGTGTCGACAGTCACTTTCGATGGGAGTTTTGGATGTTCGCTAAAAGGCTTCACTTTTCCGCCAATTTTTATCATTGGGAAAATATTGATGACTTTATTTAATTTATTTGCCTGATTCTGTCTGTATATGCACCACGCAGAGTAAAGGACATTATAAATGTTTGAGCCAAATGTCGTTGATGCTGCTACGACTGCAAGGTTGGCGGCTTCAGCAGGATTACTCTGAATTTTAGTTAAACTGAGTAGAGCAGCAACGACCCCAATGACCATATCAGGAAACGCCGTGCCAAACGATTGAAGCAAACCTCCGGCTAATTTAGTTTTTATGCTCAGAGCATATGTGGTTTCTTCTATAACATGGGCAGTTCCAGGGATAATAAATCCTATGCCTATGATTAGGATGCAGGCAATGCTAAGAGTGTTAATTAACATATTTGAATCGCCAATATACTGGACAACAGCATATCTAACGGTCAAAGAAACACCTAAATATATCAATATTTTCGCCAGATTATTCTTTGGGTTTTTCATGGTTTATTATCCCCATAATTTGTTGCGCACGCTCTGGATCGGAAGCATCTTCAGGTCCGTGTGTCCTAAAATATTTGACCACAGACTCTGAAGAATATTTGGAAATATAATCGAAAATTGCCTTTGCATCAACCATATCCAGATCATCAAAATTAACATGTGGGGTCGTATAATCGTCAGCAAATATATGCACATCTGCTGTCCCAAGCATCATTTCGGATATGGATCGTTTGTAATTGCAATCCTTAACGGAGTGCATTTCTATTCCCTCAAATCTTTTTGATAATACACCAAATGAAAACGAGATATCACTTGGGGTAAGCTCTATCAAATATGAGCGTCTGTAAAAATAATAATAAATGGTTGATATAACCAAGAAAATAATTACGAGTATCAAGACTATTGTCACTATCAAGACTGCTATGTTTATTCCAGCATTAATCTGAATGCTGGGGAAAAATGACTGAAGATTATTAGCGCCAACTATCAACAGTATTAAAATCAGTATAAAAAATGTATTTTGAACTGCACGGAAATAAAATTTCTTTTGCGACAAGTGAAAAGTCTTTCTTTCCGACTCTGGCGTTTGTCCCTGATTTTGTTCAACCATTAATGTTTTATAATCCAATCACAATATTATTGACGATCAATGACCAATTTGCAAGTCGACAAATCAATAAGGGGCAACTATTTCGCTGATCAATTCTGGCAATTTAGGAATTCCAACATAGTGGCCGCGACCATCTAGCGTGATAATCTTTCCGCCAATAACCTTGTGAAATTCGGCCAAACTGTCTTTACCGGCTAATTCTTCATTGTCCGAAGTAAAGTAAACAATAGAATCAGCTTGATTTCTTACATTTCCATTGATCTTAAAGCCGTAATAGGCTTTTCTGTATGGATCGTTCATGTCGTCTTTTATGGATTTCCATGGGGCGACAAGAATGAGTTTGCCAATATGGATTTGTGGGTTGTCGCCCAGCCAGCGGACAAGAAATGTCGCTCCACAGCTGTGACCAACCAGAGCAGTTTGTCGGTTAAACGTATAGCCTTGTAAATCAAATTTTTTTCTAAATCTTTTATAGTCGGGTTTCCAAGCAATGGGCAATTTGGGCGTATATGCGTCAATGTGATTTTTGACGAGCTCTTTTTTGGTCCAGGGAATCCACTGACGATAGTAAACATCAACTGCTTTGCCGGTTTCCCGGAAATTTGGGCAGCCGTGAATGATAATACAATTCTTGATATTCATGATTAATTTTGACTAATTTACCCAATCAAGCCCGATTTTATAAAATTTCTTTGGGGCAATAAAAATTTGAACAAAACGGCGCTGATTTTCTGACTCAACGATTATACCGTTGTTTAACAAACTTGGAAATCTATAATTGTCCAGCTCGGCATGCAATAAATAATCCCCTTTAGTAGATCCAAAGTTAAAATAACCGTGATTATCTGAAATTGTGATTCTGACAGGCATCATAGAGTTTAGACTATAAAGCTCCACTATTGCCCCATGTAATGGTAAGGCAGACGAGCTGTTTATTATCTGGCCTACGCTTTTGGGCTTCATGATGAATCTAAGTCCGCAAAGGATTGTTAGCAAGAAGTAAAATGCACATATTGTTAAGCCGAGGAAGTCTTTTGATGGGTATGAATAATATGCAGCCAGCAAACTTCCGCAGAAATTATAAACAATAAGTAATATTGGGGCTCGTTTCTGCAGGAATTTTGATAAACTTTCAGCCAAGTTTGCTGGCCGCTTCCTGTACATTGGCACCCGAACAAATTCATCTTTAAAATCAGCAGGATCAATGGTAATCTCAACCATATTGAAACCTCTTCTATTGACGGTGATTATCACCCGATTTTTATTCATTATGGCTGACTTTATGCTGAAATGCCCATGTCTATCCGACATTGATTTTGCAATTATTTTTTTTGTCAGAGGATCGAGGAAATTGATTTTTTGGTAAACAATCGGCTCACCATCGTTGGGACTAAAAATGAACCCGCGGATGTTGTTTTTGCGGTTGGTAATTTTAGAAAAAAAGTATCTTAACCATCCTGCATAAGACAGTTCTAATAGTAAAATGGCGAGTATCAATGGAATGGAAATGATTTCAATTTCTTTCAGAGTTAGACTCGTAAAGGTTGCTGCAGGCACATTTGTACTGTTTACATTCATTGCGCTTGCGGGAATTGTCCCATCAAATAAGCAACCTTGCATTATGGTTGATCCGTTGTTCAATTCGCAATTGATCTGGAAATACACATCTTGCCACAAATTTACTTTCGATAAGTCAAGATCAACTCTGTGGCTTGTTCCATTTGTTTGCGCTGATTCAAAATCAAGGTGATCAACTGAATTACCATAATTAACCGAGCATATAGAAAACGAGCCGGATTTGTAGTTTAGTGTGGCGGTTGTTTGCCCAGTAATCGTATAAGGGTTATCTCCCAAACTAATACATGAGTTGTTTGCAGTCTGTGCATTTACAACCATCAGAAACAAACTGGCGAGAATAAATGCAGATGCAATTCTGATGAATTTTGAGGTGCAGTTGTTAATTTTACTTATGGCGGTGATTTTCAATATCAGCTTACATCTAATTTATATCATTTCACTTTCAACCCATATTTCACCATGTAGGTCGTTCAGCATTTTTGACTTTATCTCCTCATAGCTTAAGTGTTGGGCCAATAACCATCCAAGTTTTGTAACCATGGTCTCCATGCTCATGTCGTAAGCTGGAATTGCCAGGTCATTATCTTTCAGATATTTCCCGGTCTCGTTTACTTGGAAGCTTGAAATTCCTCCTGCAGCTTGGGTTGTTACAACTATTGGAATCTTTTTCTTTTTTAAATATTTGAATCCATTAAATAGATCCTGACATGGATCTCCAGCCCCAAAAGCTCTAAAGATAAATGCTTTTACGTCTAAATTATCAACCAATGCTTGAAAAATATCAGGTGACATACCGGGGAATTCTGTTAATGAAATAATACGCGATGTATCAAAATCTTTTTTGACACTTAAAACTTTGGATTGAATTGCTAATGGCTTGCTTTTCGAGAGATAAGAATTATGTTTTGATAAGCTTGCTTCATCAATTTTAATAAATCTGCCTATTTGCCCTAGTGCACCTGTCTGAAATGAATTGAACGGGTCATAATCAAAGTCAGTTCCTTTTTTTACTCGGGTTCCAGTGATAATTTTACTGCCAAAGACAACGATTACTCCTTTAATTGGATGATAGCCCCAAACTGCTAGACGCAATGAATTTACCAAATTTGTTGTGGCGTCTGTCCCAAGGTATCCAAGCGGAACCTGTGCCCCAGTGAATATTACGGGCTTATTTATATTTTCGAGGCCAAACGATAGGGCTGCACTTGTATAGCCCATTGTATTTGTGCCATGAAGAATAATAAAAGCATCAAAATCATCATACTTTGCGGCAATGGTTTCTATTAAAACGGTCCAGTTTTGAGGGAGTATATTTGAACTATCAACGTTAAACAGCTCAATTATTTCTGTAGAAATTTCTATCCCCCAATTTCTCTTTATTATTTCAGTAGAATTGTTAACGATTGTTAAAAAATTGTTTGGGTCAGACTTTACGTTTTGTGAGACATTACTTTTGGCGACATTTCCGGCAACAGTTCCACCAGTAAACAAGATTAATATACGTCTTTTTGCAAAAGTCTCCATCAATTTAAAGTAAAGATATATCTAGAATTATATATCTGAACTGGGCAAAAATCGAGTAATTAATGCTAAAATGAGACTATCTAAGCAGCACCTAATTTGATTTCGTAATTAAAATGGATTATTCAAAATTACTAACTGATGTAAGGAAAATCTCATTTAATGCGGGTAAAATCTTATTAAAATATCAGAAAAATCTCGATGAATTATATTTTAAAGATAAAGGAGCTTCTAATATAGTAAGCCAGGCAGACCTGGACTCAGATAATTTCATCACAAAACAATTAAATAAATTTTATCCCGAGATAAAAATCTATTCTGAGGAGAGCAAGTTCAGCAATAACGAGCAGAAAAGTGAATACATGTTTGTCATTGATCCGCTTGATGGCAGCAACTATTTTTCAATGGATTTGCCACTTTACTCGGTTGTAATTTCTTTACTAAAAAATGGCAAGCCTGTCTTTACCTCCGTCTATATTCCGGCAATGGGTAAGCATATTTATGCGATAAAAGGGAAAGGAGTCTTTGTAAATGGCAAAAAAATTAACAGGGTTGAATTTAGTAATAAGCAGGGAAAAATGATAGTGGCAGAAAACAACGGCTATGATGTAGTTAGAGAATCAATAGGTCTGATAAGGAATTTAACTGGCAATGTGAAAAGGATAATCACGAATTGGGCTCCATCAATAGATTATGCACTAATTGCTGGTAAAAAGATTGATGCAATTGTTTCAATGAATACCGAAGTTGAAGATTCTGTTGGTGGATTCCTAATCTGCAAGGAACTTGGTTATATAATCAAAAGGTTTGATGGATCAGACTATGAGCCAAACTTTAAAAATGGCTTTGAATATACCTTGGACAAATTTATTGTAGCGCCAACCTTAGCAGATTTTGAGTTTATACAAAGGCTCTTAAAGGGCTAGTATTTACCTCCGCCCCATTCAACTACGGTAAAACCTTTTCGCGTCATTGTGGGGATATATAATTTTTTCGTTTCGTAGTTAGCAGTTACTGGCTTATAAAGCATGAATATTCTCATCTCGGTATCTGGTGTAACGCTAAAATCTAATTTTCCGATCTGATTGACTTCGTCATTGTATAAAAACGTGAAGTATATATATTGTGATTTTTCGGAATTCAATATTGGAAGCCAGTATTCAAGAAATTGATTAGTTTCTTTCTGGTTTAGCCCAAACGATGTCAGTACATTTTTCAATTTTGTCGACATTTCATCCTTAGGTAATATAATTCCGCCATTAGTCATTTTGATTTGTTTTCCGGTTGCGTCAGACTCCCACCAAAGGTAATCATATTTTTTACCATCACCATAATTATAAATAGTACCATCTGGGGAAGCTTTTACGTCCCAGCCATTGCTGTATTTCGGAAGAGTGAATCTTAAAGTACCATTTATGGTTAGCTTGACTGATAAATCTGTTGTTTTAGTTGGATAAAGATAAACTGCTGGTTTACCGCAGTCCATCATTGGATATGATCCATCTTTATGGTACCGTATAAGCATCCCATATTCATTCCTCCAGTATATAATTGAGTAATTATTGTAGTATTGATCTAAAGTCATCGGTGCAGGGGTAGGCGTTATATCCTCTATCATTGGGGTATAGTCATTTATATATTTTTGATATTCAATGTTTAAATAACTGTCAGATTTGTTCTTTGGACCAGAAATTGGATTATTATTAAAGTCTTTCCCAATGATTGCCTGTGTAGAGGTATCTATGTCAGCAAAATCAGTAAATTGATCGGCACAGGTTCCTTCGGTCGATCCGTCATAATATAAGTCTGTATTCCTGGTGCCATTATTAAATGTAAATTTTGCTATACCATTTGTGTCGGCAAATGATCCATAGTAAGATAAAATATCTATAAAACCATCAGGAGTTTTTACAAACAATATCCACTTTCCGTCTTGTTTTCCTTTGTAAATAGGCGCACCAAAATACGAGTCAACTTGAGCCATAGATGTTAATGAACTCGGTTGTACAAGTGAAAAATAATAAGAGCTATAATCAACGCCTTTATCTGAAGTTAGTCCCTGACTATCCGAATTATCGGATGTGGATATTCTATATAAAGGATTAAAGGCGCTATATTGATTAATATCTATAAACATTTCAATGACCTTCTTACTGGTGCCGTTAATTTGTCCGCCATCAATTATGTAAAAGATTTTTTCGCTGTTGCTGTACAATATATAGAATATTCCTTCATAGTTGGAGTAATCAGCAATATAATAATCATAACCTTTAAAATCCTTTGTTTGTTCAACTCCATTTATTAAAAACTGAGTTGTAAGTGAGTCTATCCGCCCAACTTTGTACGTTGTTGCATTTTGATTATAATCAATAGTTTTATTGGTGCTGGAATCAACCATTGGGTCAAGAAGGTCGAATGATTGGACTTTCTCGGGCTGTTGTAAGTATGAAATATTTATTTCACCAATAACCGTAACATTGTCAGTAGTTATTGATGTATTGGTTGGAGTAGGCGTAATTTCTTCGATTGATATTGTTGGGGTTGGTACAACGATGTCATAATTATTATCAGTATCGACTGATTGAGTAGCGGTTGGGGTTACGTTTGCTCCTGTCGGACTTGGAATACTAACGACTTTAAAAAATATGATAAAACCTGCAATGTAAATAACCGTAAGAACCGCGGAAATTACAAAGCGTGGATTTTTAAGGTTTTGCATAAAGAATTTGTAATAAATGGATTTCGAGATTTTATCTTTAACCGATTTTAGCAGAATATGATATTGTTCACTGGTGCTGTTAAACGAAGTTTAACCGTAATTATCCAACCAGAGCATGCCAATATTTCTTGATGAGTTAGATTTTTGCCCTGATTAGTTCAAACAAATACTGACTCACCCACGAAGCGTATCCATTCATGTTTCCCTTAGCCCAAGATCGCATTTCTTTGTAAGAAAGATTTAGTGGCAGGCCATAATACCTTGTGAGTACTCGACCGACCCAGACATCTATTGGGGCTACATTGTCAAAGCCGTATCCAAAGGCAAGGACACAATCAGCAACTTTGTTTCCAACACCTTTGAGCTGCAGAAGTATGTCAGTCAAAGCGTCTTCTGTGGCTTCTGAATAACCGCCCGGAACGGGTGGAACAATTATTGAACCAGTACTTATTTTCCGGGCAGTTTCCAGTATGTATTTTCCCCTAAAACCGACGGATGCCTTTTTGATTTCGTCCTCATTTGCACTTGCAAGGCTTGTGATGCTAGGAAAAAGCCAGAACTCCTTATCCTCAAAATATACCTTTTGACCACACAAGCGTGAAAGCTTCTTAATTGAGGTTTTTATATTACCAAAGCTGTTGTTAGCCGAGATAATAAACGAAATGATCATTTCCAGCGGATTTTGATGCAGCAGCCTGAGACCTTTATATTTTGAAAGTGACCGCACAAAGTGCTGGTCTGCTTTAGTCTTCAAAATCAAATCCTGATAATCAAAATCTGTCCGCAAGTACCTCTGAATCAACCGCTCATTGTTGTTGTCTGGGAATGTCTGCCACTCAATAACGTTGGTGCTCGGCTGTCTTAAGATAATCAATCCATCTAGCGTTTTTCCAAACCATATGTCGTCGATTTTGTCCCAGACAAAAGTTTGACCGCTTCTAAGAGTCAAATCAAGGTCATAATCCTCAACAGTAATATTGTTAAACTTAATCATAAAAACAATTTTACAGCATCAAACGAACTCAGCAAAATTTTAATATCTATGTGGGCTTGTTATTGGCTTGATTAAACTATATACTGAAAGCCTTATTTACAATATATTTCAGCCATGAGAGATAATAATTTTAAAATGTTTAAAACCGTTTGTGATGAGTGCGGTAAATCCTGCGAAGTGCCATTTAGACCTAGCGGTAATAAAAAAGTCTATTGTAGTGATTGTTTTAATAAACGCGAAGGTTTTACCAAGCGGGAAGGTAGTTTTAACCGAAGAGAAAGCTTTGATAGACACTCAGATAGAGGAGATCGGGGCGACAGAGGAAATAGAGACCGAAATTTTGATAGAAATTCAGCTCAGTTTGAAGCAATTTGCGATAACTGTGGCAAAAGCTGTATGTTACCTTTTAGACCATCAGCAAACAAACCCGTCTATTGCAGCGACTGTTTTAGAACTCATGGCGGATCATCAAGTTCAAGCCGCGAATCTGAAAGACTAGGTATGGGCGCAGATGTTGGCCGTGAAATCCGCGAATTAAAAGATCAAATGTCTTCAGTCAATTATAAACTCGGGAAAGTGATGGAAGCGTTAAAAATTAAACCAGATAAACCTAGCAAACCAAAGGAAGTTAAAGTCACCGAAAAGCAATTTCAAAAGGCTTTAGAGGAAGTTGCGGTGGCAGAAGTCGATAAAGAGCTTACCAAGATTGAGATCCCTGAGCTAGTCAAAAAGCCAAAAACTGCTAAAGCTAAAGTAGCAACGAAAGCAAAAGCCAAGAAGGCTCCAGCAAAGAAAAAAGCTAAAGTTTAATACGCAATTTTTTATGGATTATTTTCTGATACTCAAGATCGGTTACGATATTGCGGTTGTTTTTTACGCGATCGAGGAATAAAATTCCGTTTAAATGATCTAATTCATGCTGAAATATTTTGGCTATAAAGCCTTCGAAATCACGCTTGATCAGAATACCGTCAGTATTGGTATATTCGACACCTATCTTTGCAAAACGGGCCACGAGTGCTCTTATGCCGGGTATACTCAAACAACCTTCCCAATCTAAAAGCGTTTTCTTTGAATGACTTACGATTTTGGGGTTAATGATCGCAGTAGGTTCCATAAATGGCGCGTTTGGGTATCTTTTGTTTGGCCGAGAAGCGAGAATGAAAATCCTGGAATTGACACCGACCTGTGGAGCGGAAATGCCAACCCCATCAACCTCTTTTACGATTTGCAGCAAATCTGTGATTAACGAATTGACCTGTCTGGACTGTATATCCGTAACATCTTTTGCCTTAAGCCTAAGTCTTGGATTTCCAAGTTGTAAAATTATTCTTTTCATATGGTTTTATTCATTTTACATAATAGGATGAAATATTACTATCGTGCTTCCATCAACAAGATTTTATGCTTCACATTAATTTCAACTAAAATGTTTTATGCTGATGTCATATTAATTTTTAAAAAGAAAGGAGTAAATATGAAATGTGCACCATAACACCCTGTTAGTTTATTTTTTAAATTTTTGCCTATACGTTTGAAAATATAACAGCAATTTATAGTGACAACCCGCTTGGAATCTAATGTGAGCCGCAAGCAATCATAGACAAATAATAATAAATGTGAGCTTATTTAAGGCAAGGCAATCAAATTCCAAGGTATAATGTGAATTTATTAGGTATTTTATATTTTGTAATAAATTCAACAAGTTAAGGAATGATTTGAAATCAGATTTTGGATTGAAGTTTTAGAGAAAAACAATTGAATACAAAAACAGACAATAAAACACTTAAAAGTGAAATTAAAAGTACTAGGTTGATCCTAGACACAGAATAGATATAATTTATCATAGTTAACAATATAAAATGCAATTGAAAAGCGGGGAGCCACAGGCTCCCCGCTCTATTATAACCATCAACATCACCGTTTGTAATAGCGATAGAGTTTGATTACAATTGGGCTGATTAATTGCAAAATATGTTGTATTCCACAATCGCGGATTCAAATATTGTGAGCGCAATGCTAGGCCCATTTATGTGCTTTGGACTACCAGTCATTGGATTAGTAGCTTTATATTTTACATATAAGCTAAAATCGCATGCGATTTGGTTTTGGATATTGTTAATAGTATCATGCGCGTGCTTTCTATTAATCGGGATGGTTACTTCGGGAATAATATCAAATATAATTTATGGAATAACGATTTGTTATGTCGGCTTCATAAGAAAATTCGAGTACACACCTTATGTAATAATTGTCTTTGAGGTCATAATATTGATTTCAGATCTAGCCTTTGTAGAACATGAACGAAGAAAGGCTGTGAATTTTAGTTTCAAATTACTGGGAGGGGTGATTATAGCTGTTATCCTTATTGATCAGCTTATTCTTTTTAAGACTACACTTCAAAATTTAGTCTGTCCGGATGTATGGCCTGATACTCCGCAGGTATGCATATCAGCCAATAGTAGTGTGGGCTGTTATTCATATACTATGAAGAACGGTTTGGGCTCTGAAGAACCGTTAGTTAAATGGTGTGAGGGTTTTTATAAGGTAGCTATGTCTAAAAAATCTGACGGAACCTACAAATTTCCTGAGGTTACTAAACTTAATCAGAGTGAAATTGCAATCGAAGCGATTGCTGATGGTTATGTAATTCCACAAAAAGTTTCTTTTGTGGATCAAAATGGGATTGTACATTCCAGTATTGCAAATAAAGATGCTGGTTTATTATGTATTAATCCTCAAGATGGGGGATTATATACTCATGTAGCGCAAAATCCGTAAAATATATTAAAATAATATTTTGCAAAAACAAATCATACGGTCAGTCATTCACGTTTTATACGCTCAAGTCTTGAAAAGGATACTGTTTCTTTTTGACCCGGAATTTGTCCATGATATGTTCATTGTGACCGGTTCTTTTTTGGGAAGTAATGGCTTGACTAGGACTTTGACGCATTTTGCCTTTGATTTTCAAAATCCGATTCTTGAACAGCAAATTCTTGGAATAAATTTCAAAAATCCGATTGGTTTAGCCGCTGGTTTTGATAAAAACGCGCGGCTGCTAAGTATTTTGCCGGAGGTCGGCTTTGGATTTGCCGAAGTAGGTTCTATTACTGGCGAAAAGTGTGACGGAAATCCAAAGCCGCGGCTCAAACGTTTAAAAAAATCAAAAGGGCTCCTTGTAAACTATGGACTAGTAAATGACGGCTGCGAGGCAGTCTCAAAACGCCTTACTGGCAAGAAACTCAAAATTCCTTTTGGTGTCAACATAGCTAAAACTAATTGTGCCTTAACGGCTGACACCCAAGAGGGCATCAAAGATTATTTGAAGGTCTTTAAAGTCATGTCAGATATAGGCGATTATTGTGTGTTAAATATAAGCTGTCCGAACGCATTTGGCGGTCAGCCATTTACAACTCCTGACAAGCTCGAAGCTTTATTAAAAATCATATTCAATGAGCCAAAGTGCAAACCTGTCTTTCTTAAACTGAGTCCCGACCTTTCGCTTGACGAAGTTGACGAGCTTATCAGAGTCATCGATAAATTCCAAATCGACGGAATAATAATTTCTAACCTTACCAAAGATAGGAATAATAACAGCATTCAGGATTCAAATATTCCTGAAAATGGTGGAATGAGTGGTAAAATCGTCGAGAAACTCTCTGACGACATGATTGCTCATGTCTATCAAAAAACAAAGGGACGATACGTTATTATCGGCTGTGGGGGTGTATTTAGCGCTGAAGATGCTTACAAAAAAATTAAACTTGGATCTTCATTAATCCAGCTCATTACTGGAATGATTTTTGAAGGACCGCAGCTCATTGGCGAAATCAACAGTGGTTTGGTTAAACTTCTAAAAAACGAGGGTTATAAAAGCATCAGCGAAGCAGTTGGCAAAGCGTCAAACTGACGTGATTTGACTAAAAAGTTCCATAATTTCCTTTCTCAAGTAAATCTCAGATGTCTCGCCGTAATTGCCATTAAAATTTGCTTTGATGATTTGTCCCAAAATCGGAATCAATTTTGAATCCTGATTAGTGAGTAAATAATTTTTACCCTCTTTTATGCTTGGACAGGTTAAAACCCACTCTTTGATTGGCTGATCTTTCATGTACATGCATATCAAGTCTTTGCAATAATCAAGCCGGGCTTTAGCATCCCAAAGCTCGGCCTGTAGAAATATGAACTTAAAACCCAGAATCTCATATGTTTTTGCATCAGTTTTGATCATTGCAATTGGGTCCTTTGCAAAAGTCGTGTCCACATCGCAGTAATATTCAGCTATTTTTTCGTCGGTAAAATCTGCGATAGGTTTAAGTTTATTGAATGCATCAATATCCCGTTCAGATGTGTTTTTTGATTGCAAATTTAATGTGTTTGATATGATTGCATAACAAATAAGCTCGGCTGACGCCTCGCTTATTTTGTTTTCAAGTCCGCTTTTTACAAACTCCTCATAAATAAGCGTAGCGCAGGAGCCAACCCGTTCAATTGTTGTCTTAGCATTTGGCAAATTCCTCCAGTCTTCT
>Ga0182027_10007866_pt1 | contig 15627 bp, 12 predicted proteins | sample 712E1DmetaG_FD_121300 | JGI IMG/M metagenome (GOLD analysis project Ga0182027, IMG submission 121300) | Permafrost microbial communities from Stordalen Mire, Sweden - 712E1D metaG (Illumina Assembly) | ecosystem: Environmental > Terrestrial > Soil > Wetlands > Permafrost | place: Sweden...
CGGCGCCTGCGTCGGTACCTCGGCCAGCTGCTACGGTCCCGCGGCCGACATCACTGCGGCAGCGCTCGCGGCGACTCCATCGAACCCCACCATCTACGTGCCGTTCACATCCTTGACTGGCGGCATGCCCATCATCACATTCGATCCGAGTTTCATGGTCAGCCTGCAGTGGCAGCTCAGTACCACCCTGGCCAATCCCGACGGCGGTACTTGTTCGGCCTCGTTCACGGTCACGAACGTTTCATTCTATTGATTCGCCGGCAGCGCCGGAGGATCGCCTGAACGGATCCATCGAGCCGGTTCCAAGGACTGGGATCTGTTGACAGCCATCGGTCGGTCCCCAATAGTGCTCGATGCGGAGATGGCAAATATGTCAAAGAAGACAATCATTGTGAGCGGGATTGTTGTGCTCGGCGTTGTCGTGGGCGTAGTTGCTTGGTCTGGCGGAAGGAAGCCTACGCAGCCGCCTCCCTTGCCTGCGCTTCCGTCCCTGCCAGTCGCCTCTCCTGGCACGGCGATCCACGCTGACGCCGCGCCGCCACCCGTGCGACTCGCGCGTCCCGAACAACCGCGCGACCCTCACGAAATGGCCTACAAGGACGAGTCCTCGCTGATGGCCAAGCTTCGTGAGCTGCGGACGGACGACCTGGAATTGTCGCTCAAACTGGCGCGCGAAGGAAATGAACGCTTTCCGCACAGCCCCGACGCCATCGAGCGTACGTGGTTCGTCTGCAAATCCCTGACCGGCCTCGGGCGATCTGCAGAAGCTCGCGCCGAAGCACTCAAGATGGTCGAGAAGTACCCTGACTCAAGTTGGACAAGGGACGTCCAACGCCACGTAATCTACGCTCCGTCTCCTTACCCGACCGAGTAGCGCCGCTCTCGACGATGCTGGCGAGCTGCCAGTGTGCCACTGGCCAACCGTTCGTCATTTGAAACTGGGCAGCTTGTCCCGCGTGATGACGTATGGATCCGTATAGACCGCCTGGAGGTGAGCTGCGGTGTTGTAAGGCGCATTGAAGTAAGGGCTCGCCCAAACGTTGAAGAGCAGCCATTTCGTCGCTGTCGACTTGAGCTGAACGGGATCCGGAATGGTGCCGCACTCATGCAGGGCAACCATCATATTGGGAAAGGCGGTGACCGTCTTTTGGAATATGCTGGTCAGTGGCTCCGTGTCACCCGCCGTCACGTAGGTGTCCGATCCGCCGAAATCGATGTATTGCGGACCAGGGTTGTACGCGGAGCTCGGGCCCTGACCGCAAAGAGGCGCGAGCCAGAGAACATTGTTGAGCCCCTTGGTGGCGGTCAAGTAGTTGAAGGCGTATTTGAAGAGGCTCTGCCACTGCGCCGAGGTTCCCATGGACCACCAGAACCAGCTACAGCCTTGGCCGGCTTCGTGGAACAGGCGCAGAATGGCGACACCGCCAGCCGTCTTCAGCGGCGTAACAAACGTGGCAATTCGGTCTAGGTCCGCGTTGAAGCTCGTGTTTTCGGCCGTGCCCGCGGTGAGCACGTTGTCGATGTTGGTCTTGGTACTGTAGGTTCCTCCGTTGATCCCCATGTGGTAGCCGAACATGCAAAGGCCGCCGTTGTTCCAATGGGCAACGCATTGAGTGGGCGCCTGACTGTTGTTCACGTCGAAGGCGCGAATCGCCGGGTACTTTCCGGTTGCAGCAAAGACCGTATTCATCCCGTTGTCGTTGTTGTCTTCTTCCTGTCCCGAAAGGATGCCATTGCCGTAAAGGTTGTTCAGATAGCACAGGACGTTGCGCGTTTGCTGGGTAGCGTTGGGTGTCACCGGAACGGCGGTGCAGCTCGGGGGCGTGGTGCCTGTGGCACCGCCCATGCTCACAGTTCCGCCGGTGCCAATGGTTCCGCCGGCGCCAATGGTGCCGCCAGTTCTCGGAGCGCCGCCTGTAGCTCCGGCCGCATCTGAAGTTGGCCGTCCGTCGTCGTTGCCGGCATCTCGATTGCCGCCGGTACCGCCTGCGTTTCCGCCAGTTGCCACTGCGCCGCCGCTTGGCGCGGCTCCGCCCGTTCCATTCGCACCGCCAGTTGTTCGGGCACCTCCGCTCGGCGTGGTGGTTGCGCCGCCCGTTGCGACCGAGGCGCCGCCGGTTGGCGCAGCGCCACCGGCCGACGTGTTTCCGCCTGCTCCTGTTGCGCCACCCGTTGTGCGGGCGCCGCCGCTCGACGCGCTGGTTGTGCTCGTTCCTCCGGTTCCGACCGAGGCACCGCCCGTGCTAGATGCGCCTCCGGTGCCGGCCTGAATGGCGCCCCCTTCGGTCTGTCCACTCGCTTGTCCGGAGCTCGAGCACCCCAAAAAGGCAAGTGCGAGGCCTGCGAGAGCAAACGAAAGAATGTTCTTCATGCAACGTCTCCTTATCGAGCGAAAAAGTTGGCCAGCCGTCCAGAGCAAAGCCCCGCCATGCCCTACAAAGGGGCCGAGCCCTCGTGAACCTTCAATGAATCGGGAGGGTCTTGCCATCCAACGCCAACCGGGAGACATGGGCGCCGCACCCAGATAGGCTCCGGGTGCGCTTGACGAAGCCTAGATGAAGTGAAGCTTCTCGCCGGGCCAAGTCCTATCGTGTGGTACACGTCTTCACGCACATCATGGGTACAAACATGCACGCAAAATCGAGTATCTCCTTGGCCATTCTCCTCGCCGCATTGTCCGCCTGCACCGGAGAGGGCTCGTCGGAACAGCAGACCGCAACCGGCGGGACAGGGGCTGGCGGCAGCGAAGCAACCGGTGGGCAGAGCTCGGGTGGAAGTGTCGTGACCGGTGGAACGAATAGCGAAGGTGGCGGCGTGGCGGGCGCCACTGGAGGCATAGCGACCGGCGGCGGAACGATCTCGACCGGAGGCCGCGGCGCTGATGCGGGCAGCGGTGGATCAAGCTCTGTGGGCGGTGCCACGGCAGCAGGTGGGGCGCTTGGAACTGGCGGCTCCGCCGCGGGCGGAAGTGTGGTCACTGGAGGAAACTCAGCGACAGGTGGGGCGGCAACCACGGGTGGTACCAAGGCGACAGGTGGTGCCACGGGCACGGGCGGCAGCAGCAACTCGACCGGTGGAAGCCAGAGTGCGGGCGGAACGCTTAGTGCCGGTGGCTCCCAGGCCACTGGCGGGAGCCCAAGCACCGGCGGAACAACGGGCGCTGGTGGCGCCGGCGCTCCCGGTGTTCGTATCGTCGGACGAACCGCGCCGGGCACGGCAGCCGGATCGGTCGAATATTCGTGGCCCGGCGTGAACGTCAACGCGCGTTTCACAGGCACGCAAGTATCGATGGATATGAACGACGGCAGCAACCACAATCGCTTCACCGTCGTGGTTGACGGCGGCACGCCCAAGACCGTCACGACGGTTTCGGGACAGACGTCGCTCGTGCTGGCCACCGGCCTGGCGAGCGGGACGCACGATCTCGTGGTCTGGCGAAACACCGAAGCGTCCCCGGGAGGAATCAGCCAGTTCATCGACTTGTCGAGCTTCGGCACCGGTGGTGGGTTGGTGGCACCGGCCGCCGCGCCCGATCGGCGCATCGAAGTCATCGGAGACTCGCTCTCCGTGGGCGCAGGCGTCGAAGGAAATGCCACATGCACCGGGGGCATCGACGCGTATACCAACAACTACCTTGCCTACGGTTCGGTTGCCGCGCGCGCCGTATCGGCCGACGTGGTCACGATTGCCTGGTCGGGCATCGGCGTGTACCGCAACTATGGCGAGACGACGCCCACGGCTGCCTCGCTGACCATGCCGAAGCGTTACCCCTACGCGATCGCGGACACCATTCTTTGGGACTTTTCGTTGTATCAGCCGGAAGTCGTCGTCATCAATCTAGGCACCAACGATTTCGGGTCCGGAGATCCGGACACCAATCCCCCGGCGACACCTTATGAGGACGCCTATGTCGCCTTTATTCGCACGATCCGCGCGAAATACGCAGACGCATATTTCATTCTTATCGATATGTATGGCGGAACTCGACTCACTCGGATTAACAATGTCGTCGCCACGCTGAAGGCTAGCGGCGAAACGAAGGTCGAAGAGTTCAGTGTCAGCTCGGTACAGAACAACCTTGGTTGCAACCAACACCCAAACATCGCCGGCCAGCAGGCCATGGGCAATGCCTTGGCAACTCGCCTTAAAACCGTGATGGGCTGGTAGGTCGGTCGTCCGCGCGACAGTGACGCTAGCGCTGGCGCAGGCGGGTCGTCAGGGTTGAAATCACGCTGCGCAGGCTCGGGTCGGCCACGATCGTTCGCTCGATCTTGCGAAAGGCGCTGATGACGGTGGAATGATCGCGTCCACCGAAACGGCTGCCGATCTCCGGGTAGCTGGTGCCGGTGAGCTGGCGCGCCAGGTACATGGCGATCATGCGCGGATTGGCCACGGCACGGTGCCGCTTGGGTCCACGCAAGTCGTGCAGACTGACCTCGAAATACGCCGCCACTTCGCGCTGAATGGCTTCGATGCTGAGGCCGGTAGGTCCGGACGAGGCGAGGGTCTTGAGGATCTCCTCAGCAAACTCCTTGGTAATGGTGCAGCCGGTGAGCGACGAGCGGGCCGAGAGCTGCACCAGGGCGCCTTCCAGCTCCCGCACGTTGGACCGCACGTAGGTGGCGATGGTCAGCGCCACGTCGTCGGGCAGGTCGATATTGTCGAGCTCGGCCTTGCGCTTGACGATGGCCATGCGGGTTTCGAGATCGGGATGGCCGATTTCGGTGATGAGGCCCCACGTGAAGCGGCTGCGCAGCCGCTCTTCGAGACCGGAAAGCTCGGCGGGCAGCTTGTCGCAGGTGAGAACGATCTGCTTGTGCGCGTGGTGGAGCGCATTGAAGGTATAGAAGAACTCGTCCTGCGAGCTGTCCTTGCCCGAGAGGAATTGGATGTCGTCAACCAAGAGAACGTCGGGCGCCTCGCGGTAGCGGGCGCGGAACTCCTCCATCAAATTGACGCCGTAGCCGTGACCGTTGCCGGACTGGCGGCGCTGGTTCAGCATCGATCCGACGAAGCCGGAGACAAATTGCTCGCAGGTGACGACCGTGATGTTCCAGTCCGGGTGTTTGCGGTGGATTTCGTGGCCGATGGCATGAAGGAGGTGGGTCTTGCCCAGCCCGACGCCGCCGTAGATGAAAAGCGGGTTGTACTTGGACGCTGGCTCTTCGGCGACCATGCGCGCCGCCGCGTGGGCAAACTGATTGGTCTGACCGACCACGAAGTTGTCGAAGCTGTACCGGTTGTCGAGTCCCTTGGGACTCGCCGTCGGGGCGCGGCGCTCATCGACGGAATGCAGCTCGACGGAAATCGGGGCGGCATCCTTCGGGGCGACCTCTTCCACGATTTCGAAGTCTACCGAAAATGCGGTCTGACTTCGACTCTTGAGGTCGGAAAGAATCGCGGGCAGGTAGTGATCCTCGAACCACTCCTTCTGATAGCGATTGGGCGCGCGCAGGTGAATACGGTCGGCCTCGATGCCGACGCAGGTGATGGGGCGCAGCCACTGATCGCGCTGCGTTGGTTTGACCTTTTCTTCCACCGCTCGCACGGCTTCGCCCCAAATTTCTAGCATGTAGTATCCACCACCCTTGATTCTCTAAAAACGCAGCGATTGCGCAAAATTGCGCACACGAATCCACAATCTGCCAACAGCAGTCGCCAGGTGTATTTCGGCTTTCCACACATGGGCCAAGCCATGAATCGTCACCGGCAGAGGGCTGTTACTACCAACCAGACCGGATGCCAGCAAGACCAAAAAAAAATTCTCTGCGAAGGGCCGGAGATCCGCGCTGATCGGCGGTTCGATTTTGGGACGCGAACCTGTCGACCAACCCGAGCGACGCAGTCTCGGCTTCCAAATGCTAGGGATCGTTAGGAAAATGAAAGGCGCTGCTGGAGTCGATTTTCCTGGTCCTGAGATTCTCGGCTAAGTCCCGCTGGGGAGCGCGCTAGCGGCCATGGCACGGGCTTTGGAACAACTTGATGACGGAATTGTGTCAAGTTTCCGACGGATCCGCCACCAGGCTGCGCAGGGTCCGCTCTTTCCCGTCGGAGAGGACACGCGCAGAAAGCGTCGCGTGCCGGGTTCAGCGGCGCTTGGCGAGCTTGGCGACGGGCGCACGCCGAAAACATGCTTCGACATGGTCGTTGACCATGCCGACGGCCTGCATGTGGGCGTAGACGATGGTCGAACCCACGAAGTTGAAGCCGCGCTTCTTGAGATCCTTGCTGAGCGCATCGGAAATCTCCGTGCGCGCCGGAATGTCACGCAGAGCGCCGACCGGCGTTTGCAGCGGCTTGCCGCCCACGAAGCGCCACTGGTAGTCGGCGAAGCTGCCGAATTCGGCCTGTACATCGAGGAAGGCGCACGCGTTCTTGACCGCCGACTCGATCTTCAGGCGATTGCGAACGATGCCCGCGTCTGCCATCAGCGCCGCCACCTTGCGGGTGTCGTAGCGCGCGACCTGGCGCGCATCGAACGCGTCGAAGGCTTTGCGGTACGCCTCCCGTTTCCTCAGGATCGTGAGCCACGACAGGCCTGCCTGTGCGCCCTCGAGGATCAAGAACTCAAACAGCACGCGATCGTCGTAGACCGGCACGCCCCATTCTTCGTCGTGATAGCGCACGTAGATCGGCTCGGCGCTGGCCCAGCCACAGCGCACGGGTTCTGCCGGGGTCTTCGACCTGCTCATGCTGGCGAGTCCATGCGTCTTCGTTTCGACATTGAAGGATGCCTGCTAGTCTTTGGCGATGCTGTCCGATCTCGAAGTGCTGGTCGAGGCGATGCAGGGTGCGGAGGGAAAATTCCTGGTGGTTGTCACCGGGGCAGGCATCAGCCTGGCCAGCGGGATTCCCACTTTCCGCGGCCAAGACAAGGATGCCGTGTGGGGCAGGGACGTTACCGAGCTCGGCACCTTTCGCTTTTTCCAAGAGGATCCCGCGGGGTCATGGCGCTGGTACATCGATCGATTCGACAAGGTATTCCAAGCCCGTCCCAATCCGGCTCATTGTGCCTTGGTAGAGCTGGATGCCTGGCACACGAAGCGCAACGGTCCTTTCCTGCTCGTCACCCAGAACATCGACACCCTCCACGAACAGGCCGGCGCCCGCAACCACGTGAAGGTACATGGCAGCGCGGACCGCGTTCGCTGTCCTGTTGAGGGTTGCAGCAACGGGGCGCCGCTAGGATCCCTGCGACGTGTGGAGTCCGACCTTTCCGCCTTTCGCCGAGATCCGACGGCGAGCAACCTACCTCGCTGTCCGGCCTGTGGCGCGATCTTGCGTCAGCATGTCCTGTGGTTCGACGAGACCTACGACAGCCATGCGGACTATCAATGGGACCGCGTGTGCGAAGCCGCCGAGCAAGGCGATGTGTTTCTCTTCGTGGGCACGTCCTTTTCCGTCGGCGTGACCGAGCTTCTTGTCCAGTCGGCGCTGGCGCGGCGCCGGTCGGTCTTCTCGGTGGATCCACACGCGCCGCCCATGGTTCGGGATATCGTCGCCCTGCGCACCCCGGCCGAGATCCTCTTGCCGGCCCGTCTTCCAGCTAGGAGTCTCCGAGGGCTCCAGGAGAGCGTTACTGAACGTTCGCTTGGCACCAGGTACGATCGTCGCACCAAGGAACGGTGCCATCCGTGGTCTGGCAGGAGGTCGTGCCGCTTATCGAGCCGATGTAATAGACCATCTGGCCGTCACGCATATTGTCGACGCTGGTGAAGCTCGTGTCGGCGCTGTTGATGTCCATGTCGAAGCGAATGGCGGCGCCAGAGCTCGGGGCGCCACCTGGCCAAGGCACCAGGGCCTCGATGGCATAGCCCGCGCTGGTGGCCGCCTGAGCGTATTGGTTGGTCGGCAGCGCGGTGGGTGTGCCTGCGCTGGCTGTGTCTTTCACCGACACGGCTGGGCCATTGGCGGGAATGATAATATGGATCGTGTTGCTGTCGCGCGAGGTGAGCCCAGTGACGTTGTTGCTCGACGCGACGTAGAGCTCGATGGAATCCCCCAGGTACGATTTGCTGAGGGCCTGCGAAGCGTCCGCCATGTTCACGGTTTGCACGCTCGAATCTTGGACGTCGACGAAAACATGGAAACCGGCCGAATCCCAGGCGACCCGCGCGGTGGCGCTTTCGAACTGAGACACGGGCACGTTGTTGTAGTTGAGAACCTTGGCCGCGTTCTGGGCATTGAGCAGGAAGTAAGGCAGGCTGCACATCTCACTGCCGCTGCCGTCCAACGTCTGCGTGCCGCCAAATTTGGGAACACCCGACTTGCAGGGATCAGCCGCGGTACCGCCGCTACAAGATCCGCCGCCGCCGTCGCGGGTCGAAATAGGTGCATCGGCGGCGCCGCCGTCGCGGGTCGGCACGCCACCACAGCTCGCGACCGCGCCGCGGACAGTGCAGGGCTTGCTGGCGATGCAGGAGGTGAAATTGTCGAACCCGTCTCCGGCCGTATTGCAGGACGCGACGCTGGTGCCGTTGCACGCGGACTGAGTCGCGTCGCACACGTCGGGCACGCAGGCCTCCACCACGCCACCCAGGCAATACCACGACGACGGGCAGTCCGTCGCTGACAGACACTGCACACACGCGGAATTCGAGGTGTCGCACACCATGCCGAGGGAGCTGCAATCCTTGGTCGAGGTGCAGGCGGTTCTGCAAACATTGCGCACGCAATGCATGTTGGATCCACATTGGCTGTCCACCAGACAGTCGATGCAGACGTTGTTCGCGGTATCGCAAAGTCCGCTCGAACAGTCGTTGTTGGTCTTGCAGGTCGCTTCGGCCACGCACTTGTTGGCGTTGCAGGTCTCCCCCGTGGAGCAATCCGAATCGGTCACGCACTGAACGCATACTCCACGCGTCAGGTCGCAAACCGGATCGGTGGAGCAGTCGGTCTTGCTGCTACAAGGAGTGAGGGTCACGCAGCGGTTGCCGTAACAATGGCTTCCTGACGGACAGTCGCCGGTCTTTACGCACTGAACGCAAAGCTTCGTCGCGAGCTCGCAGACTTGCCCGCTTGCAGCGCAAGCGGAATCACCCGTGCAAGGGATGTTGGTCGGTCCCGACCCGCCCGATGCGCTCGTTCCGCCGTTGCCCGTACTACCAGCCCCGGCGCCACCACTCGACGAGCCGCTCTTCCCGCCGGATGATCCCACGGGATCGCCACCGTTGCCGATGCTGCCGCCACTTCCCGAAATCCCACCCGATCCGCCAGCGCCGCCCGAGCTTCCATCTGCAGGGCTGGGTGTTCGCACGCGCACGCACGAGGCGATATCCAGCGCCAGCACGCACACCAGCCCGAGCAGGAGCTTCTGGTCAGGGGAACGGGAACGTCGGTACATCATGAATCTCTCCGTAACTACCGGGCTGGAGGGGCCAGTATAGTACCTATCCCGCGTCGCGCCTGTCGATGGGCAATTTCCCAAGGAGACATCGCTGGCAGCGGGGTTGTCCGTGCATGCCTATTCCAGGTGGCGCGCCACCTCGTCTGCGATGGCCAGACATGAAGTGAGGCCGGGCGAGTCGATGCCGAAGAGGTTGAGCAACCCCGTTACGCCGTGGATCTCGCGGCCCTGCAATACGAAATCGATGAAACCAGAGCCGGCGGGTCCGAGCTTGGGCCGCACCCCCACGAAGCCCGGCGAGAGCGCTCCGTCGGCGAGGCCGGGATAGTAGCGGCGAATGGCGCGGTAGAAGGCGTCGGCGCGGTTTTCGTCGAAGGCGTAGCTGACCGCATCGACCCAGGTCGCGTCCGGGCCAAAGCGCAGGTTGCCCGCGAGATCCAGGGCAACGTGAATGCCGAGTCCGTCGGATCCGGGCAAGGGATAAATCAGCCGCCTGAACGGCGACGCACCGGAGACGGTGAAGTAATGCCCCCGGGCGAAGTAGGGAGCGGGGACGAGCTTTCTGTCCAAGCCGCGCAGGGAGCCGGCAACGGCCGGTGCAGAAAAACCGGCGGCATTCACCACTGTGCGAAAGCGAAAGCGGCCGGGATCGCTGCCGCCGATGTCGAGATCGATTCCGTCGTCCGCAAGCTCGCCGCCAGCAATCGGGCTGCCGAGCACGATCTCGCCGCCAGCACGGCGCACATCGTCGGCCAACGCACGCATCAGGCCGTGGCTGTCCACGAGCCCGGTCGACGGCGACGCCAAGGCGCGAACGCAAAATACCGACGGTTCCAGATGGAGCACCTGCTCGCGGTCGAGCCACGCCAGGTCGTCGAGCCCGTTGGTGTGGCCCTGGGCCTTGTAGTGTTCGAGCTTCGGAATTTCCTCCTCGCTGGTCGCGACAACGATCTTGCCGATGCGACGCCAGGTAACGCCGCGGCTGGTGCAGTAGCTCTCGAGCAACCGCCGGCCCTCGACGCACAGGCATGCCTTGAGCGACCCCGTCGGGTAATAGATCCCCGCGTGCATGACCTCGGAATTGCGCGAGCTGGTGTGCATGCCCGTGGCCCGCTCAGCCTCGAACAACACGACCTGACGTCCAAGCAGTGCCAGCTTGCGAGCAATAGCAAGCCCCACCACCCCGCCGCCGATGACCGCGCAATCAAGTCGTTCCGTCATGGGAGTCGAGACTATCCCAGTTCTCGGGCGAGGACCGCCATCAACAAACAGGTTGTCTGTGGGCGTTGCAGGGAGGCATGGCGCACGACGCTATTTGACAGTTGCCCAGACCGGCGGGCAGAGAGGTTATTCAACTGGGTTCGACGGATGAGGTGTGTTGCTTTTCAAGTCGTAGTCGAATAATTATTAGATTATGTCTGATCAAGGCTTTCGCCTCGACTACCATGCGTGTCGAGAGGTCCTAGCCAAGCGGCTCGCCGAGCCTGCGCCAGGACGCATTCAGCTGCTCGCCGGTCCCCGGCAGGTTGGCAAGACAACATTGCTTCTCGAAATGGCCGAGCGGGCGGGCAACCAGGCGGTCTACGCGGCGGCTGATGCTCCCGAGGCTGCGTTGCCTGGCTTCTGGGAACGCGTGGTTGGCCGGGCCGAGGACGCCGCGGTCTCTCATGGACGCGCCATCCTTCTCCTCGACGAGGCCCACCTGCTTGCCGGCTGGGCTTCACACCTCAAAGGCGTTTGGGATCGCTTTCGGCGCAAGAAGACGCCAGTCCACATCGTGGCGACCGGTTCGTCGGCGCTTCACCTCGCAGCGGGCTCGCGCGAAAGCCTGGCCGGCCGATTCGAGCGGCTGACCTTGTCCCACTGGTCGGCACAGGCGGTTGCGCAGACCTTCGGTGTGACCAGCGAGCAAGCCGCGGACCTCGTCGTGCGTATGGGTTCCTATCCGGGCGCCTTCCCCATGCGCGAGGATGTGCCCCGCTGGTCGGCCTATGTGCGCGACGCCATCCTCGATCCCGCCATCGGGCGTGACATTCTGGCTCTTGCATCCGTGCGTCGCCCCGCGCTCCTTCGCCAGGTCTTCGGTGTGGCCGCCTCGTCGCCAGCCCAGGTCGTTTCCCTGCAAAAGCTTCAGGGGCAATTGCAAGACAGCGGTGCCCTCGAAACCGTCGCCCACTACCTGACGCTCCTCGAAGAAGCGTTCCTGGTGGCGCCCTTGCCGAAATACTCCATGCGCGCGGCCCGTCGCAGGGCTTCGCCACCGAAACTGGTGACGCTCAACAATGCGCTTGTCGCGGTGATGGATCCTCAGGGAATCGCCAGCGGCGCCGAAGATCCGGCGCGTTTTGGCACCTGGGTTGAGAACGCCTGCCTGGCGCACGCATGGAATTCTGGCCAGAGCGTTTCGTACTGGCGCGAAGAGCCACTGGAAGTTGACGGCGTCCTGGAGGGGAGCTGGGGCAAGTGGGCGGTCGAGGTGAAGACCGGCAAGTTCCAGACGAACGAGCTCACTGGTCTGCTGAAGTTCACGCAGCGCCATCCGGCCTTCAAGCCGCTCATCATCTGCAGCGCGGGCGGACGCGCGACCGCGGAGCGCGCAGAGATCCCAGCAATTACCTGGCAGGAGTTCCTGCTGGCCGGCCCACCCGGCACCGGGAGGAGTGGTACATGAACCAAGACACCTGCTGTGTTGTCTATTTGTGGCGGTCTGTTCGCCGCAGTAGTCACGGCCTCCCAATACCAAGTATCGTCCGCGGTTTCACGAACCATCCGGAGCGCAATAGCTAAGTCTTGGCCGACCTTCGCCTGATTCCTTGCCTGACGCCGCACGGTCGTCTCTTGCTTTCTCCGTCGGACGACGCGCTCGCGCTCGATCCTCAGTTTGGTGAGCGCGTCCAGCGGGCGTTTGCTCGTGGTGCGGGACACGGACTTCTAAGACTTGGCGCGGCCGAGGTGGAGGCAGTGGTTCCTCCTGTCTTCGCCTTTTGGCGTGAATTTGCCGGCCGATTTGTCACTGCGCTTTGTGCCCGACCTGACCTCGACGAACGGCATGTCGAGCTGCCGCCGCCTCCCGAGGACATCAAGACCCTGGCAACCGCAGCTCCGGTGATGCCGGGCGCCGAATACCTGACGGCCGACGTCCTCACTTCACTGTGGGCAGAGCTCGGCGCGGCCTTTCTTGTCGAGCTGACCGATTCGAAGGTCACGGTCCAGGAATTTCTCAAGAGTCTTCACCCTGCCTGGAACGTGGTGGGCCGCGTTCACTTCAATCTCGCCGAGAACCGCAAGGACGAAGATGCGCCGTTTGCCTTTCTCGCGACCTACACGCACCGGCTTTCTGCGCATGGCAAGGTCCAGCACCTGCCGCTTGGACAGGCGTTGCGCGACTACGCGGGCACTGCCAGCAAGGAAAAGCTGCTCTCGCTGTTGCTGCCGGTTCAGCGCGCGGCGGAATCCTGTGCGTGGCTGAAGCAGATGGTCAATGCTGGCGAGGTTTTTCACCCGTTGCGCTGGTCGCCGCGAGAGGCATTCCAGTTTCTGAGTGACGTGCCACAACTGGAGCGCGCCGGTGTGGTCGTTCGCATGCCCGCGACCTGGCGGACCGGGCGTCCGTCCCGTCCGCAGGTGACTGCTACCGTCGGGACGAAAGCGGCGACGTCGCTTGGACAAGACGCCTTGCTGGATTTTCGCATGGAGGTCACCCTCGACGGCGAGAGCCTGAGCGCCCGCGAGGTGAAGGACATCTTGGCCAGCGCCAATGGCCTCGCTCTTATTCGCGGGCGATGGGTCGAGGTCGACAGCGAGCGTCTGAAGCGGACGATGGCTCAATTCGCGGAGGCAGACCTTCTGGGGGAAATCTTGGTGCGAAAACCTTGAACGCTACAGCGACTACTCCAACCGGCTGCCGCGCGGACGCACCTATGTGCGCAATGGCTCCGTGGTCGACCTGCAAATTGCGCCCGGCGAAATCAAGGCGTATGTCAGCGGCTCGGAAATGTACGAGGTAGCAATGAACGTATCGGCAGTGCCCAAGGCGCGGTGGACTTCCATCTGCACTGACTGCGCTGGCGCCATCGACTCGCTGGTGGAATTGCTGCAAGGGCGTTTCTCAAAAGGCGTCATGGAGCGCATATGCCAACAGAAGACTGGGCTGTTCCCCACGCCAGCCGAGATCAACTTCACGTGCAGCTGTCCAGACTGGGCGTCAATGTGCAAACACGTCGCGGCCGTGCTCTACGGCATCGGCGCGCGCCTGGACGAGCGACCTGAGTTACTCTTCAAGTTGCGCAAGGTCGACGAGAAGGCGCTGATTGCGAAGGCGGGGAAGGGCGTGCCACTTTCGAAGAAGGGTCCCGCGGCTGCCAAGGTCCTGGCGGATGACGGATTATCCGAGATCTTTGGTCTAGATCTCGGCGCAGGCGAGGCGAAGAAGCCGAGGACACCTACGAGGGCTCGGAGCGCTAACTCCGGGCCCTCGGTCTATCCGGGGGCCGTGTCCGCCTCCTGCCTACTAAATCGCGCGTGGCAACATCAATCCGCGTTCCAAGATCCCACGCGCTCGATCAGATCGAAGACCCGCGCTTTTCGAAGGTTGTTTCCATCCAGATCAAGCCCGCAGCGTAGATTGTTCCCCGTGCTGTGAACATCGTTGCCCTCTAGCTCGCGTAGTCGCCTTGCCACAGCCTCGATAGGAACTCGGCGACCGGCAGGATGTCGATTTTGTCCGGCGTGCGACGTGCGCGCGCCTCGGTGCAAACGCAGATGAGCTTCTTGTTCGACGGCTGGTCGGCACGCAGGGCGCGCAATCCGCGCAAATGGGTATCGTCGGCGTGAGCGGTGGACTTGACCTCGATGCCTACCTCGGCGTCGCCCAGCACGAAGTCCACCTCGGTACCGGCGGCTGTTCTCCAGTACGACAAGCGAAGATCGGGGGCGCGGTAGGCAGCGAACGCCGAGAGCTCGTGGAAGATCCAGTTCTCGAGAGCCTTGCCAAAAAGCTCGGAGCGCGGCTCGATGCGACCTCGCCGCGCCAGCACGTTCACCAGGCCAACGTCGGCAAAGTAGAACTTGCGTACCTGAATCATGCGACGCTTTGGCCGTTTCGTGTAGGCCGGCAAATAGCGGCCGAGCAAGGTGTCGACCAGGATCTGGAAGTATTCCCGCACTGCGGGCGCCGAGACCGCGCACTCGCGGGCGATGTTGGCGCGGTTCACGAGTTCGGTATCGGCAAGCGCCGCGGCGTTGAGGAAATCCGCGAAGGCCGGTAAGTTGCGCACCAGCCCCTCGCTCGCAACTTCTTCCTTCAAGTAGTCGTCGACGTAGGCCGCAAGCAGTCGGCTGGGCGATTCGGCAAGGTAGTGACGAGGAAGTCCTCCGTGGTTGAGCGCGCGCAGCAGCTCGAAGTCGCGGCCAAGCTCACTCGACACGAAACCGTGCAGCTCGTAGCGGATCGCCCGACCGCCCAGCAAGTTGGCGTGTCCGCGCCGCAGCTTGCGTGCGCTGGATCCGCACAGGCCGAACACGATGCCACGATTCTCGATGAGCCAGTGGATCTCATCGAGCAGCGCCGGTAACTTCTGGACTTCGTCGACGATAACCGGACCATTGGGTGGATTGGCGTCCAGTTCTTCGCGCAAAAGCGCCGGACGCCGCAGGTAGCGCATGTACACGTCGGTCTTGAGGAGATCGAGCCAGACCGCCGACGGGTACGTGGCATGCAGAAGTGCGCTCTTTCCAACCTGACGTGGCCCCCACAAGAAGAAGCTCTCCTTGGGGCGTTGTTCGAGGGCTAGGCTCCGCGAAAACATAGGTTTCTTTTATCATGATAAAGAAAAGTAGCCAATTGCCTTGTCAGTGGTCCCGAATCTAGGGTGGTGCGCAACCTTCTCAGGCAAGGAGCGGGTTGGTCACACGCAGGCCCTTGAAACGGCCAAAGTCGCGATCGGCGCTCCACAGTTCGGCAACGCCATGATGCATGCAAATGGCGGCTATCCTGGCGTCGTGAATGGCGCCGCCCGACACTCGGCCCTTCTCGCAGAGGTCGCGGAATAGGCCGAAGTATTCCGGTCCTTCTCCGACGATCTCGCAACCAGGCGACTTGAACCACTCTTCAAGTGCATCCATGGCCAGGGCAAGCGGTGAGGGCGGAACATAGATGCGGGGATGTGTGCAAATGGCGAGGAACTCGTGGACGCATGGCCAGGGAATCGCCCACCGGGAGGTGCCTTGGGCAAGCGATAGGACTTTGCCGAGGGCCACTTCGTGCCACTCGCTTTCGGCGC
>Ga0182027_10007867_pt1 | contig 15625 bp, 30 predicted proteins | sample 712E1DmetaG_FD_121300 | JGI IMG/M metagenome (GOLD analysis project Ga0182027, IMG submission 121300) | Permafrost microbial communities from Stordalen Mire, Sweden - 712E1D metaG (Illumina Assembly) | ecosystem: Environmental > Terrestrial > Soil > Wetlands > Permafrost | place: Sweden...
CACGACTAAATATCGCCATCTCTCTCGAAGCAATCTCTTTACCACCGAGAATAAAAGCACCATGTACGGTTTCTTTTCCGGCTATGGCAGCGCCAGCAAAACCTGCAACTGCCCCAAATGCTTCTGTAGCCATTTGTGCACCAACAAATCCAGCACCTTGGTATCCGGCAGCACTATATTTTGCACCGCCTATTCTTGAATCATCTAGCATACTTAGAGCAGCAGGAGCCAAAAATGTCCCACCGTATCTACTCATCATCACTTTCTTCGCAGCCCAAGTAGCACCAGATGCAACCCTATCTATACCACCCGCGGCCCTATCCATGCCAGTCCAAATTTCATTAGATATGGTTCTGTTGGCAATTCTAGTAGCCTCGCTCTCAAAAACCGGCATAGACCTCTGTCTTCTGCCCATCATTCTGTTCTTTGCCTGTTCTAGATAGTAACTCATGCATTCCACTCTGTTGGCATCTTATTTTGTATCATATCCATTGACTCATCGAGAGAACCGTCAAATAATTGCGCAAAACCCCAAGCAGCAGCCCCTATTCCACCTATTGTAGCGGTAACTCCGGAAGCAAAAGCAATCTTAGCGGGAGTACTGGCTAAATGCTTCTTAAACTCCCTGTAACCGATCTGCATCGATGTTCCAGCCTTCTTATTGAGTATGTTCGGCTTTAACTTCCCACCTATACCCTTTATCAGTTGGGATGTGCCTAAGAAGGCATCTCTATAAGCAGTTTTGGTGCTATTCCAGACACGCTCAGTGCCACCGGACATTTTCATTAAGAACTGTAGACTATTAGCGGCTAAAGTTGCCATTTATCTCCAATCGAATGGGTTTGCAAGTTTTGCGGCCCTACCGACACCCCAAGCTCCGATCTGAGTAGCCGTAGTTGCAACTCCGAGACCAGCAACCCCAACACCGGCTGCTCCAGCAATTCTACCCCATCTTCTATTGCCCGCACCACCAAAATAAGAACGGCTCATCCTACTTAGATCACCCATAAAACCTTTGACAGCGGCACTTTGATCTAATCCCGTCAAACCCTGGGTTCCCCATGTGTTCGCTCTGCTGTAGGCAGATTTTAAATATCTACCAGCAGTCTGAAATTCATTCACCGCCCTTGTATATAGTGCTTTGAAAAACGCCATATTTAATCTCCCACACTAGCCATAGCTAGTTTATCTATCTTACTCTTAATATCTGCAGCTATCATAGCATGTCCTACAGTGGACTTCTGCTTCAATGCTGCTTCTCTCTTATATTGTTCTTTTCTGGTGCCGACTAGGGCATCCAGTAATCTAAACCTTAATCCTTGCGCGCGTTCTAGTAAGTTAAATGCTGGGTGTTCTACAGTTTGCACAATCGGTTCTTCATTCTCATTAAACCCAACAACATTCTGTAGTAACCCTGTTGCCTCTTCCTCATTTGCCAACACCCTGTAAGCTCTCATCTCCATAATATGAGTCGCCGCCAATTGGGTCATCATTGTAACTTCAGTCAACGAATCTACCAGTACTCCAAACTCATCCAGATACCTTCTAGTATAGAGATCTAACAACATCCTTTCAACAGGGCAACTTTTACCTACTGGGATCTTCTCTATCTTACAATATGGGCAATTATCCTTAAACGGACATCTTAATGAACACTTTATTGGTACAGCAGTTAGGAGGCCGCCAGATTTCTTTCTAAAACCTTCTTGAATTACTTTCTTCTCACTTTCCGTAAGGGTTACGCCAACTTCCGCGGCATACGCCTCTACAACTGGCTCATATTTACCAGAGAAGAATGTAGAGTCTACTAATCCCTTATTTTCTTGTACTACTGGCAGTTCTGTCATAACTTCTGACAGCTCTTCCGCCGTTCTAATTATATCTGTTTTAACTAGTGATTTGTCTGAAACTTTCTGTACCATATATGCCCTTTATATGTGAAAACATTACCATTACATGTGAAACCTATACAGTAAGATTTTAGCACAGACCGCGGGCGAAGTAAAGCTTAGTATTTCAGTAGGGTACTATATTCTGGTGAACCTATATTTAAGAAGAGCTTTAGCGTTTAGAAAGTTACCAGTCTTTTCCGGAAGGATTAGGGATTTAAGAGAGCTCTCAACTTTGGCCGATTCGCCTGAGGTGATTAAACTCTTATACGGGTAGAAAGCTTTTACATTTTCACGGGTTAATGTAGTTGGTTCTCTGCCTATGCCAAGAGGATATCCAAAAAATGTTTCCTTAACCCTCTCCCTCCATGCTGCTGCCTTTTCTCCTAGCAGTCTACGTCGGTCATTATTTTTCGCGACTTCATCTCGCATATCCTCGAAGATGTTTGTGTGGATAAGTCCCGTTATTTCATTCACCGAAGAGTTAGAGGATAGGATAGCCATATTATTTACCCGTTCTTAATCTGGCCAATTGAGTATGGAGGTTATCCATAAGAGTTCTTTTGGTAACTGGGTCCATCTTTGTATCCTTAGTGAGCATATTGAGCTTACCAAGTATGGTAACAATTCCTTCCTGCATCCCCGCAGCCGTATTCGCTACTTGAAATTGTCTCCAAGAGAATGTAGAAGCTACCTTATTTATGGATTTGTTAGAAAGAAGTCCCATACATATATTATAACAAAATACCCTTAGTAAATCAAAATGTAGAAAAAACTCTTCAGTTCCGCGCGGTTTTACCTAAAGCTGGAATCGCATATGAAGAGTACCGGGGTCGAATTACTGTAAAAAGTCAAAATTAGAATAAAAATATATGGAGTACCGAAATCACTATGGAAGATGAAAATGAGAACAAAAATGTGTGGTACCTGGAATGATTGATATATGCCTCGGAATATTTGTTTCGAGGTAACGGGCACGATTGTGCCCAAACTTGTAGATCAATCCTATAAGGTTAAGTTGATTCTCCTTAGTCGAAGTGGATTGGTCGTAAACCCATTGAGGGGGGTGAGAGAGATGAGCATTCTTGATCGGGTAGAGAGGGCATATATTGTCCTTTGTACCACAGTCAAGCTTGCTGATAGGTCTGAGAACCTGAACTCTGACAGGTTCGAAGACACTATCTTCGAGCTTGAGAAGGTTTACTCAAACCTTCTTGCCAAGCTTTGTGCTGATGATCGTGCCCTTTGGGACGATTATAAGTACAAGGTCAGAATCAACTAACCCAATGCGCGTATATGCACCGCGCAATAGAAGTAGTGCATCTTTTGTTATATGCATCATTAACGGACTCAAGGATGAGTCATTTTGGGAAAGGATCTAATACCATGGATGTCGTAGTCGATAGTTCTAACGCTACATTCGTAGTAGTAGAACTACCTATCCCTGTGTATACAGAAGAACCACTTCTGCCTATGCAGGAACATGTCTCCCTTATGGAAAGCATCTATGGGGAAGAGACAGCAATCCTATTGTCCTGATATGACAATAAACTATCGGCCCAAGGATGGGCAGCCCCTCACGCTGACTACTTGTACGTAGTTGTAGGGCACACCTGGAAACAGGCAATCACAAGGTCAGCAAGAATACAAACTCTGTAACTAGGAGGTCAGTATGCCCAAACGCCGCATTCGTTTCCGTCGTGACCGTATGCCCAAACGCCGCATTCGTTTCCGTCGTGACCGTATGCTCTGTGGTTCATCGAGATTTTCACGCGTTCGTGTATTCCGCGAAGTAGGTGGACTCAAAACTCAGTACATCCGTATCCGCATGACTTGTTTTGGTGAGTCCATCTCGGTCAGCACTACCAAGGACATTCGTGTTCTTGGTGCTTATTTCTAATCTAACCTAATGCGCTTCTGCCCTAGCGCAATAGAAATAGGGGTAACCCTCATTCCAACTACTTGTACGTAGTGAGGGTACACTCACATATAGTGAGCACTCAAATGTTGGAAGAAAGAATATCATGAAATCATTTAAGGAAATGATTCAGGTTGCTATAGCCCTCTTGGTTATAGCTGGTTGCGTCTTGTTTGCTCGGATCGACCGGGCAGATAGGGCGTACATTGTCCAAGCGTATACCTATACGCTTAAGTAAAACCAATGCCCATGGATGGGCCTTAACTACAATCAGGTCTTATAGACCTGTTTATATATGCCTTTATTAACTTTCCCAAACTACTGAAAGGTAGGTATTTCATGGAAATCAATGTCATATGGATTTATGCCATCTTCATGAGGCCAGTGCACATAGAAGAAGCCTTAGCAGCCTTCTATAGGTACACATTCGGCGAAGACATCGATTATGTACGCATCTCTGGTGACAAGATCTTTTTCGTTTTAGACAGCGAAGAAGAGATTTACTTTACAACAGGTAATTCACCAGAAGGGGTAATTAATACTTTCCGGTATTATTTTCACCTCAGTTATATGATGTCAACAGATTAATCCAATGCACCCTAGCATGCGGTGCAATAGAAGTAGCATACTACCAACACCATGTCCTGGGCATGACATTAAACTGCCCCAACTTAGAATATTACGGGTTTATGCCCGATTATATATAAATACAAACGTTCTGTTTTTAGGGAGGTACATGTATGCCAGTACTACTTGGGAAAGATTATGTTTGCCGAAGTTTACTTGGACTATTGGTCGATCTCGAATGGTTTACTATCATAAGTCTTTCGAGTGGGATCATCGCTGAGTATAACAAGGGAATTCGTAGTCCTCTTGCAGAAGTTGAGTATGATGATGAAGGACTCCATCCGTCTTTGTCTTACGGCGGCAAAATCGTGGTTGAACCTAGTGATACATCGGAGTCTGAAATTGCGCAGTTCATATGGAATCAGACTGAATGGTTGTCGGATAAGACTTTCTTACTTGAACTGGAGACTCAACCAGATTACGACGATTACGAAGATTAATCCAATGCACCCTAGCATGCGGTGCAATATAAATAGTATGCTTTCTTTTAACTATAATCACTCATTTAGAGTGTTCACATATATCTTATTAATCGTTCTGATAGGGAGGTAAGTATGAAAAAGGAAACACTTGATCTGATCCGTATCGTTGTGGCCTTGGCTGTGATCTTCTCATGCGTGGCTGTTGCACGCATCGACAGGACCGAACGTCAGGCCATTGCTACTGCTTACATTGTAAGCAAGTAGGCTCTATGGGGCAGGACATCAACTGCCCCTTCTTTAACTATTACAGGATTCATATCCTGTTCACATATATTATTAACCGTTCTGTTTTTAGGAGGTAAGTGTATGAATGAGAGGAACATGGCAATTGTAATTGGTTTAGTGAGGGAATACGGAGGCAAGCTACTCTATCGAGGTGGGCATCTAGTCGTGATACGTAAGGCGGGATGTAACGAGTTAGTCGTTTATTTCTGTCATCCCATAACCCGTCTGTGGGAATGTTTAGAAGACTGATCCAATGCACTCTAGCATGCGGTGCAATATAAATAGTATGCTTTCTTTTTAAATACAATCACCTATTAAGGTGTTCATATACAAATAGTAACTGTTCGTAACTGTTCGGGAGGTAAGTATGTTGAAATGGGTTTGTTCTATTCTGTTACCAGAGGTGTCCATTAGGCGTTTCAAGGGTCCAGAGATCATCATCCATGATCCAATAGTTAGCCTAAAACTAATCCTGGTTTGGCTTTCTTTTGGGAAAGTTAAATGTTGCTCTCATTGTGGGAAGTTATACGTGAATTCCGATTGGAAAGACCAATGGTGTCAAGATTGTGGGGACAATGACCTTGATAACCACATTACTGGAGAATCAGATGGTCTGATGATACATTATGGACACACATGGTGCCCCGCTTGTGGAAGGATAGATGTACCCCATGTCAATGGCTGGTATGTCTGTGAAAGTTGTATGGAAGATATGTTTCTTGAACACGAACGTGAAGTATATCTTCGAGAACTGGCAGAAGGCAAGAAACAGAGGAGGGTCTATGATTGAGAAACTGATCATGAAGTTCTACAACTGGCTTGCGTTCGATGTTTCCAAGTTCTTATTCCCAGAACTCTGGAAATAACTCCAATGACCTGAGCATGTCATTAAACTGCTCTTTACTTTAATTACAATCAGGTGATCTAACCTGTTTATATATTCTAACCCGTTTAATGCGCTGTAGGCGCTTCACATAGTACTGTTTCCCAAACGTTCTATTGTTCAAGGAGGGTAAGTGTATGGAAAATCAGATCAATGAGTTCTTGGCTAACTTTGCTCGCCAGGAGGCTGCTATTATGTCTGAGTTCGAAGTCGATCCAGGCGTAATGGCGTGTGATGTTGCAAAATTCAGACAGGAGTATGCGCCCATCGTCACTGAGATGCGCGATTCTCTTGATGAATTCCAGTGCAAACTCAACATCGCCAATGCCCCACAGTCCTTCATCATGAAGGTCTGGTCACTTAGCGAGGAGGTGGATACTGGTTACTCGATTGATATAAAGACAGATTGGCTTGAGACACCAATCTATATCCGAGTCACCAAGGAGCAGGTAGAGTCAGGAGTCATAATGATCGGAGAACGTTGGGTCGAATGCGGCATTGTGTTCGGCTATTATTCCCATAGCGATGGCCCTGAGGGGCTTATGGCTATCAAGAATAAGGCTGGGCGTAAGTTCAGTGGTCTCATTGGATCAAGGATCAACGCTGCCAGTATGACTGGTAACGATGAACTCTTGAAGGTGAGATCACAGGAGGAGATTATGTTCGGCAAGGCTGCTGACTACAATCTCACATGGTGTGATCTCGGTGAGAGTCACATCAAACTTCAGCGTGCCGCTGGTGATCTGGCCTATGAGAAGGCAGAGATCAGGGTCTATCGTACAGGTAGCGAAGATGAGAGTATGTACGTAATGAATCTTGTCTGGGACAAGATCATTGCGGCTAAGATATATGCTCAACTCGTGAACGCCGTTCAGGGTGTTCTCGTTCCAGCTACCTATTCGAGGATGAACTGGTCTCCATATTTGAAGTTCTTGGCCGTGAAGGCAGATAGGTCATATCTGCACAAGGTCTGGATCTTCAAGTATGGTTCCATATCTCAGTCCGTAAGGTCTAAGATGTGGGCTGTCTACAACTCCAAGAAGGAGAGGTTCATGCACTACAGGGAGAGAGGTGCAAAGGTCATACAGATCATCAAAGCTTGCGGTGTTCTTGGGATCAGGTTCGATCTCAACGAACGTATACCCAATGCAGATATTGCAGAGGGTGTTCTGTTTGCCGCGCGCAATGGCGAGAACAAGCGTCCATTGTCCTATGATATGTACATGAAGATCCGCTCCATAGCCGATCCTACTGCCAATAGGATTGACATGGCTCAGGAGGAGATCATGGATATCATAGAAGAATTCAATCTTCTTGTAGAGGCCGGTAATTTGGCAGACATGCCAAAAGACAGGCTGAAGAAGAGGTTGAGTCTGGCAAAGAGGGACCGCAAGTACTGGATCGATGACAAGGAAGTGTACAGGTCTGTTCTTAAGTTAGTGGCCTAACATGGATGGTAAACCGGACTCATGGATGAGTCCATTAACGGAGGGAGAAGTGTATGAACGCAGTAAGACGTTACGCAGGTATTGGTTCAAGGGAAACACCGGCAACTGTTCAGGAAACAATGGGAAAGATCGCGAAATGGTTAGCAGATCATGGTTTCACTCTCACATCAGGGCATGCTGAGGGTGCTGATCTGGCATTTGAGAGGTCAGCAGGTACAGCCAAGGAGATCTATCTTGCAAAGGATGCAGAAGAGTGGTGTTACAAGGAGGTGTCTAAGTATCTTGATCCAGGTATGGACTTAGGACGGATGAGACAGTATGTACGTGATTTAATTGCGCGAAACATGAAACAGATCCTCGGTAAAGAGGGTCATCAGTGGGTCGAATTCGTAGTATGTTGGACTCCCAATGCAGGAGATGTTGGTGGGACGCGATATGCTATACGGTGTGCCAAAGCACACGGTATACCCGTATATAATATCGCTGATCCACTGCAGCTGGAGGCATTCAGAAAGTTCTGTAAGACACTAGTAGTTAAGAAACCGGAAGGTGTAACTGAACAAGAGAGGGAGGAACTGTACAAGAAACAACCAGTGTTCGAAGTTCCAGAAGGGTTACTTAAAGATCATGTTAATGCTCCATTTGTCCCAAAAAGTTGGTTGTGCTATCGCTGCAAGAAAGACTTGCTATCACATCCAAAAGTGCTTGAGGATGCCCGGGCAGGAGTAATGATAACCGGATGTCCGTTCTGTCACCGAAGTTATTGTGATTAGTAATTAACAATCAACAAAGGGGGGATCATGGTAGACACAACAAAGGCAACGACTGAAGTTATGCAGAGAAGGATCATGGAGATCCTGACCAAACTGAACGACTACTCAAGGACGACTATGCCCAATGGTTCTGTGGCCAAGAGATCTATTACTTCACGTTCGGAGGAACATGTACTGCGCCGGGAACTGATCAGATTGAGGGACGCACTCGAAGACAAGGAAGCAGCTTAGTATTATTAACCGGCTCAAGGATGAGTCATTCTAAGGGAGGATTTATGGGTATGAGAGCTTCTTGTGAACTAGAGTTGAATGTTAATTACCTTTATAAGTACAGCAGGGAAAATGGACTACCATCACCTGATCAAGGAGAACAATCGCAAGGATGCCCGCGTATTTCTGTAGCTGATGCAAGGAAGTGGGTAGAAGCAGCAAAGAAGGATCTTCATCAGAGAATCAGAAAAGGTTGTCACGTTCTGGATACACGTACACTCTTGGACCTGCACTTTGCTATTATAGTTATTGGTGGATGTATATATGATGAGTGGCATAGGATTATAGAGGACTGGGAGAAGAAGTTCCCCAATGCAACCGACTCAGAGGGTTTCCCAATGCAGATACCTGACCAGTCTTATTTCGATGTGGAAGAGAAGAACTGGTATATCTATTTCGGTTAATCAACATTTAACAAAGGAGGATCTATGACAGGCTTTATTGTTTGGGCCTTTGGCGGTACTGATGTCTTTATCTTTACCAATATAAACGATGGGTTAGATGATCGCGGTCAAGAACCGAACTTGATGTTTCTAGGTGATGAGTGTAAATGTTTCATAGAGGAACTTGGGATTGAAACAACCGAGGATGACCCTGAAATGTTCAGTTATAAAAATCTCTTTGAAATATTGAATCGAATTGGAAGAGTAACTAGGAAGGCTAATGAAAGATCAGCAAAAGTTCACCTCTATAAAGTAGTTAAAAGGGGTGATGTGCATGAATCCGAAGAACTCTAGGGCTCCGTCCCTCCGCCCACCCCATACCCTCTTCGAACCGGACAACCAAATAGCTATATAATTTCATATAGTTATAACATACCAGAGCAACACAAAGAGAGGAAGGTTACTGACATGAGTTTCTTTACTAAGACGATTGCAGTGATCCAATATCTATTAAGTTTGATTGGTATTGGAGAAGGTCCGTTAGGTGGTGACATGCCCGATTGGTATTGGTCGAACATTGATCAATGTGATGCTCTTGCCGATTGGTGCGAGAGACAGAGAGGAAGGTTCACATGCAAAAAGCATTAGCATTCTTTTGGTCGTGGTTTCCAAGGTACCCACTACTAATTGTTAAAAGGAGATAGATAACATGAAGAAATGGAAGTTTGTAGTTGTTGGTGTGTGCTTGGCCGCATATACATATATTGGATATGCAGTAACACATGCTCCGGTAACAGAAACACATCCTGCGCCGGGTTTGACCTGTATATGGGTTAAGTCCATATGGGGAAAGAAAACAGCTGCAGGTTGTTATACTGGTGACATAAGGAAACCAGATAACAAGTTCGATACTCAAGCAACTCAAAAATATCAATCATGATATATCGGGTGGTTTGGTCGAAAGGCTGAATCACCCTATATGTATTGAGATTACCAACACTTAACCAAAGGAGATTACAATGGAAAGAACAGAATTGATCGCAAAGGCAAAAGCTTTCATCGTCGAGTTCAAGGATGAGATCAGAATAAAATTCAGCAACGGCGAAGATCCATACACCAGTGACTCGGTCCACCTACACGGGGATACGGTCAGTATTAACCTTTACACAAGAAAGGAAAAGGTAACAGGTAACATCAACTTTGAAACTGTCGAGTATGAACTCACACAGGCTGAAGCCAAAGAATTGACCGCGCTCGCACACGAACACGCCGCAATGGATAAGAAGTTCCCAAAGAAGGAAGACGAGACAGATCGCATATCTGCAAACAAGAAGACAGAAGCGCTTGGTGGTCTAGCTCAGGTAATGGGGATACTCAACGATCCAGAGATCTCCAGTGCAGTCGATGAGATGCTCACACTGTACATGGACAAGATCCTAACGAACAAAGGGTACCAGAAAATGATTGATCATTTCGCTACAGCAACCGCAAACAAGTTCAAGTCAGCATAAGGTTCACTCCGACCGTACACCTCCCTCCGAAGGCAACTCAGTCATGGTGATTGGGTTGCCTTTTTTATTGACAATATTTGATGAAAGGAGAACTTATGAATAACACAGGAAAAGTGTTAATGCCCGATGGGCGCATGTTAACCCAACAGCAATATCTATTCTACCAGAAGAGAGAGCAGGAGAAGAAGGCTCGATATGAGGCTCTCATGAAAGAGGTAGGCGAAGCATCAGAAGAATTCAAGAACAGAGTCGATGAGATCAAAAAACTGTCCTATCCCGGCGAAAAGAATGGGATATTGGTACAGGGCAATATCGGTCTGGTCGATGGAGTATCGCAAATCATATTGCACAACTGTGTTGGCAGTGGGACATATGAGGGTGTCGGCATGTCTGAGGTATCACCAATAATAGACGCAATCAATGACATGCTGGTCAAACTTATGAAGGATATCGATGCAGCTGGTGCACGACAGAAGGCAGCTATTGCTGCAGTGCAGGAACTAACAGGGACTGGAACTCCTGCTGAGGAACAGGAGACAGAAGATACTGACACCAATAGTGGTGATCAGGAACAGGTCGCGCCATCAAGCGCGGCTTAACAAGGAGAATAACCATGAATGATCGCAAGAGAAGTCGTATCACGAATGACCGCGGATGTGCGAGCATGAACAAAATGTTCATGGAATCGCCATATGTGGTCAACCAAGTCGACGAGAATGGTCGTTGGATTCCGAAGAACGGTGGTGGATTTCAGGTCGACTATCGCACAGCAAGAGTCAGGGTGCTCAGTGCTCAGTGCAAACTGGACAATGACAAGCCAATCCTCGCACACCTGATGTTCATGCCAGATCTAAAACTGTTCAGGATCGAGCTGGAGTATACGAAGACGTGTACTACATGCGGTGCAGCAAACAAGTACTTCGCACACAAGTGCTCCTGTGGTCAGGAGTTCAAGGTCGAAGTGGAAGAGAAGGTTGTCGAAGGGAAAACACAGCGTACCTTCGTATCCGTTGGATATAAGAAGGAGTTCGCTGGTGATCTGCGCGCAGAACAGAACAGGATCGATGATCTACAGGATGAGTTCTCAAGGATCATCACAAGCAAAGATCCCAAGCTCACAATCAAGTGGGGCGAGATGAACTTCATGCCGAACATATCGGAAGAGGACAAGGCTCGTCACACGGAAATCTTCAAGAAGACCGCAGACATACTTAATGCGGCCAAGGCAAACGGAACAATCGTCAAGTTCTGGAAGAGAGATGATGAGCTCTCTGCAGAAACACTGGCGGCAAGAGAGGCTGAGAAGGCCAAGATCGTAATCCCAGATTAACCAAGGAGGTACTCATGGCAACAGACATCAGCATCCTGAGGGAGATCGAGGAAGGGACCTATAACACAATAGCCACACTCGCTCTCTCAGGAGCTGGTACTGCAGGTGTCCTATTGTTGCAAGCAGCAGGGTATAACATGTTGTTAATACTAGCTATTTGCGCAATAGCATTCACAATCATCAAAATCATAAGGTGGCTAAGACATGGAGAGAACTACGTCAAGGTCAATGAGAAGATCAGCAAAGTCGCCAGACAAGTAGAAGAACTGGCTGTTGCTGTATCGGAGAAAGGAACAGTATAAGGAGGTCTTAATGAGTCGCAAAAATCGCCGCAAGGCACTAAACAAGGGGGAACACATGGCTAACGAAACACAGGTCCAGAACAACGGCAACACACAGGTCGTCATACAGCCCGAGGTCAAGGCTGCAGTAGTCGAAAAGGCTGCTCAGGTCGTTGCACAGATGGCTGCCGCACCGCAGAACAAGACACTTGAGGAAAAAAAGCCACAGGCTCAGGCTCCTGATCCTCAGGTCGAGAAGGCTCCCGTTCAGACTGCACCTGCACCCGCTGCCGCACAGGCACCCGCAGCTCAGGCACCGGCAACAGCTCCAGCACCCAAGAAGGGCTGGATCGAGAGCTCCAAGGACTGGGCAAGCGAAACGTTCGGTGATATCGTCACAGTGCGCAACACCAAGAGGCTCGCAGATGGTCTGATCTTCGCTGGTCTGGTACTCGGCGTCGCAGGCACTCTGTTCAGCTCGCCACTCACGCTCTCAATCGGCGTGGGCGCTCTGCTCGGTGGCGCAATCATCAGGTTCGGTACCATGGCTTTCTTCGGAACAGCCAAGGCTTAATCTTCAATGAATCCAAGGGGATCTGGTGAAATACCAGGTCCCCTTATCCATTAAGATGGAGAAAGGAGTCATATGGAGGCAAGAGCAGGACCGAAGGATGAATATGCAGATCTCAAAGTCTTTGCCGGAGATTATGGAACTGAATTGGCAGGTGGATTATCTGCCGCCGCAATCTGCGGCCTAGTATTGTTGGGTGGCATTATGTCATATGGTGTCATATTGGGCACCATTATGGTAGCACCAGTATCTTATCTAATTTATAAGATGAGAGAAGGCGCGCCAAGGTTATATAACTGGATGATGGACCATCAGTTTGCAACCGTGGTAATACTCACCGCCGTATTCACCGGCTTGTTTGGAACAACCGCAACCGGGTTAATTGCATCTGCAGTGTTTGGAACTCTGAAGATCATCATGTTAGCAGCATTCAACAAGTATCTTCCTCATGTAGATATCCCAGAGGGGACGCCTACTATATTGGAATCGCTGAAGAATATGGTATTATCCATATTTCCGAAGAAGGTTCCAGTACAGACTCGCGCAGTAGTTGTATCTGCTGAGGTAAAACGGCCAAAAGATGAGGTAGATTATGTATGATCTACTAAAATCGGGCGTAGGTATAATGCTAACGGTAGTATACTATCCTATAAGTATAGGTATATGTATACTATCAGATGTAGGAGCAATGCTTAAGCATGCGTTTCAGTGGTTTAAGTCATTGTTCATAGAATCAGACTCCATTACTCAGGTAATAGTACTCGGCTGATCATTATGGGATCATGGAAGATCCCTTTTGGTCTAATCTTGGAGGGAACATGAAAAGGAAGTGCAAAGGAAGAACTAGGTTTAAACAGATGTCTAAATAGGGGTTTGAACAGAGGTTAAATATGTTTGAGCAGAGGTTTGAGCAGATATCTGAACAGAGATTTTGAACTATGTTCAAAGATCAGGTTTGAGGGCTTATGGCCCAGATGAAAGGAGACATTATATGCCATTACAAGAGAGTATAGTTAATGCTGATGGCATATGGCTTCTGAAAACAGTTAAGTTTCTGGCCGATTTATGTATTGCTGGAGCATTGGTTTTGTTTTGTCCTTGGGCCGCGATCTTTATTAGTATTGCATACTTAGTAAAAAATCTCTGTGTTTCAACAAGAGGGAGAGTATTAACTATTCCACCGGTTATATTCTTATGTCATTTCCTATGTTTTAATCTGGCTGAATTGTTTATCGTTCCATCATTTTTTGCGGTGAAGGATTTAACAAATCTGCTAGTTGACGCAGTCAATAAAAACCTACAATTGACAAGTTAATATTCATTGGGTATGTGTCTAATGTTTATACATATTGTAATGGTATGTCCGAATCAAAGGAGGATTTATATGGCTTTGTACATTTGTTTAAAAGATTCTAAATCATCTTATGAATGGCATATGGGAAATTCAAGTCCTATTTCACATGAACAAGTTCGCGATGTTGTAGAAATTCAAGCTGATGGTGATGAGCTTGAATTAATCGAGGATGAAATGGGAGATACTGTTCTCATGCATGGAGGAAGAGTTGTTCGTTGGTTTGGTGATGATGCTCGTTTTATTATGGGCAGAATTCACCAACTTTGTATAAAGAAATAGGAGGTTCTATGAAATTGATCCTTTTATTCTTTCTGCTGATACTAATTGGATGTGGATCAACTTCTAATTCTACATCTAAAATGGCAGATGGAGATGGTTCAACAAATGCTACACCGACAGCTAGAACACCAGCAGGGATATCCCTAGATGGATGTTCATATCTAGATAAGGGTGATGACTATACAACAGGGAATAATCTTACCGCGCGATTTGTTTCATATTTCAACGGAGCCATATACGCAGTATATGGTGATTCTAGTGGAATCATTGTACGTAAATCTACAAATGGCTCATCTTGGTCAACTGTCGAATCCGATAATGGATATGAAATTCTTGGGTTGAAAGAGTATAATTCTGTTTTATATCTTATACTTAATCAATCTTCCACTACTAATGTCAAGATACGAATAACAAATGGATCTTCATGGTCCACTCTTTCTAACAGTGATTCGACTATAAGGCCAGGTAATGCAGACATATTAAATGGAAACATTTATATATCTGGCGATAATGGGTCAACCGGCCATGGAAGAATCGTAGTTTCTTCCAATAACGGTAGTTCCTATTCACTAATCAGCTCATCTGACTTTAACAATCTAGACATATATGGATTGTACACATTTGCTAATGATATTAGTATCATAGCATGGAATGGTTCCAATCAACAGTTAGGGTTAACATCTAATGGTGGTTCTAATTGGGATACAATCCTAAATCCTGAGGCATATCATATTCATACTACATACTATAATGGATCTGTTTTATATGCAGGAGGATATATATCAACACTAGGATCTAATTATCCTTGGACTCTGAAAGCATATATCAATTCAACATGGTTAATTCTTGATCAATATAATCCAGGGCTGGATTCATCTTCAGGAACAATGGGTATATTTGGGATATCCATTAAGGATAATACAATTGTTACAGTTGGCACAGAACCAGGTCTAGATCGTTCAGATTTTGGTTTGGTGCGATATTATTATAGTGGTCAATGGTATATGGTCAGTTATCAATATGCCGCGGGCAAAAGAACTCAATTCTATGGTATTGGATATTCCATAGATAATAGTATACTAACTGGATATATTATAGGCGAAGCAACAGATTTATCTAATATATCCCATGCATTGGTCAAAGTTATCCAATGTAAATAGGAGGTTCTGTGGTTAAATTCTTCATGAAAGATACAATAAGGATATGGTTTCATTTTCTGAAACATCCATTAGTTAAGGATGGTAAAGTTAATCGGATCATGCATGCTACTTCATTTGATTCTATAATCATTGATCGTAAGGGAGATTTTGTTCTGCTTCTGGCCGAACTTCGAGGTTTAGATATCAAAACAACAAATGATCTCCGTCAAGCAATTAAACAGCAAATATCTAAAGGTAGAAC
>Ga0182027_10007868_pt1 | contig 15624 bp, 21 predicted proteins | sample 712E1DmetaG_FD_121300 | JGI IMG/M metagenome (GOLD analysis project Ga0182027, IMG submission 121300) | Permafrost microbial communities from Stordalen Mire, Sweden - 712E1D metaG (Illumina Assembly) | ecosystem: Environmental > Terrestrial > Soil > Wetlands > Permafrost | place: Sweden...
AAGGATGCTCCATTCGGTTTCCCTCCCATAACCCGATTCTGTTCCTACCCAGCGCACATCCGGCCCCATGATAGCGATCACGGCCGATGGCTGCAGTTCGCGGATCAGGGCATAGTAGGATTTCCAGTCGTAAACCTGCCTGATCCCATTCGGTCCTTCGTGGCAGGCGCCGTCGAACCATACTTCCGAAATAACGCCGTACCGTGTAAGTAGTTCTCGTAACTGGTTCCTGAAAAATTGGTTATATTTCACGGCATCGCCATATGATGGTTCATGTTTATCCCAGGGTGACAGGTAAAACCCGAATTTCATTCCATATTCCCTGCATGCAGCAGCCACCTCGCCAACCACATCCCCTTTTCCTTTTTTCCAGGGACTTGCAGCAACCGTATGATTTGTAAATTGTGAAGGCCACAGGCAAAACCCGTCGTGGTGTTTTGCAGTGATGATCACCATCTTCATCCCGGCGTCCCTGGCCACCCTAACCCATTGCCTGGCGTCAAGATGTGTCGGGTTAAAAAGTACCGGATGATCGTTGCCTTCCCCCAATTCTTTTCCGGTGAAGGTATTGATCCCAAAATGGATAATGGCAATGAACTCGCGACGTTGCCATTCGAGCTGGTTTGCTGAAGGGGTGATATTGGCGACCTTTTCGATAATCTGATCAATGGTTTCACCAGGACTGATGGTTACATAATTGTTCCCGAAGTAAACAGGACGGATATCCTGGGAGGAGGATGGTTGGGCAGAATTAAATAAAAGCGCAAAAACAACGATAAAACGCAGCCTGCCATTTCTGCACATTGCACGGGTTATTTCAAATTTGGGTATCATCCGGGTCTTTCCTTGTTTTTAAATCGCTAAAATAACAATTCCCGGAGAGGAAATGTCTTCCGGTCTGACGCATTTGCCATTTATTTCCTAATTTGCATCATCAATTCAAACCTGGACAATCCATGAATAAAAACCGCTTAGAAATTTTCAGCGATGGTATGATTGCGATTATCATCACCATCATCGTTGCGTTGATCTGGCTTATCCCCGACACAAGAATTGAACGGCTGTTTGAAGAAGAACGAAAAAAAGAATCCTAAAAACAATATTATGAAAAATATCATGTCAGATTACAGAAAAATCGTAAAAATACTACAGGGACAACCTACCCGGGATGGCGCTGGCGTCCGGCTGACAAGGATCTTCGGGTTTTATGAAGAGGGTCTGCTGGACCCATTCCTGTTGCTGGACTTCTTTGGATCAGATAATCCGGCCGATTTTATGGCCGGGTTTCCATGGCATCCCCACCGGGGAATGGAGACTGTTACTTATATGCTCGACGGGAAGGTTGAACATGGCGACAGCATGGGCAACAGCGGGGTGATCGGCAAAGGCGACATTCAATGGATGACGGCCGGGAGCGGGATCATTCACCAGGAGATGCCGAAATCGGACGCAGGCCGGATGTATGGTTTTCAGCTCTGGGTCAACCTGCCGGCATCACAAAAGATGATTGCCCCGCGATACCAGGATATTCCGGCGAAGAATGTGCCGGAGGTCGTGCTGGATAACAACATCAGAGTAAAGATCATCGCCGGAATTTTCGGCGGGGTGAAAGGGCCGGCCCGCGATATCATTGCCGACCCCGAATATCTTGATGTGGAGATGCCTGGCAATACTGAATTCATCATAACGGTAAACCCGGAACATACCGCCTTTGCTTATGTCTTTGAAGGAAAGGTCATCATGGATGAAACCCGGAAGGATCCTTTGCGATCTGGTCAGGGAGCGCTTTTTAGTACAGGCCCGCAGATAAAGGCTTTGGCAGGAGAAAATGGCGCCCGTTTCATCCTGATCTCAGGAAAGCCCATCGGGGAGCCCATTGCCTGGCGGGGCCCGATCGTGATGAACACCGAAGAAGAACTGAACGTCGCTTTCAGGGAATTCAGGGAGGGAACGTTTATAAAAAAATAACCGGTTAAACGTTTCCGGTCATCCAATGAGTGTTATGAAATGGGATCCGGGAATCTCCCCTGGATCTGCCGTTCCACCATCCAGCCCGGGTATTCCGGTGTGAGAGCGCTGACCTGGTCCAGTTTTTTCATATCATCGTCTGAAAGCGGCAGTTTTGTAGATGCAATGTTGTCAAGCAACTGATCATCCCTTTTTGCCCCAACGATAATGCTCGTTACGCCCGGCTTGCGCAGCAGCCATGCCAGCGCCACCTGTGCAACAGTAACATCGTAATGAGCAGCAACTTCATCCATGACATCAATGATATCGTAAGCCTTCGCCTTGTTGACCGGTGGAAAATCGAATTCATCCCGGCGGCTTTCTCCGGCCTTGAGTTTCTCCCGGGTAAATTTACCCGACAGGAAGCCACCGGCCAAAGGACTCCAGGGCATAATTCCCAGCCCTTCACTCAGCGCCAGGGGAAGGATTTCCCGCTCGATGTCCCTGCCAGCGATGGAATAGTAGTTTTGCAGCGCCACAAATTTCGTCCAGCCCATCTTACCGGCATGGGCATTGGCTTTCATGACCATCCACGCCGGATGATTGCTGATCCCGAGATACCTGACCTTGCCTGACCTGACCACCTCCTCCAAACCGCGCATGGTCTCTTCCAAAGGCGTAACCGGGTCAACCCCGTGGATATAAAGCAGGTCGATGTGCGACATTCCCAAACGTTTCAGGCTGTCATCGACAGAATCGATGATATGCAGCCGTGATAACCCAACCTGGTTAGCCCCGGGCCCCATCCTGCCCCTGACCTTGGTGGCAAGAAAAACTTGCTGCCTGCTGATCCCGAGTGTTTGCAGTGCCTTACCGGTCATGATCTCCGACAGGCCTTCAGAATAAACATTGGCTGTATCGATAAAATTGATTTCATGGTCTATCGATGTTTTGACCAGCTGATTTACCTCTTCCTGCGGCAACTCCCCGATCGATCTCCAGAAGCCCTTCCCGCCAAAGGTCATGGCGCCCAGGCATAGTTCTGACACGAGGACCCCAGTATTGCCCAATAAATTGTATTTCATGGTAAAATGATGTTTTTCAACGTTATAACTTTCTTTAGTATGAAAGAGGATGTATCAAGGTCAAATTTCATACGTATGATCAGCCTCCTGTTCCTGTTTACAAAGAACGTCGGAATATTTAAGATATTTTACCCTGGATGGGCACTTTCTTAAACCTTCCCCATACAACAAAGGCGGCAACCAAAGTAAGGATCAGCGTAAAACCTACCTCCGGGAACTCGCCCTTGGATATGTGGAAAATTGAGGCCAGCAGCATAATTGCGATGATACCAATGGCCGCAACCGGTGTAAGTACCGGTTTGATACTCAGTATTGATGGAAGCAATAAGCCCAGGGCACCAAGGAGTTCTGACACCCCTATAAAACGGACTAACCACGCGGGAACCTCTTTGGTCCACGGGAGTGATGCCGATAGTTGTTCTATTGACGTTGTTGACTTCATGAAGCCTGCCATCAGGAACATCCCGGCCAAAATTATTTGGGCAGCCCATAACGTAATGTTCAGCCATTTTGATTTTTGCTTTTTTCCCATAATTGAGTGATTTATTTATTTGGGAAATAAATTGATTGTAAAAATGCTTTTAAGGAAGCGGGTTTTCTGCCAAGTAATTTTTCAAGTGTTGCGTTTGGAAGGTTAAACTCGTCCTGTTTGATGGCTTCGGCAAAAGCTGCTGTAAAGCTTACATACATTTCAGGAACTCCGGCTTTGATGAGTTGTTCCTGAAATGCTTCCTTCGGGGGGTCAATGTAAGCGATTTTCTTTCCGGACAACTCCGAAAGTATGTCCGCGACATCCGAAAAAGAATATGATATACCGGAGGAAATAAAATACTCCATATTTTCATGACCTGCAGTTGTAAGTACATGAGCTGCAGCCTCGACCATATCGATTCGTGCGGCGAACGGAACTTTACCTGTTCCTGCAGGGAAGAAAACACCGGTTTCCGGCAACTTTTCCCCTAAAAACATCGGGATACACTCGGCGTAGAGGTTATTTTTGAGGATGGTAAAAGTCATTCCTGAATTTTTGATCTGATTCTCTGCCTTAACATGACCGTCTGTAATAAAGGCAATGGCCGATTGACCCGGGTCCCTGATATCGGCACTGGTATAGACGATATGTTTTACACCAGCCTTTTTGGCTGCATTGATCGCATTTACATGCTGGCCACCCCTGTCATTCATGTCACTTGAAGAGATGAGAAGAAGTTTTTCAATACCCGTAAATGCTTTCACCATGGAATCGAAATCAGTATAATCCCCGATCCTGACATCTATTCCTTTTGCAGCCAGATCGGTGGCTTTGTTTTTATCTCTGGCCAAAGCAGCGATGCTGCTGGCGGGTATCTTTTTTAAAAGAAAGTCAATCGTGGCTTTCCCGAAATGTCCTGTTGAACCTGTTATAAGTATCATGTTGAATAAATTTAAATAGATGAGAATAAATTTTATTTGACGTTACAAACTTACGTATATTTGCTATCTGATTTATAGTACTATCCAAATGTATAGCGAAATTCTTTTGGCAAGTCTTGCAAAACAAACAGGCAACAAGTAACATGGAACAACAACCGACACACGAAGAGTGCATCAAATTCATCCTTCCGGTGAGGGACGCATTGGAAATTTTAAGTGGTAAATGGAAACTGCCTATTATAATTTCGCTCTCCTTCGGAACAAAAAGGTTCAAACAAATATCAAAGGAGCTGATCAGTATAACCGATAAGATGTTATCCAAGGAGTTGAAGGACCTGGAAATAAATCATCTGGTTAAGAGAGCAGTTCACGATACTTTTCCTCCAACGGTGGAGTATTCAATTACAGAACATGGAAAGTCCCTTGAAAAAGTAGTCAGTGAACTACGGAACTGGGGATTGGAACACAGGAAGAAGATCGCCGGATAACGGAAACGATTTCGGTATCTTCGCCTTTTTTGACGCTATTCCATCGGGTATCCGTAATCGGTCCAGTCTACTTTGAGATTTTGTTTCAGGTTCAGCAATTTGGGTTTTGTATATCCCCGCTCTTTCAGAAGATTGAATGCGGGCCTGATATTCGGGCAGTTACGGAAAGGGCAGCATCCGCAATAAATTACGACCATTTTATCTTTGGGAACACTTGCAAGCGCTTTACTTAATTTGTCAAGGTTCACCTTGCTTGTCGTGCTGCCAATATTAATTGCCCCTTTGATATTGGCGAGCGGACCAATATTGAAAATCACTGGTTTTTGTTCTTTGGAATTGTTCAGCATGCCTGCCAGTGCGTCGGGGTCAAGAAGATCTTTGAATGTCCATGGTTCGCTGGATTGGCCTAACAGTAAACCCGTTAAGGTTGTAAAGAATAAAGTTAGCAGAATGATCAGTGTATGTTTCCTGTTTTTCATATGCAGGTTTTTAGATTTGTTGCAAAGATAGATAAAAACATTATTCGGAATCTGCAGGTTCATCTCCGTCGGGATTGCAATCCTGGGTTAAAAAATAAATTCAAAATGGCCCTCCATCTTATTTGGAATGATTATAATTTATTATTATCTTTGTACTTAATTTAACTTTTAATACCAAGAATATGCCAAAATTTGTGATCGAACGTGAAATTCCTGGTGCAGGTAAGTTCTCTGCCGAACAATTAAAAGCCATTTCACAAACATCCTGTGGTGTTCTGAGTAAAATGGGACCACAGATACAGTGGGTTCACAGCTATGTAACGACTGATAAAATTTATTGCGTTTATATTGCTGCAAACAAGGAACTGATTTTCGAACATGCCAGGCAGGGAGGATTCCCTGCAAATAATGTAACGGAGGTTTCCAGCATCATTGATCCTGCTACCAGTGAATAAAAAACCGGCCAGGCAACCATGAGGATGCCTGGACGGAATCTAACATTTCTGACCCTGAGGGTCTCCTGTGCAAAAACAGCCAGGAATTTGATTTTCTTACTACTTCTTAAAGGTGCGCATGTAGCCAACCAGCGCCCAGCGATCATTTGACTCAGGAATTTTCTTTTCATACGTCGGCATTTCATCGCGTCCTTTATTCAGGCGATAGAAAAGTTCACCATCTGTACTGGCCTGAAATGCAGCAGCTGTAAAATCACCGGGAGAAGTTTTTAAGGATGCGCCCTTGGGGCCATCACCCAGTCCTTTAGCTCCGTGGCACGATTTGCAATGTTTTGCCCATAGTTCTTTACCATTGGCAACAACAGCTGCATCCGTCAACTTCTGAGATGATTTAAGCGCTTTGTCCTTATCCGGTACCGGCCAGGCTTTCGTTTGTGCAACACCCGACTGACAGAAAAGGAATGTAGCAGCAAAAATCAATGAGACAAAGAATAGTAAACTCTTTTGAATGGTTTTCATACTGTTTGGTGAATTAAAAGGTTAGAATTACGTTACTGAAATCAAGAACAAAAATAACAATAATTCACAAGAAATACAGAAACTATATTGAAAAAAGAACAAAAGCGATCCTGGGTTTTGCCTTCCCGGCTTACAGGGGCGTAAAGGTTCCCTTCGACAAATCCAATTCGACATCCTGATCCGGACATGGCAGGTCGGTAAACAAATTCAGGATCGTATTGCCATATGAAACTGCATTCCCTCCGTAGTAAAACAACCGGGCGGCTTTACTCTGTGCAGTGGCATCAATGGACTCATCGCCATGATAATGTGCCATGTAGCCGGCAGCCGTCGATAGAACGATCAAACTGGAATCTTTTAGTGAGGCCGGATCAGACTGCTTAAGTTTTACCAGTGTCGCTATTTCCAGCCACTTCTGTTCGAAGTTTTTTTCGAAGGTCTGGATGTCGGAATATCCTGCCACGGATGTCACATGCCCGGTGTGAATTTTCAGTTTGTTGGCTTTTGTTAAGGTCATGGTCCGGTAAGCAAGCGGCCAGTCGACTAATGACGCCGTTTCGACGTCAAACATGAAATTGGATTTCTTTCCTGAAACTCCCGGTTATTTGTTAATAAATTGTCAATCAATCCGAGTGCCGTAAGATGCAAAAAAAAATCAATCCGGGCGGATGTTATATTTCCCTCAGTCTTCCTGATTTTTTCTATTTTTATTAACTGAAATTTCACCAAACCAGGGTCGATTTATTATCCATATTAAACCAAACGATCGTGAAAAAAATTCCCGGAAAATTTATTGCTCTTCCACCAACACTGCTCGCAGTTGCCGCACTCACCGGATTCCATGACACCCCCACGGCCCGGACCGGAACACATCCAAACATACTGCTGATCATGGTCGATCAGATGCAGACCCCACAGGAGGGATACGGACCCAATGAGGGTGCGGTGCAGGAATTAAAAGAGATCCTTGGTTTCCGGTCACTTTCAGCGGGGAATTCATACACTCAATTTTTCCCTGGTTTCTGCGCCTGCGGCAAAACGCGGTGGTCCTGAAAAAGCATTATACCGTCTCTGCCGCCTCCGTACCAAGCAGGTCCTGTATCATGACCGGCCAGTATTCAACGGTGACCGGCGTTACCCAGACGGACGGGCTCTTCAAGAATGCCGAAGATGTGCCGTTCCTTGATTCCATTGGCACGCCGACCATCGGCGACTAGTTCAAAGCGATGGGTTATACCACCCATTATTTTGGGAAATGGCCTGTATCTGATCCCAGGCCGCCCGATTATCTTGAACCATGGGGATTTTCAGACTGGGAGAATTCCTATCCTGAACTTCACGGGGGAACATTAAGTAACCTGGGTGTTTTTCGGGATGTAGGATTCACAGGAAATATCGTCGATTTTCTGAATAAAGCGGGAACGGACACCTCCACTGTTCCATGGTTTACCGTTGCTTCGCTGGTAAATCCCCAAGACATCAGCGCCTGGCCCATCAACTGGCAGGCCCCCGGCGGTACCGGTGTGGTTGGCTGGACACATTATCCCCCTCCGCCACCAATTCCCCACCAGGGAGACTCAACCCGCCTGGATACCCTGATAACAGTCATCAACGGGGATTCGATCATAAAAATTTTCCGGGTCGCCCTTAACCCTGACGGGTTTCCCAAAAACAACAGTTTTCTGTCGGCAACCTACAACGAATCGCTTGGCCACAAACCAGTATGTCAGCAGGATTATTCGCTAAAGTGGGGACTCGCATGGGCGGCAAAAACGGATTATACCTTTATCCAGGACATATTGCCGATCAGATCACCCCACCCGTTTCAACTCCAGGGAGCATACGACTCGGCCTGGGCCCTGAGTTATATCCAGTTCTATCACTATTGCGAATATCTTGCGGATTTGCGGATCCGCCAAATATTGCATGCACTTGACAACAATGGCCTTACCGAAAATACCATCGTTGTTTTCCTGTCCGATCACGGAGATTTGACGACAGTACATGGCGGCTGCATCCAGAAGTGGCATAACGCCTATGAAGAATCGGTAAGGGTGCCGATGATCATCTCCTCCCCGCTTGTCAATAGAAACAGGGATGAAATGAGGGAAATCCTCCAAACCACAAGTTCCATTGATCTTGCTCTTACACTGCTGGGCCTTGCGGGATTTAACCCGGATTCAGTCGTGAGTATTCCGGGAATTATTCCCGGCCATACGCCTTCAGCACATTTTGCAGGCGCTGACCTGTCGTCGTATATTAAGGGGACCAATACCGTCCCCATCATCGGATCTGACGGAAAGCCTCGAACCGGCGTTTTATTCATGAGATCTGATATGATCACTGAACTTGGGACCAGTTATCCGGCCCATACCATCTACCAGCTGTTCCTTGACAAGGTTGATACAACGATCGCTCTTGGATATCCCCTGGCGCGCGGAACTGTTCGTCAGCCAAACAATATACGGGCTTTTTGCACAGGTGACTGGAAGATTGTCCAATATGTGGATCCAAACGGAGTTGAAACGGATCAATGGGAACTTTACTGCCTGACAAATGATCCAAATGAGCTGATTAATCTTGATGATTTCACGACAGGTAACATACGCGACGACGTGAGCGTGCCCGGTATGACCGCAGCAGGCGGTGAAGAAAATGATATTGACAAAATGAGACCGGTACGTTATCGGTATAAAGCCCATTTTTTTACGTTCGCAGGCATGCGTTTATGCTGCAGTTCATTGGCCATGAAGTCAAAATAGGGTTCGGTGTGTTTATAAAACAATTTGAAACCGGGACAGAGGTAGTTTAATCCTTGCTCTCCGTCGGGTGTTTTTACAATGCGGTTTTTAGGACATTCCCCGTTACACAGGTCAAGAAATTCGCATTGCCTGCAGAACGCAGGCAGCGTATCACGCTTGTTCTGCCCGAACTATAGCTGAAACGTCGAGTTCATCAAGTCCACCAATGTTTTTTCGCTTATGTTCCCAAGTTTATATTCAGGAAACACGAAATGGTCGCAGGCAAATACATCACCGACATCTTTGCGAACCCATTCATCGAATATCCGGATCAGGAAATTCCCATAATCGACCGGATCAACAGTCCAGTCGGTGATTTCAGCATTTTTTATTGTAGTTGAAGACAAAATCCTAGGTTCGCAAGGTTTCGTATCTGGATCAATCCATTCAACCACCGGGAGAAACTGCATATACCGGCTGCCGGTACTCTTCAGGAACCGGTAAACCTCCTCCGGATATTTGGCATTATAATCATTCACCACCGAAAGGGTATTGAATTCCACTTTGTATTTTATAAGCAATTCCAGCCCTTTCATGCATTGCATAAAACTGCCTTGCCCGTTCCTGTAAACCCTGTAATGATCGTGGCAATGTTCAGGGACATCGATCGACAATCCGATCAGGAAATCATAGTCCCTGAAAAAGCTGCACCAGTCATCGGTCAGCGTGGTTCCGTTTGTTTGCAGTGAATTCCCAATCACCCTGCCTCCCCCATGTTTTTTCTGCAACCGGATAACCCTCCTGAAGAAATCCATCCCGCTCAGGACCGGTTCACCCCCATGCCAGGCAAAAGTAACAACCGGATCCTGCGAGGAATAAATTGTCTGCGCAATGTAGGTTTCAAGGAGTTTTTCGCTCATGACCCTTTGATGTGGATCCCCAGGATAGAGCTTTTCTTTTTCAAGATAATAGCAATAGGTTCAATTCAGGTTACATGCCGAACCGATGGGTTTAGCCATCAGGGAGAAGGGGAGTTTCGGTGAAACGGTTATTTTCATCGTTTATGCAAAAGTCTAAAGATTGTATTAACCCTTTCTGAAATGATACCGGACAAAATTACAAGATAATATCAAAGGTTACCATGGCGACCTCCAACAGTTGATCCAATAATATACGGTAAAATCCGTTTCCTTAAAACAACCGTTATTGATTATTCCCGAAACAAGGCCTATGTCAATTTCTACAAAAAAAAATGCTTCACCCATAATGGTAATTATTGCCTTTGCCACAGTTTACGTTGTTTGGGGATCCACCTATTTTTTTATACAGGTAGCAGTGAAGCATTTTCCACCCATGATACTGGGCGCTCTTCGCTTTTTAACTGCCGGGATATTATTATTGGGATGGTGTTTGCTTAATGGAGAACGAACCGGAACCTGGAAACAAATAAAACCGGCCATCATCAGCGGGCTTATGTTATTACTTGGTGGGACCGGAGCGGTGATCTGGGCGGAAAAATGGCTTTCAAGTTCATTGGTAGCTGTCCTTATTTCATCTTCCCCATTCTGGTTTGTCATATTAGACGTCCCAAGGTGGAAGGAAAACCTTACCAATCGCTCCATCATCACAGGGTTGATTTTTGGTTTTATCGGCGTCGTGTTGATGTTCGGTGAAAAGGTGGCAGATGCAATTTTTTCATCTCACAACAGAAATGAAATTATCGGGTTGTTCATCCTTTTGTTTGGAACCATGAGCTGGGCGGGTGGATCGCTCTATTCAAAATATCACTCAACCGGGTCTACCACTTTAAGCTCTGCCTGGCAGATGCTGGCAGCAGGAGTTGCATTTATCCTGGGTAGTTTTTTATCGCAGGAATGGCAGGGATTTGAGTGGCAATCTGTTACAACAGGTTCGTGGTTATCACTTATTTATCTGATTTTATTTGGATCCCTGGCGGCATACAGCGCCTATGTATGGTTGTTACAGGTCAGGTCGGCTGCACAGGTAAGCACTTACGCATATGTAAACCCCGTGATCGCTGTATTGCTGGGCGTGTTTTTTGCAGGTGAACATATGAGCCTGTTACAGATAAGTGGTCTTTTGGTGATTCTGATCAGTGTATTGCTGATCAATCTGACAAAATACAGGAATGAAAAAAAACGGGTGAAAAATGAAACAGGGGAAAGAAACCCTTAGAATGAGTGTATTTCGTAAGTTTCAATTTCTTTCAATCACTTTTATTCTTTTTACCTTTCTTTCGTTTTCGAGGTATTCTATTCAAGTATTAACTATAAGTGGACAAGAGACAAATAAAAATGATATCAAGTTCACTTTATTCCATTTCATTTCCTCTGAATTCCTTCTGCCAAGTTTAGAACGGATACAAAGTATTCATATTTTGCCAGTTCTAAAGTGTTATTCTGATGACCATAACGAGGGTGTCCGGAAATTTCCGAACCCTCTCGTTTGTTTAAAATTTACAGGAAACCCTTGTTCAATACGCTGATTTTCTGTAATATACCAAAATACAACCATCTAATTTGCCCGCGATGGGCACTACCCTGACTGACACCAACAATGATTACATTTTTCATTTTTTTTATCCATTTTATTTTTTCAAGGAAACCATGTCAATCACAAAGCGATAATGTACATCACCTTTCTCCAACCTCTCGAAGGCTTCATTTATTTGTTGAATATTGATTAATTCAATATCGGCAATGATATTGTGTTCAGCACAGAAATCCAACATTTCCTGTGTTTCTGCAATTCCCCCGATATTTGAACCCGAAAAGCTGTGGCGTCCTGAAACAACACTGAATGCACCTACTTCGAGTGGCTCCGGTGGTAATCCTACCAGTACCACGCTACCATCTGGCCTCAGAAGATTAAGGTAGGTATTCACATCGTGTTTGGCAGAGACTGTATCCAAAATGAAATCCATTTTCCGGGTATACTTTTTCATTTGTTCTCTGTCGGTAGATAATACGGCTTCGTCTGCTCCCAATCGTTTGGCATCTTCTACTTTTGCAAGCGATGTTGTAAATACGACCACATGAGCTCCCATTGCTTTGGCAATTTTAATGGCTAGGTGACCTAAACCACCGATACCAAGAATACCGACTTTTTTACCGGGGCCGGCATGCCAGTGTTTTAATGGGGAGTACACAGTTATACCGGCACAGAGCAAGGGTGCAGCCGCTGCCAAATCAAGTTTCTCGGGTAAGTGTAGCACATAATCCTCATTGCATACATAGGTTTCGGAAAAACCACCATAGGTAGCTCCCCCAAGATACTTATCTTGACTATTGAACGAAAAGGTTACTCCTTCATCACAAAATTGTTCCAACCCATCCTCACAATATTCACATTTACCGCAAGAATCGACAATACAACCCACGGCGGCGAGGTCACCCACCTTAAATTTTATGACATGGTCACCGACCTTGGATACTCGCCCTACGATTTCATGACCGGGAACAAGAGGATACATCGCACCACCAAAGTCATTTTTTACCTGATGTAAATCTGAATGACAAATTCCACAGTATAGAATGTCCATTTCCACATCATGGGGCTGGAGTTCTCTCCTGTTTATTGTTAATGAATGTAAAGGCGCATCTGCTGCCTCCGTTCCGTATGCTTTTATGTTCTTCGTTTTCATATTGGTTTAGTTGTGATTGTTATTATTCGGGTACTACTTCATTTAAACATTTTATTGCATTTAAAGTCCTTGGATATCCCACATATGGCAACAATTGAGTCATTAAACTTAATAATATTTCATTCGTAGCATGGATGAAATCCAAGACTTTTGAAATGCCAACATACGGCACAGACTGGTACACAACTTCCTTAATTTCAACCGGAGTTACACCGACATTCAGGGAAGCACTAAGAATCGCTTTATATTCGGTTAAAGCCTGACTTGCAATGGTTGATGCTAAAATCATCATAACCCTTGTTCTTGTATCTAAATTTCCGTGACCAATTACTTCATCAAAAGCAAAGTTGTCGAAAACTTCAATCAACTCCGGGTCTGTTACTTTAAGTGTTGATTCATAATTTGGGAACAATTTCTCGTGGTTTCTGATGGCATTGTCAGTCAATTTCACTTTTTCAGACTTTGTGGTTACATGCTGAACTTTGTAATATTCTTCATCGGTCACCGGCTCCAACCATTCAACAGCACCTTCTTTGGAATTGTTTGTGACAACTATATGTGTAAAACTGCTGTCGTGTGCAGCACCATGCCAATGCTCAACCTCCGAGGGGATAACTACTACATCGCCTTTACAGAGTAATCTTGCAGGTTCACCTTTTTCCTGATAATAACCTTTCCCATCGGTAATGAGCAGGATTTGTCCTGCCGGATGTATATGCCAGTTGTTTCTACATCCCGGTTCAAAAACGACATTCCCTATTGAATAAGTTCCTGTTTCATCCTTTGGAACAATGATATTCAACCATGCCGTTCCGGTGAAGTAATCAGTTGATACTTTTTCTCCTTTCGGAAAGATTTCATTTTGATTTTCCATTGTATTCTAAATGTTTCCTTATCCAGTAAAGTATTTGATTTTTTTATCTATCAGAAAGACCTTCTCGGTTTGATGTCCAGCCATTTTCACTCCCAACATGAATTGGTCGCATAAAAGGTCAGAGTTACCACCTTTCCGGGGACTAGATGATAGGACTAAAACACTTTTGCTCATAATCTGTCAATTCAATTATTAACGACCCACCAGTTTAGCTGCACTTCCTGAGTACCGGTCACCTTGAATTTTGATTTTTGAGGCAGCATCGTCAATTGAACGAATGTCATCAGCCGTTAATTCAACGGATAAGGCTCCGAGATTTTCATCTAACCGTTCCAGTTTTCTGGTTCCGGGGATCGGTACAATCCAAGGTTTCTGGTTAAGAAGCCATGCGAGTGCAATCTGGGCAGGGGTTGAATGTTTCTCTCTGGCCACTTGTTCAAGTAACTCAACTAAAGATTGATTTGCTTTCAGGTTCTCCGGGGTAAAGCGTGGCACACTGTTCCGGAAATCTGATTTATCGAAAGTTGTATGTTCATTTATTTTCCCCGTAAGAAAACCTTTTCCGAGAGGGCTGAAGGGAACGAACCCGATTCCAAGTTCTTCAAGAGTCGGTATGACTTCCGATTCCGGTTCTCTCCAAAAAAGTGAGTATTCACTCTGTAAAGCTGTCACAGGCTGTACAGCGTGAGCGCGTCGAATTGTTTTCACACCAGCTTCGGACAAACCAAAATGTTTGACTTTCCCTTCCTTTATAAGGTCTTTTACAACACCTGCCACATCTTCAATCGGGACATCCGGGTCAACACGGTGTTGATAGAACAGGTCTATGGATTCGACCCTCAGCCGCTTTAAAGATGCCTCAGCCACCTCTCTGATATGGTCTGGACGACTGTTCAATGTTGGGAAGGTGTTGACATCAAATCCGAATTTGGTTGCAATTACGACCTGACCTTTGAATGGAGCCAGGGCTTCTCCGACCAATTCCTCGTTGATATAAGGGCCATAAATCTCAGCCGTGTCAAAAAAGGTGACACCTCTTTCAACTGCGGCACAGATAACTGAAATCATCTCTTTTTTGTCAGCTGCCGGGTCATATCCATGGCTCATTCCCATACAACCGAGACCAATAGCAGAAACTTCAAGTGTGGTATTCCCAAGTCTCCTTTTCTGAATCGTTTTCATATATATTTTTTTAAATGTCTAATTTTCTACTTGCCATCCATTTGAGGATTTCAGGGTCACGATGGTCGAAAAAACTACTGGTTTTTGTGTCAAGGCTTACTATGCTTAATTGCTCTGCCAACAGCTTCCTCATTCATATAGGATGCTGCTGTATCAATCAGTCGATAGCCAACACGAATCGCTTCAAGGACACTGTTTTCACATTCCTTAGTATCGGTCACCTGAAATACACCAAATCCAAGGATAGGTACTTCGACACCATTATTCAAAACCACTTTATTCATATTTTTCATGTTTAGATGAAATTTCTGGTTAACATTTTCTCTTCCTCAAGAAAGTAACAAATTTTGACACTGCAAAGTTCATATTAAAAAGGTAACTGGCTTTTATACATATTACTGTTTCTTGTACCATTATTACTGATTTGGTTCATTCATCGGGATTTTGTTCGTAATCTGCTTTACCTTTGTCGAAGATTTTAACAAGGTAAAGATGGAAACTCTCTTAAAAATTGATACTATTTCTCAATACAATGCAAGGATGGGTGTTGAGACACTTCATCCGCTTGTGAGTATTATTGATTTTTCAAAAGTCGAGCCGATACCGGGTTCCCGAAATCAATTCGGTTTTTATTGTGTATTTCTGAAGGAAGTGAAATGCGGGGACTTGAAATACGGGTGCAATTATTATGATTATGAAGAAGGAACAATGGTATTCATTGCTCCCGGACAGATTCTTGGAATCTATAAGGAAGAATTAATTCAGCCAAAGGGATGG
>Ga0182027_10007869_pt1 | contig 15624 bp, 15 predicted proteins | sample 712E1DmetaG_FD_121300 | JGI IMG/M metagenome (GOLD analysis project Ga0182027, IMG submission 121300) | Permafrost microbial communities from Stordalen Mire, Sweden - 712E1D metaG (Illumina Assembly) | ecosystem: Environmental > Terrestrial > Soil > Wetlands > Permafrost | place: Sweden...
GGCCGTCGCGCGACAAAAGGGCGTAAAACGTTTTCCAGTTCAATCGCGCAAACTCCTTCCGGTGTGATGCAGGAACAGGGTTTCGAGGCTCGGCTCCTCAATGTGGACGTCGCGCAGTTCGACGCCCGCGGCCTGGGTGGCGCCGACGATGGCGGCGATCAGCGGACCGCCGCGATTGGCGTAGACGTCGGCTGCCGTGTGGTCGGTCGCGTGCACTTCGCTGACGCCGGGCAGCTTCTCGAATTCCGCCAGCAGGCCTTCTGGAACCTGGTCGAGACGCAGGCGCAGCAGGTAGCCGCCAGGGATCGAAGACTTCAGCTCCTGGGGCGTTCCCTGCGCGATGATGCGGCCGTGGTCGATGATGGCCAGGCGGTTCGAGAGGGCGTCGGCCTCGTCCATGTAGTGCGTGGTCAGAACGATGGTCTTGCCGCGCTGGTGGTAGGCGCGGATGGTCTCCCACAGCAGCAGGCGCGTTTGCGGATCGAGGCCGGCGGAGGGCTCGTCCAAGAACAGCACTTCGGGATCGTGCATCATCGCGCGGGCGATGGAGAGGCGCTGCATCATGCCGCCCGAAAAGGTGCGCACCATGTGGTCGGCGCGGTCGGTGAGCTTGAAAGTTTCGAGCAGCTCGTTGGTGCGGCGCTCGCGCTCGCGGGAGCTCTGGCCGAAATACGCGCCGTGGAACAGCAGCACCTCGCGCGCCGTGAGAGCGAAATCCAGATTGGGCCGCTGCGGCACCACGCCGATGAGGCGCTTGGCTTTCACCTGCTCCTGCCAGACGTCGAATTCGCCGATGAAGGCGCGGCCAGATGTGGGCTTGGTGCGGGTGGTCAGGATTCCGATGGTGGTCGATTTTCCGGCGCCATTCGGCCCCAGCAGGCCGAAGACTTCGCCGGGGAGGATCTCGAAGGAGATGCCGTCCAGGGCCACCAGTTCGAACTTCTTCTTCTTTTCCGTGCGCGCCGGGCGCTGCCAGGAGAAGGAGAAGGCGCCTCCGCGCGCCGCGCTGGGCGGTGGCGTGCTGTAAATCTTGCGCAGGTTTTCGATGCGGATGCCGATGGCCATCCCATTCCCTCCCAGGTTTCAGAGCTTCTCGAGCTCGTGTATGGCGCGGTCGAGGATCGCGCGGACGTCTTTACTGTGGACTCGCCCGGCCGCCTGCAGGCTGGCGCGCATCAGGGCGGCCAGCGGACCGTAGAGCATCAGGGCGTCGGGCCCGGCGAACTGGCCCCAGTCGCCGCAGCGTTCGGCGCGTTCCCAGATCTGGCGGACGATTTCGGGGTCCTTTTCGAGTTCCTTCTGGCCGGCCTCGGTCAGGCTATAAACCCGCTTCCCGCTGAGCTGGGTCGCTTCGATGAGGCCCTCGTCTTCCAGCTGCTGCAGCGTGGGGTAGATGGTGCCGGCGCTGGCGCTGTACATGCCGCCCGAGCGGTCCTTCATCTCCTTCATGAGTTGGTAGCCGTGCTTTGGGCCCTCTGCCAGCAGCGACAGGATGGCGAGCCGAACCTCGCCGGCTTCGAAGAAGCGCCCGTGGCGGCCGAAGGCGAAGCCAGCCCAGGGGAAAGCACCTGGGAAGGCCCAGAATTGCTTACTCATGATATATCTTACGATATATCAGGCAGCATATCGGACGCAAGGGGAACCCCTCCGTTGGCAATCTTTGCTAACCCGTGATAGGATGATCTCGTGCCCACTCGAAACGTCAATCTCACCGACGCGCTCGACCGCTTTGTGCTTGAGAAAGTCCAGAGCGGGCGCTACGAAAACGCCAGCGAGGTCGTGCGCGCGGCGCTTCGGACATTGGAGCGCGAGGAGCAGCAGTACCAGGCGAAGCTTGCTGCGCTCGGTGCCGCCATCGATGAGGGCGACGCAAGCGGCGTTGCGCCAGGCGACGCGTTCGCGCGCGTCCGGAAGACCCTGAAATTCCCGAAGAATCGGCGCTAGGCCGTGGCTGAGTTTCGTTTGTCTCGTCGAGCCGAAGCCGACCTGGCGAGCATCGGCGATTACACGCTTCGGACGTGGGGCGAAGGCCAGACCATCCGCTACATCGACGATGTTGAATCCTGTTGCCACATGCTCGCGGACAACCCCGGATCCGGCCGCGCGTGCGACGATGTTCGTCCCGGCCTTCATCGTATGGAGTGCGGTCGCCACGTGGTGTTCTATCGCCAGGACTCCGCAGGCATCCTGGTTTCACGCATTCTGCACCAACAGATGCTGCCCGGGAGACAGGCTGCCGACGAGGACGAGGGGATGTAGGGCCCAGCGGCCCAAGACCGGCTATGGGCGTTTTGGTCGTCGCGAGCGGACGGCCGTAATGACCTTCGCGATCTGCACCGGGGTCAGGCGATCGGTGCCTTTGCGCCGCGACTCCTCTCCGAGCACCCCGAGCACCTCCGGCTCGGGCGTGGCGGGCGCGCCGAAGCGGCCCATCTGTTCAAACACCACGTCGCCGTCAAGGAACTCGCCTCGATCGGCCTGCTCGCTCGCGCGCCGGATCTTGGACCGAAGTTCCTTGAGCGCAATCTCCCGCGCCAACTCCCGCTCTTCGAGCAGTCGCAGGCCTTCTCGAACCACCTCGCTGGCCGTCTGAAACCGGCCGGAGGCAACGCGGGACTGGACGAACTGCTCCAGTTCTGGCGTGAGCGAGACATTCATGCTGCTACGAATGGGCATACCTCAAGACTTGCACCGAGGAGCACCTGTGTCAAATTGTGTTACAGGGTGGGCGCGCGCCCCGCGATCACCCTCGGGATCCCCGCCAGATCCGGCTCAACCCGCAGGTCCGCCCATCCGCTGAGAAGCTGCGTCACCGCGTTGAGCGTGCCGAAGCCCAGTTCCATCACCAGCCAGCCGCCGGGCTTGAGGACGCGCGGAGCGTCGGCCACGATGCGGGTGTAGACGTCGAGGCCGGTTTCGCCGGCGAAGAGGGCGACGTGCGGCTCCCAGTCGCGCACCTCGCGCTGCAAGCCCTCGCGCTCGGGCAGCGGGACGTAAGGCGGATTCGAGACGATGAGGTCCATCGACCGCGCCGCGATCGCCGCGGCCACGTCGCACACCACGATCTCCACACGGGCGCCGAGGCGCTGGGCGTTCGCCGCAGCCACCGCCGCCGCCGCGGGCGAAATGTCCGTGGCCCAAGCCTCCGCAGCGGTCTCGAGCGCCAGCGTCACCGCGAGCGCGCCCGAGCCGGTGCCGATATCGAGCACCCGCCGCGCGCCCGGCGCGATGCGCAGCGCCACCTCAACCACGTGCTCGGTCTCGGGCCGCGGAATCAGCACGGCGGGCGTGACGCGAAACTCGCGGCCATAGAATTCCTGGCGCGCGGTGATGTATTGCGTGGGCTTGCCCGCGAGCCGCTCGTGCAGATAGCGGCCGTAGTGTAGCCAGGGGTTGTGCGCCAGCTCTTCTTCGGGATGGGCGTAGAGATAAGGCCGGTCGCGGCCCAGCGCGTGCGCGAGCAGCACTTCGGCGGTCAGGCGAGGCGCGGCGACAAGCGCTTCCTCAAGAAGCCGGCTGCCCTGAAGCAGCGCCGTTTGAATTGTCATGCGTCCGGTAATAGGTTACCAGCGCGTCGACCACCGCATCGAGACGCCCATCCATAATCATGTCGAGCTGATAAAGGGTCAGCCCGATGCGGTGATCGGTGAGGCGGTTCTGCGGGAAGTTGTAAGTGCGGATCTTTTCGCTGCGGTCGCCGCTGCCCACCATGCTGCGCCGCTCGGCGCCGATCTCGGCGCGCTGCTTGGCGATCTCCAGCTCATACAGGCGCGAGCGCAGCACGCGCATGCCCTTGGCGCGGTTCTTGATCTGCGACTTCTCGTCCTGACAGGAAACCACCAGGCCCGTCGGTAAGTGGGTGATGCGCACGGCCGAGTAAGTGGTATTCACGGACTGGCCGCCGGGACCGGACGAGCAGAAGGTGTCGATGCGTATGTCCTTGGCGTCGACCTGGACCTCGACCTCGTCGGCTTCGGGCAGCACGGCGACCGTGATGGCGGAGGTGTGGACCCGGCCCTGCTGCTCGGTCACCGGCACCCGCTGGACGCGGTGCACTCCGCTCTCGTATTTCAGCTTGCTGTAGACCTTAACGCCGCTGACCAGCGCGATCACTTCCTTCATTCCGCCCATCGCGGACTCGCTCACGCCGGTGATTTCCACCTTCCAGTGCTGCGATTCGGCGTAGCGGGAGTACATCCGGAACACTTCCGCCGCGAACAGGGTGGCCTCGTCGCCGCCCGTGCCGGCGCGGATCTCGAGGACCACGTTCTTTTCGTCGTTGGGGTCCTTGGGCCGCAGCAGGTCCTGCAACTCCACCTCCAGACGCGCCAGTTCGGGCTCCAGGCGGGCGACTTCATCGGCAGCCATGGCGCGCAACTCCGGGTCGGTTTCCCCGAGCATGGCGCTAGCGCCCTCGAGGTCCTGGCGGGTGCGTTTCCAGTCGCGGTACTTTGCGACCGTTTCTTCGAGTTCGAAGTGCGCCTTGGCGGTCTTGCGGTAGCGGTCCGAGTCGTTGATGACCGCGGGGTCGGCCATCTGCCCCGTGAGTTCCTCGTAGCGTGCCTCTAGTTGGTCCAGCTTATTCAGATATTCCATGGGGAGCGGTTAGGCCACAACCAGCGGACCGCCCTGCACCTTTTCGAGTGCCATGGCGCCTTCCAGTGCCCGTATGGCGACCGCGGTCTGGTCGTCGGCGGGGGGCTTGGTGGTGATGCGCTGGAGCCACAGGCCGGGCGCGGTCAGGGTGGCCAGCAGACCGCGGCGGTGCTTGCCGGCGTAGCGGATGGCCTCATAGCTCAGCCCCACGATCAGCGGCAGCAGGACAATGCGGCCCGCGAGTTTCAAAAGGAAGGAATCGAACGGCAGCAGCGTGTAGACGGCGATCGACACCAGCATCACCACCAGCAGGAAGCTGGTTCCGCAGCGCGGATGGAAGGTCGAAAACGACTGGGCGTTCTCCACCGTCACCGGCCGGCCCGATTCGTAGTTGAAGACCACGCGGTGCTCGGCGCCGTGGTATTCGAAGACGCGCCGCATGTCCTTCCACTGCGAGATCAAATACAGGAAGGCGACGAAGATCGCCATGCGAATGACGCCGTCCGCGAGGTTGAAAAGGATGCGGCCTCTCAGCGCCGGGAACGGCTTGCCGAGCGCCGTGGCCAGGTACAGCGGGACGAGTTTGTAAAGGAACAGGAAGAACAGGAGCGAGAAAGCCAGGTTCACGCCCATAATCCAGCCGGGCATTTCCTTTTTGGCATTCTCGGGCGCGGTATCCTCGGTCGCCGCTTTGGCCGAAAACTGAAGCGCCCGAATGCCCAGCGTCATGGCCTGGCCCAGGGTTCCGATGCCGCGCAGAATGGGATAGCGGAAGGCCGGGTGTTTTTCGGAGATCTTCGGCAGCGGCCGCTCGTCGGTGACCATCTCTCCGGCGGCCTTGCGGACCGCGACACAATAGCTGTGCGGTGCGCGCATCATCACGCCCTCCAGGACGGCCTGCCCGCCGATCAGCGTTTCTTCGACGCTGGCCAGTGCCGGCAAAGCTCCAAAGTGCGCAAACAGGCGCAGATGTTCCCGAAAAGACAAGCTGGGTTTGCTCCTTCGGTTCAGTATAGCAGCCGGGGCCCATGCGCCCGCGGCGCGGGCCGCGCCAGCACCGGGCCGCCGGTACTGAACCGCGCGCGTAAGCAAGCGGGCTCCGGTATACCCAAGCCGAACCGCGCGCGTAAGCAAGCGGGCTCCGGTATACTCGAAAATGAGCGGTGGAGTTCGCTTTACGCCGTTTTTGAACGGCCAATGACTCCTACAGTGGTGAGCTGTAGGAGTTGGCCGTCAGCCCCTCCCGTAGCAAACCACACGACAAGGAGATTGCCCAATGGATCGGGTGTGGTTTGTCGCGGCTCTTTGGCTGTTCCTGGCGCTGGTGGCGGTGGTGGCTGCCCACTGGCTGAAGATCTCGACCGCGCTCTCGGAGATCGTCGTCGGCACCCTCGCCCAGTTTGCGATCGGCGCGTGGGTCGGCGCCGGAGTACTGGGGGTAAAGGTCGAGTGGATCGCCTTCCTGGCCGGGACCGGAGCGATCGTCCTGACGTTTCTGGCAGGGGCGGAACTGGATCCGGAAGTGTTCCGCGCGAAGTGGAAAGAGTCGGGCGCGGTCGGCCTGGTGGGCTTCTTCGCACCCTTCCTGGGCGCCACCATGGTCGCTCACTTTCTGCTGCATTGGGCGTGGCGGCCGAGCTGGCTGGCGGGCGTGGCTCTATCCACCACCTCGGTAGCCGTGGTCTACGCGGTCATGCTCGAGCTCGGCTTCAACCGCACCGAGTATGGCAAGGCGATCCTGGCCGCCTGCTTCATCAACGACGTGGGCACCGTGATCGCATTGGGCCTGATCTTCTCGCCCTTCACCGTCAGGACCGCGATCTTCCTGGCCGCCTGCCTGGTCGTCTTCGCGGCGCTGCCCTATGTGACGCCGAAGCTGTTCGATCGCTTTGGCGGGCGCGTGTCGGAACTCGAAACCAAGTTTCTGCTGTTCCTGCTGTTCGGCATGGGCGGCGTGGCGGTGTGGTCCGGCAGCGAGGCGGTGCTTCCGGCTTACCTGATCGGCATGGTTCTGGCCGGAACGGTGGGCAAGGATCACCTTTTGATCCGGCGCCTGCGCACCCTGACCTTCGGCCTGCTAACGCCGTTCTACTTCATTCGCGCCGGAAGCCTGGTTTCGGTGCCGGCGCTGATTGCTACGCCCTTGGTCCTGGTCGCCCTGTTTTTTGCGAAGCTGATAGCGAAGCTGGCCGGCCTGCTGCCGACTGTCCGCGCCTTCGGCTACAGCGGCCACGACGGCATTTACTACTCGCTGATGATGTCAACGGGACTAACCTTCGGCACGATCTCGGCGCTGTTCGGCCTGAACCACGGCATTGTCACAGAGACGCAGTACTCCTTCCTGGTGGCCACCGTCATCGCCAGCGCCGTGATCCCGACGGCCATCGCGAATGCACGCTTCATGCCCCGCCACCTGCTGCCGGCCAGGCACCGCGATTTGAGAGAATCGTCATTCAGGGAGTCTGATGTAGAGGTGCCGGCTGCGCATGCGAAAGGCGACTGAGGACGACGCGGGTGCCGTGCCGCTGGTGGGACGGCGGGCCGAACTGGAGGCCCTGGTAAGCGCACTCCAGTCGCGCCAGTCGCGCCTGGTTACCGGGCCGCCGGGCATCGGCAAGACCCGAATTCTGGCGGAGGCGCTGGCGCGGGTCGACGCTCCCCACATCTTTCTCCGTGCTCCGCGCACGCTCGAGGAATTGCTGGAGCAGTTGGCCGCCTGGCTCCCCTGTCCAAGCCCCGGCCGCTCCCCTAGCGCATGGCTCAGCGCTGCCGTGCTTCCGGCACTCGGGGCCGAGCCGCGCCCGATTCTTCTTGACGACGCCGACGACTGCGATCCCAGGATGTACCGCTTCCTGCAGGCCGTTTACCACACTCCCGGGAGTTGTCTGATCTCGACGGCCCGCTCGCGCGGTTCTATCGGCCATCTCCGAAAGTTGCTGTGGGACCCGCGCGAAGAAATCTGCCTGAAGCCCCTCAGCCATCGAGATGCGGCCCTGCTCTTTGATCGCACCGCGGCGGCGTACGAGCCGGGCGGGCTGGAGCGAGGCGAGTTCCGGAACCGCACCCTCGCGTCGGCACGCGGAAACCCGGGGCAGATTCTGGAGATGTGCCGTCTGGCAGCGGCCGTGGCTTAGTTCAACTAGCCGCTCGGTAAAGGGCGCCGCTCGAGTGGTGCTTCAGCGCTGAATCGAGTATCCACTGGACGTGAGCTGTTTCGAAAGGCGCGGCGCAATAGTCGGAGGCGCCGGCCTCGATGGCGTCCAGCCACTCCGCCACTTCCGGAACCCGGCTGACCACCACGACGGGCAGATCCGGCTTGAAGCGGCCGACGGCTTCGAGCAATGCCGTGTACCGATTGCCATGCGAAGTACAGAAAACCAACTCGGCGCCTACCCGCTCCACTACGGCCAGACACTCCCGTGGGGCGAGGAAAGGCTCCGAGAAGACCGTCTGTTTTTGGCTCACGAGCACGCGGCGGAGCTCGTTGGCCAGCAGATCATCCAATCCAAACAGGACAATTCTGGCATGCATGCCTTCCCCTTATCGCGACCTGTCTCTGAACTACGGGACTGCCATTCTCGGTGGGGAAAGGCCCCTGGTCCGAGCGACCAGTGTTGTGCAGGGTCTTCGAGAATTGCGCCCCTCTACTCAGAGGGTACGAGACCAGTCCCTCGAAGTCAATGGAATTCTGCACGGCCCTCCTCCGACGAGAGCGGGCGGAACTTTTGTACTCTGGAGGAACGGCTCAAAGCCGTTTTGGACCGACGCGAAGATCATGACTGCTCAACAGACTGAAGGGCCGCTCCGAATCGTCCTGATCGGGGGCGGCACCGGACTTTCGACTCTCCTGGGGGGTCTCAAAGTTTTTGCCCGCCCCGTCTCGTGGACGGAGCCCCCTTCGCTCGCCGCCGAATTCCCGATCGTGGATCTCGCCGCCATCGTGACCGTCAGCGACGATGGCGGAAGCTCGGGGCGCCTGCGACGCGACTTTAAAGTGTTGCCGCCCGGAGACATCCGGAATTGCATGGTCGCCCTCTCCGAGGATGAGGCCCTGCTCTCACGCCTGTTCCGCTACCGCTTCGCCCGTGGGAAGGGGCTCAAAGGCCACAGTTTCGGCAACCTTTTTCTGACCGCTCTCACGAAGATCACGGGCGATTTCGCCCGAGCCGTGCGCGTCTCCTGCGAGGTTCTGGCTATCAAGGGGCGCATCTACCCCTCCACGGCCGCCAACGTAACTCTCGAGGCGGAGCTCGAGGACGGCAGAATGGTGCTGGGCGAGACCAAGATCAGCCGTTCCCGCCTGCGCATCCGCCGCATCCGGTTGAGCCCGCCGCACGCGGAGCCGCTCGAGGAGACCCTGCGAGCCATTGCCGAAGCCGACGCCATCACGCTGGGCCCCGGGTCGCTGTTCACCAGCATCATTCCCAACCTGCTGGTGGATGGTATTCCCCAGGCCATTGCCGAGAGCCGCGCCGTGAAGGCCTGCTTCGTCAATCTCATGTGGCAGCCCGGCGAGACGGTGCGGTTCACGGCAGCCGACCACGTGGATGCCATTCACAAACACGCGGGGCGGCCCCTGCTCGATTACGTAGTGGTCAACACGCGCGCGATCGATCCCGCCGTGCTCAAGGTATACGCCAGGCAGAACGCCCGTCCGGTGGAGAACGACCTGGAGCGGCTGCATGCCATGGGGCTGAAGATCGTCGGCCGCGATCTGGCCCAGGCAGGAGACAAGATCCGCCACGATCCGGCCGCAGCCGCGGCGGTCGCGATCGAATTGGCGGCCGACGGCCGCAGGCGTAGGAACACGGGCAATGAGGACGACGGCACAGCGGCAGGAGTGCGTGAGAAGATCTAACAGATGGATAAAATCACCATTGTGATTCTCGCCGCGGGTTTGGGCACGCGGATGAAATCGCGGAAGGCCAAGGTGCTGCACCAGGCCGGCGGCCTGACGCTGATCGAGCACGTGGTCGCGACCGCGGCTGCCGTGGCCCCCCCGGAGCGCATCGCGGTCGTGGTCGGGCATCAGGCGGAGCAGGTCGAGGCCGTATTGAACGGGCGCGGCGTATGCTTTGTCACGCAGCGCCGGCAGTTGGGCACCGGTGACGCCGTGAAGGCCTGCCGCGAACTGCTCGAGCCCCTGGGCGGCGAAGTCGCGATCCTGCTTGGCGATTGCCCGCTGCTCTCGCCGGCCAGCATCGAGCTCCTGGTGTCGGCCCGGCGGAAGGCGAACGCCGCCGCGACCGTCATTACCACCATCCTCGAAGATCCCACCGGCTACGGGCGCATTGTCCACGCGGGAGACGGCTCCGTCGCCGCCATTGTCGAACACAAAGCGGCCACGGCCGCCGAGCTCGCCATCCGCGAGATCAACTCGGGCATCTACTGCTTCCGGGGAGATCTGCTGTGGAAGCACCTGGACGAGATCTGCACGAACAATCCAGCCGGTGAATACTACCTCCCTGACATTGTAGAGATCTTTCGCCGTCACGGCCATGCGGTGGAGTCTCTGCTCATCAAGGATCCCAGCGAGCTCCTGGGCATCAACACCCGGGTCGAGCTGGCGCAGGTCGATTCGATTTTGCGCGAGCGCAAGGTCCGCCAGGTGATGCTGGACGGCGTAACCGTGGAAAAGCCCGAAACGGTCACCATTGACGCGGGCGTCCAAATCGGTTCCGACACCGTCATCGAGCCTTTTGCGCGGATCCTCGGGCGCAGCGTGATCGGCGAGGATTGCCGCATCGGATCCTGCTCCGTGGTCCGCGATTCCGAGCTGGCGGGAGGGGTCGAAGTCCTGCCATTCACTTTCATCGACGCTTCCAGGGTCGAGCGCGGCGCGCACGTGGGTCCGTTCGCCCGGTTGCGCCAGAACGCCCGCGTGAAGGGCGGCGCCAGGGTGGGCAATTTCGTGGAGCTGAAGAACTCGGAGCTGGGCGAGGGCGCGAAATCCCAGCACCTGGCCTACCTGGGCGACGCCACCATCGGCGACCGCGCGAATGTCGGCGCGGGCACCATCACCTGCAACTACGACGGCGTAAAAAAGCATCGCACGGCGATCGGCGCGGGCGCGTTCATCGGCAGCAACTCGACGCTCGTGGCCCCGGTCGAGATCGGCGCGGGCAGCTACGTAGCGGCCGGCTCCGTGATCACGGATCCCGTGCCCCCGGACGCCCTGGCTTTGGGGCGGTCCCGCCAGGTGAACAAAGAGGGCTGGGCCAGGAAGCGGCGCGAGGCCCTCGGCAAGTAGCGGCGCGTCTCAGCGCTTTGGAGGAACATAGTGCTCGCAGCACCCAAAATCATCGCTTTTCTGTTCGCGGCGGCTCTGCCGCTGGCGGCCCAGGCGCTGCCCGCGCCCGCCCCCGCGGTGGCGCCAGACGCCGAGATCCGCAAGATACTCGCCGAGCGCGTCGACACCGCGCAACAGAGCGTCGGAATCGTGGTGGGCGTCATCGATCCGCAAGGTCGCCGGATCGTCGCCTACGGCAGCCTCGCCAAGGACGACAAGCGGCGCCTGGATGGCGACACGGTTTTCGAGATCGGGTCGGTGACCAAAGTGTTCACGTCCCTGTTGCTGGCCGACATGGTCGAGCGCAAGGAGGTGGCCCTGGACGATCCCGTGGCCAAGTACCTGCCGCCGGACGTCAAAGTGCCCGAGTTCAACGGCCACAAGATCACTCTGCAGTCGCTGGCCATGCAGACCTCCGGTCTCCCGCGCCTGCCCTCCAACCTCAAGCCCAAAGACCCGGCGAATCCTTACGCGGACTACACGGTCGAACAGCTTTACCAGTTCCTCTCGACCTATGCGCTCATGCGCGACATCGGGGTCAAGTATGAATACTCCAACCTCGGGCCGGGCCTGCTGGGGAACGCGCTGGCGCGGCGCGCCGGAATGGACTACGAAGCGCTGGTGCGGTCGCGGATCGCGGAGCCGTTGGGCCTGGCGAACACCCGCATCACCCTCTCGCCGGAGATGAAGGAGCGCCTCGCGGTGGGGTACAGCGCCGCCCTGTCGCCCACCTCAGGCTGGGATCTGCCGGCGCTGGCGGGAGCGGGTGCTCTACGCTCGACCGCTAACGACCTGCTCACCTTCCTGGCGGCCAATCTCGGCTACACCAAAACCCCTCTCGAGCCGGCGATGGCCGCAATGCTCAGTATCCATCGTCTGACCGGCGCTCCCGGCATGGAGGCCGCGCTGGGCTGGCTCATGTCCACTTCCGGCGGCAAGACGATCGTCTGGCACAATGGCGGCACCGGCGGCTACAGGTCCTTCATCGGCTTCAATCGCGCGGCGCGCACCGGAGTGGTGGTGTTGTCGAACGCGGGCACCGTGGCGGGCATCGATGACATCGGGCTCCACCTCCTCGATCCGCAAACGGCGCTCCTGAAGATCGAGCCGCACACCGAGGTCGCCATCGATCCCAAGCTCCTCGATCTCTACGTGGGACGCTATGAGCTCGCGACGGGAGCCATTTTCACCGTCACCCGCGAAGGGGACCGGCTCTTCGCGCAACTCACGGGGCAGCAAAAGTATCAGGTGCACCCCGAGAGCGACCGGAAGTTTTTCTACCGGGTGGTGGACGCCCAGATGACCTTCGAGACCACCGGCCAGCAGCCGGCCACGGCCCTGATCCTGCACCAGCACGGCCGCGATCAGCGGGCCACGCGGACCGATCGCGAGCCGCCGCCGCCCAAGCAACACAAGGAAATCTCCGTCGATCCCAAACTGTTCGAACGCTACGTGGGCCGCTACGTGCTCAACGCTACGTTCCAGATGACCGTCTCCGTGGAGGGCGGCCACCTTTTCGCTCAGGTAACCGGGCAGACCAGGTTCGAGCTCTTCGCGGAGAGCGAGCGCGATTACTTCATCAAGGATTTCGACGCCCAGATCACCTTCGAGGCGCAAGGCCAAGCCCCCGCCACCGGACTGATCTTGCACCAGAACGGGAAGGATCGTCACGCTCAGCGGGTCATCGAGGTGCCGGCCGGAACGTAGGGGAGCGCCCTCAGAGCACCAGCATGGGATGGTAAAGATTGGGCAGCTTCGCCTCGCCGATGGCGATGAGCTCGCCGTGCTGGCCGACGGCCTTCACGTAACGTGAGCCGGGCCGCACGCGGAACGGGGAGACGCGGAAATCGCGCCCCTGCCGGATGAAGGTCGCCGTCAAAGGGTCCACGAATTCGGACTGGAATTCAGGCAGCATCTCCGCGGCCGGGATGTACGCTTCGATGAAGCGGTCCTCCTTGACCAGTTCCTCGAGCTGTTCGATGCTGCGAGCCTGTTCGATCGCGAAGTCTCCGCAGCGCAGGCGGATCAGCTTCTCGAGAAACGCGCCCGGGCCCACCAGTTTGCCCAGCTCGTGCGCCAGCGCCCGCAGGTAGGTGCCCGCCGAGCACTGGACCACCAGGTGCGCCTCCGCTCCGCCGCACTCCATCAGTTCCAGCGAGCTGATCGTCACCTCCACCGGCTTCAGCTCCACCTCCACCTTCTTGCGGGCCAGCCGGTACGCCGGCACCCCGTCGATCTTCTTGGCTGAAATCGGCGGCGGCGTCTGCAGTATGGTTCCCCGGAATCCGTCGAGCAGGGGCTCGAGCTGCTCGCGCGTCACTTCGACGTCCACGTGGGGCGAAGTCGGAGTCCCGTCCCTGTCATAGCTGTCTGTCGAGTGGCCGAAGTGAATGACCGCGTCGTAGACCTTGTCGCTGTGGGTGTAGAACTGCGCCAGCCGCGTGGCCCCATCCACCACCAGGGGAAGCACGCCGGTCGCCATGGGATCGAGCGTGCCCAGGTGCCCCACCCGGCGCGTCCCCGCGAGGCGGCGGACCTTGTTCACCGCGTCGTGCGAGGTCCACCCGGCCGGCTTGTTGACGATGATGGCTCCGTTCATTCCTATCCACTCTAGCAGCGGCCGGGGCGCTTTCGCCCCCTTGCTATCCTGTGAAGATGGAAGAAGAGGTCCTCGGCAAGGCCTACGACGCGCGCCTGATGCGCCGGCTCTTCTCCTATCTGCGCCCTTACCGGCTCGCCGTCGCTTGTTCGCTGGTGCTGCTGTTGCTGCTGTCGGTGCTGCAGGTTGCGGGGCCGCTGCTGACCAAACTCGCCGTGGACCGCTACCTGGTGCCGGTCGCCGGCCGAAGCGTCCTCGACCCCTGGCTGTCGGCAAACCCGTGGACCGGCCTGACGCAGATCTCTCTCCTGTTTCTGTTGTCGCTGGTGCTGATGTTCGTTCTCGATTTTTCGCAATCCTACATCATGCAGTGGACCGGCCAGCAGGCCATGTTCGACCTGCGGCGCGACCTGATGGCGCACCTCCAGAAGCTCGACCTTGCGTTTTACGACCGCACCCCCGTAGGCCGCATGCTCACCCGCGTCACCACCGACGTGGACGCGCTCAATGAGCTGCTGGCGTCGGGCCTGGTCACGATTCTGGGCGACGTGCTCATGCTGGCCTTCGTCTTTGTGGTGATGCTGCGGCTCGACGCGCCGCTCACCGTAACGCTGGCCGCCATCCTGCCGTTCGTGGTGGCGGTGACGGTTCTGTTCCGCCGCCGCGCCAGCCAGAGCTATCGCCGCATCCGGGTGGCCATCGCTCGCATCAACGCCTACCTTCAGGAGCATCTCACCGGCATCACGGTCCTGCAGTTGTTCAACCGCGAGCAGAAAAGCGCGGACGAGTTCGAGGCCATCAATCGCGCCCACATGGAAGCCTTCAAGGACGCCATCATCGCCTATGGCTGGTTCTTCCCGGCAGTGGAGTTCCTTTCCATGCTGGGGTTGGCGCTGGTGCTGGCGTATGGCGGCTTCCGCATCCGCCAGGGCACCACCACGGCCGGCGTGCTGGTCGCTTTTTTTCAGTTCGGGATGCGGCTCTTCCGGCCCATCCAGGACCTGAGCGAGAAGTACAACCTGCTGCAGTCGGCCATGGCCGCGGCCGAGCGCATTTTCGGCCTGCTCGATACGAAAGTGGAGATCGCCGCCCCGCCGGTTCTGCGGCCCTTTCCCTCCGGCCCCCAAGAGGTGGAATTCGATCACGTCTGGTTCGCCTACAAGGGCGAGGACTGGGTGCTGCGCGACGTGAGCTTCCGCATCTCGCCCGGTGAGACCCTCGCGGTGGTGGGACACACCGGAGCGGGCAAGACCACGCTCATCAGCACCCTGCTGCGCTTCTACGACGTCCAGCGCGGCGCGATCCGCGTGGGCGGCGTGGACCTCCGCGAGTTCGATCCCGCCGACCTGCGCCGCCATTTCGGAGTCGTGCTCCAGGACCCGCACCTGTTCTCCGGCACCATTGGCGGCAATATTCGCCTGGGCACCGAATGGATCACTACGGACCAGCTCGCGGCGGCCGCCGAGCAGGTGAACCTGCTGGAATTCATCGAATCCCTGCCCGAAGGTTTCGCCGAGCCGGTGCGGGAGCGGGGAGGCGGCCTCTCGACGGGACAGAAACAGCTCATCAGCTTCGCCCGCGCCCTGGCGCACAACCCGCCGTTCCTGATCCTGGATGAGGCCACCTCGAGCGTGGACACCGAAACAGAGATTCGCGTGCGCGAGGCGCTCACGCGTTTGGTCGAGGGACGCACCTCGATCGTGATCGCGCACCGGCTTTCCACCATCCAGCGCGCCGACCGCATCCTGGTGATGCACAAAGGCCGCCTCCGCGAGTCGGGCACCCACCAGGAGCTGCTGGCCGAGCGCGGCATCTATTGGAAGCTCTACCAACTCCAGTACAAGGACCAGGAGAACGGCGCGGCCGTTCTTCCGGACCCCCTGCTAAAGCCCGGCCGCGCCTAAGCGGCCCGCTACTCGCCTGGCTGAGCTACTATGTACGTAGACTCGAGGGGCGAATGGGCGATCCTGTTAGCGCGCCGGCCAACTTGACGGCCGATTCTCAGCGGCTGTCCGGCTTCCTCAGCAGCATCGGCTCGTTCAGCGAGGATTTGATCCTCAGCTTCGGAACCACCGAGACCCTGCACCACTACACCAATCTGGATGGCCTGCTGGCGATTCTAAGTAGCGGCGATCTCCGA
>Ga0182027_10007870_pt1 | contig 15624 bp, 13 predicted proteins | sample 712E1DmetaG_FD_121300 | JGI IMG/M metagenome (GOLD analysis project Ga0182027, IMG submission 121300) | Permafrost microbial communities from Stordalen Mire, Sweden - 712E1D metaG (Illumina Assembly) | ecosystem: Environmental > Terrestrial > Soil > Wetlands > Permafrost | place: Sweden...
TGCAGATCCTGTATCTGATTGGTTAATCCTACCTTATTGCCACCCAGAATAGAAAGGGTATCTCCGATAAGTGTGAGCTGGTGAGGAACATTTAGCGATGAAAGGTTTACTGTATTCCCATTTAAAATTGAAAGGTTATTACCGTCAAATGAAAGTGTCTGTTTATCAGATGCCGGATCACCCGGATCGCCTTTTGGTCCCTGGGGCCCGGGCTCAAGAGATTTCTGTGCATAAAGTGCATATGGTACCGCAAGGAACTGCATGGTTCCCATATCTATAAAATCATTATCGAATTTTACTTCTACTTTGAGATAATGAAATGCTGTGTTCCATTGAATCTGTGACAGATCGGTATAAAGACCGCCTGTTGGTGTCCCTTTACCTATAATCAATGAAAATACGCCAAATTTTGAAGTAGTAACATCGGAATAAAGCTCCTGATAAACGACTGTTCCAAGCGGATTCCCCGAGATAATTGAAAATTTCACATCGATGTTTTTATTGGCAAGTTCTTTACCGGTATTGTCTCTTGCCACAGCCTGGTAAAAGATACCCAGTGGAACATTCTGTCCAAAAGATATTGTACCTGACAGTAATAATATCAACAACGCAAAATACCTCTTAAAACCTTTTAAAGCCATAGTTTTCCGGATTACATTTTCTCAATTTTAAATATCCTGTTAATTCTTCCATCAGTACTTGTCACCCTTATAAAATAAAAACCATACTTAAATGAGGCAACCTCAATCTGTTCTATATAATAATACTTATCAGTAAAATCCATTGTTATCGATTTAACTACCATTCCCGTAATATTAATCACCTCAATTCTTAATTTTCGGGCAACATCCCCAAATAATTTAACATTAATATAGTCGGTTGCAGGATTCGGGTAGACATCCACCCCGGTACCTTCAGGTATGATATCCGGGGTAATCTGTATCCCGGGTTGCTGAAATCCCTGTGTTAACTGAAAACCACCGCTACCGATTAATTCAACCGCTGTCTCACCTATGGTCTGTGAGTAACTTATTATTCCTGAAGTAGCTAATCCGGCGGCAGGAACTAATACCTGGTGCGATAACTGCTGGGGAAAACCCTTCGTCCAGGATAATAGTAATATTAGTAATAAAACCTTAGTTCCTTTAATCATGTTATATTTCTTCTGGAAGATCAAATATAAACGTATTTTTGAAAAAGCAATAATTTTTGTTGATAAATATGTTAATAACTTGTTTAAAAACCTTTAGGCCAGCTTTATAATTAATCTTAGAGGATGGGCTTTCCTGACTTAAACTCTGATTTAAATGCTATTTTAAGACTTTGGGGGATTAATTTATCGTGAAATGTTAAAATCATTCTTTTATCATAATCTTACTGAAGCGGGTTGCGATGAAGCCGGAAGAGGTTGCCTGGCAGGACCTGTGGTGGCGGCGGCAGTTATACTTCCAAAAAACTACAAACATCCGGTTCTCAACGATTCCAAAAAACTTTCAGCCAGACAGAGAGCTTTTTTAAAAGATGAGATTATCAACTCTGCAATTGACTGGAAGGTCGCATTTGTTGATAATACTGAAATTGATGAAATGAACATTCTAAGAGCTTCTATAAAAGCCATGCATATTGCGATTGAGGGTCTTGAAAAGGTTCCGCAATTCCTGCTTATTGACGGAAACAGATTTTATGCTTATAAAGACATTGATTACAAAACAATCATCAAAGGCGATGGACTTTATTTCTCAATTGCTGCCGCTTCAGTTCTTGCAAAAACATTCCGCGATGAGTTCATGGAAAAAATTCATAATGAATTCCCTGAATATGGCTGGAATAAGAATAAAGGATATCCCACATCTTTTCACAGGGCTGCCATAATGAAATATGGAATAACTCACTACCATAGAAAATCATTTAATCTTTTCGATAACCAGTTAAAACTTGAATTTTAAATATTGTATATACTCCCAAAAACTTTTTTGCATTTTAAAGACATTTTGTAGTGACTCCAATTATTCCATTACTAATTTTAAAGACTATCTTTGTCCGGCAATTTAAAATCAATCTAAATAAGTTATAATTTATGAAAAAGTTGTTTGCAATATTATTGATCCTCTTCCTCAGTTTTGGATTCAAAGCTAAAGCTGATGAGGGTATGTGGCTGTTGCCTCTCATCGAAAAATTAAACATTGGTAAAATGACCGAACTGGGTCTGAAGCTCTCTGCTGAAGATATCTACAGCCTCAACAAAGTCTGCGTTAAAGATGCCGTTGTTATTTTTGGCGGGGGATGTACAGCAGAAATAGTTTCCTCTCAGGGTCTTGTCCTTACAAATCACCACTGCGGTTATGGTTCCATCCAGGCACACAGCAGTGTTGACCACGACTACCTCAGTGACGGGTTCTGGGCAATGTCGAAAGAAGAAGAGCTGCCAAACCCAAATCTTTCGGTGACATTCCTCATCCGGATTGAAGATGTGACAGGTCAGGTCCTTGCAAATGTTAAACAGGGCATGAGTGAAACAGATCGCACCGCAGCAATAAATGATGCACGACAGGCAATTGAGAAGAAAGCCGCTGAAGGAAATGGTTACAGGGTACAGGTTGGAAGTTTTTATGGTGGTAATTATTTTTATCTTCTTGTTTATGAGAGATATACTGATGTCCGTTTGGTCGGAACTCCGCCATCATCAATAGGCAAATTCGGTTTCGATACAGACAACTGGGAATGGCCGCGTCATACTGGTGATTTCAGTGTTTTCCGTGTCTATTCAGGACCAGATGGGAAACCTGCTCCATATGCAAAAGATAATATTCCCCTCAAGCCTAAACACTTTCTGCCGGTTTCAATTAAAGACCGTAATAAAGGCGATTTTGCAATGATACTTGGTTATCCGGGAAGGACCAGCAGATACATGACCTCTTACGAGATAAACGAACAACTGCAGATCGTACATCCCGACAGGATTAAAATACGTGGCATTAAGCAGGAGATCTGGATGAAAGATATGATGGCGGACCAGAAGGTAAATATTCAGTATTCAGCAAAATATTCCGGTTCTTCGAACTACTGGAAATATTCCATTGGACAGAAAGGTAGTCTTGAAAAATTAAATGTAAAAGCAAAGAAAGAAGATCTTGAAAACCAGTTCAATAAATGGGTGGTCGTCACTCCTGAACGAAAAGCAAAATACGGGGAAGCTCTTAATATGATAAAAACGGCAATTGAAGGTAGGGCAGAATATTACAATGCACTTCAATATCTCAATGAATGCCTGCAGGGATGCGAACTTTTAAGCCTTAATCGCGGGGTTGCCGGTTTGGTTACAGCGCTTAAAGCAAAAGATAATCAAAAGATATCTGATGCGGTTGATCAGATTAAGAAAAACGGCAATGACTTTTTTAAGGATTATAATCCTCCCACAGATAATAAGTCAATGAAAGCAATGCTGAAGCTTTACAGGGCAGACGTACCTGCTAAATTCATTCCGGATTTTTATTTAAATGTTGTTGATAAAAAGTTTAAAGGGAACATTGATAAGTTCGTTGATGATATGTTTGCCAAATCTCTGTTTGCAAGTGAAGCAAAACTGAGCGCTTTCCTCAGTAAGCCTGTTCTTAAAACACTTGAAAGTGACCCGGTTTGCCTTACTTCTGCCTCATTTAACAAAGTTGCAGGAGAAGCATCAAACGGATTAAGCCAGTTCGATGCAGGATTGAATACAGGAAGGAGGCTCTGGATTGCAGCTTTAATGGAGATGGTTCCCGAAAAAACCCAGTATCCTGATGCAAATTTTTCAATGCGTCTTTCATACGGTACAGTCCAGGATTATGACCCGAGGGATGCTGTTACCTATAAATATTATACTACTCTACAGGGAGTTGTAGATAAATATAAACCAGGCGATTATGAATTTGATGTTCCTAAAAGGCTTATTGATCTGAACAATAAGAAAGAATTTGGCAGATATGGATCTTCAAAAGGTTATATGCCGGTTTGCTTTCTTACCACAAATGATATTACCGGTGGTAACTCAGGCAGCCCCGTGATGAACGGGAACGGTGAATTAATTGGTTTGGCATTTGATGGTAACTGGGAATCAATGAGCGGCGACATCGCATATGAACCCGAACTTCAAAGGACCATAGTTGTAGATATCCGATATGTACTCTGGATAATGGATGTATATTCCGGTGCCAAACATCTTGTAGATGAGATGACAATCGTTCAGTAGAAGAATTTTTACTTCATCCTAAAACCCTTTCTCATGAAGAGAAGGGTTTTTTTTGCCGCCAATGTAGTTCCTATTGCGTGAATAATGCCCCCTGGCCGCTTCGCGTCCATCCCCCTAAAGGGGGATTTAATTGCGAAGTAAAGAAGAATTACACCTGTGTGTAGAAACAAGCCCTCCTTCAGGAGGGGTGGGGACGTAAAGAAATAGTATAGTGATAAAAGAGGATGGATTCGGAGTAAGTCGATTTTCATTATCTTTGCACCAAAATTTTAAAACATGCATTTTAGCCTGATAGAGATCCTTGCTGCTTTTATGTTACTCTTTGCAATTATTGATATACCCGGATCAATTCCTATAATAATTGATATTAAAGCCAAATCAGGTGATATTAAATCAATTAAAGTCACCCTTGTTTCATTCTTAATCTTACTGGCTTTTTTATTCATAGGAAGCCCCCTGCTTGGTATATTTGGCATCGATGTATCATCTTTTGCAATTGCGGGTTCATTTATCATTTTTTTAATAGCCATGGAAATGATCCTTGGTATTGAACTCTTTAAACAGGATTCACAGGGCGGAGGATCGATATTCCCAATTGCATTCCCATTAATAGCAGGAGCGGGATCAATAACTACAATCCTTTCACTGAAAGCTGAATATCAAACAATTAATATTTTCATTGCCCTCGTTCTTAACATGGTAGTAATTTACCTTGTATTGCGATTAACTTCAATATTTGAAAAATTACTGGGTGCAGGCGGGCTGCAAATCCTTAGAAAAGTTTTCGGTGTCATTCTGCTATCAATTGCAATAAAACTTTTTATTACCAATACAGGCATAATTCTGCATCATGCAAAGTGAAATAACAATATATACCGATGGAGCTTCAAGCGGAAACCCTGGGCCGGGAGGATATGGCGTAGTACTCATCTCAGGTAAACACAGGCTCGAAAAATCAGCAGGATTCAGACTTACGACAAATAACAGGATGGAACTAATGGCAGTTATTAAAGGACTGGAAGCTCTGAAAATTCCTGGAAGCAAGGTAGTGGTCTATACCGACTCAAAATATGTTGCTGATTCCGTCGAAAAAGGATGGGTTTTCCAATGGGAATCCAAAGCTTTTAAAAAGAAAAAAAATCCGGATCTCTGGATAAGGTTTTTAAAAATTTACCGGAAACACAATATCAGATTTGTTTGGATAAAAGGCCATGCTAATAACCCTGAGAATGAGATCTGCGACAAGTTGGCTGTAGATGCTTATTCAAAAGGTTCACTCCTCAAAGATGCCGGCTATTGTCCTGAGGATGAAAATAATAAATTATTATAGCCCGGAACAGATTAAAAACAGGTTTGCGTTTTAAAAATTATTGACACAATTTTGTAAATAAGCATGCTGATGCAAAAACTTTTTATTCATAGGACCAGTACCACGCCTGAAGTTGACTTTTCACCTGAGGATAATATTTTTCTCATAAGCGGAATATCTTCTCCTGAAGATGTTCGTGCCATGTATTATCCTGTTATTGAATGGGTTGTCGCTTTCGTTAATGAAATAATTGAAGGAAAATATAAAGATTATAAGCCCGATTACCCTCTGAAATTTAAGGCTGATCTGGTTTATTTCAATTCATCGTCAGCAAAATTCCTGTATGACATTTTTATAGAGTTGAAGAGGCTTATCCCGCTAGGGATACCGGTTATTGTTGAATGGTTTTATGATGAGGAAGATATTGATCTGAAGGAAGGAGGCATGGATATCGCCTTACTTGCCGAAATGGAATTTCTGTTTATCCCGAAAAAAACTGATTCCGGATGAGGGGACAAAAAGAACTTTATCTGCTTTTCGAAAAGCTGAATATTCAGTTTGAGTATCACGAACATCCTCCTCTCGCGACCATTGAAGATACCAAAGTCCACTGGAAAAACTACAATTCAGGACGATGTAAGAATATCTTCTTTCGCAATCATAAAGGAGACCAACATTATCTCGTTATCCTTGAACACCTGAGACAGCTAAATATCAGGGACCTCGAAAAACGTTTAAAACAGGGGAAGCTTACTTTTGCGTCCGACCTGCGGCTAAAAAAATATCTTGGCGTCGAACCTGGCTCTGTTACACCTTTTGGTCTTATTAATGACTCTGAAAAACACGTCCATCTGTTTATAGATGAGAAATTAAAAGAATTTGACAGGCTTACTTTTCACCCCAATATAAACACAGCCTCACTGGTCATTTCGAAATCTGACTTTCTTAAGTTTTTGGAATACACAGGTAACACTTTTGAGTTTATCCGGCTTTACGAATAGGGGAACAATCCCATCAGAGTGTCTTTAAAAGTTGTCCCAATTAAATTATTATTTAGAAAAAGTAAAAATAGATGTTTTTTTGCATCAAAATCCAATCTTATACGTCCTTATCGGGAAAACCACTCAATCGATGCCTTTCATGAAAAGAATTTTTTTTACTATGCTATTTATATCTGCTCTTCTCCCGATAATTTGTGGACAGGATCCACAGAAGAAGCAATATACCGCAACGCAGATAACGAATCCTCCTGTTATCAACGGTGTTCTCGATGATGAAGCATGGCAGTCCGGTACCTGGGCAGGCGGCTTTACCCAGAACCAGCCATATAACGGACAACCCGAAACTCAGAGGACCGAATTCAAGATATTGTTTGATAATGACAATCTCTATGTGGCAATCAAATCATATGATACATCACCTGACAGCATTGTTAACCGTTTAACTAGACGGGATGAGGCTGACGGTGACCTTGCAGGTATAATTATCGATAGCTTTCATGACCTCCGTACAGGCTTTTTGTTTGGGGTAAGTTCGGCAGGCGTAAAATACGACCAGATGTATACCAATGACTCCGGTAACGGTGATTCATCATGGGACCCGAACTGGTGGGTTAAAACCTCAATTAACAAGGAAGGCTGGGTAGCCGAGATGAAAATTCCTTTCAGCCAGGTCAGATTTGAAAAAAGCTCAGGCGATGTGTGGGGCCTTGACATAGCAAGAATTTTATACAGAAAGAACGAAACAACTTTCTGGCAACATATTCCACGAGACGCTCCCGGGATGATTCATCTGTTTGGAGAACTAAAGGGGTTGGAGCAAATTAAACCACGGAAAATTTTCGATGTAACCCCATATGGAGTTGCCAAGACAGAAACTTTTCAGGCTGTACCAGAAAATCCTTTCCAGGCAACAGGTAAACTGTCAAAACTGAATGGCGGAATAGACGCCAAGATTGGTGTTACAAATAATATGACAATGGACCTGACGATTAATCCCGACTTTGGACAGGTCGAAGCCGATCCGTCTGTGGTAAATCTTTCAGCTTATGAGACTTTTTTTACTGAGAAGCGTCCATTCTTTATTGAAGGAAATAATATCACAAACTTTGGTCTGGGTATTGGCGATGGTGGGGTCGGAAATGATAATCTTTTCTATTCCAGAAGAATAGGCCGCCAGCCGCAAGGATCTCCCGAGCTGAAAGATGATTGGTATGCAGATATACCAACGAGAACTGATATTCTCGGTGCAGCTAAACTTACCGGAAAGAATAAAAACGGACTATCGGTTGGTTTTGTTGAGGCTGTTACCGCTCAGGAGAAGGCAGAAATTGATACAATTGGTGGGAGAAAATATGCAACTGTTGAACCACTTACAAATTATTTTGTAGGACGAGTACAAAAAGACATTAACAATGGCAACACTATAATCGGCGGGATTTTTACCAGTACAAACAGGGAACTCGATGATGATGTGAGAGATATTATGCATAAGGCGGCATATACCGGTGGGGTTGATTTTACACAATACTTCAAGAATAAAAACTGGATGTTTAACCTCAATACGGCATTCAGTCTGGTCGAAGGTTCAAAAAAAGCTATCACAAATACACAGGAATCTTCAGCACACTATTTCCAGCGACCAGATAAAAACTATGCTATCCTTGACACAACCAGAACGTCGCTTGCCGGAGCCGGGGGGAGAATGGAAATAATGAAACAAAACGGACACTGGAATTTTCTGGGTGCAGCTTTATGGAAAACACCAGGTTTTGAAACCAATGACCTCGGTTATATGCGTGTAACAGATCAGATCCTTTATGTCCTGTGGGCAGGATACAACCAATTTGACCCCAAAGGTATTTATAAGAGTTTTAATGTTAATTCTGACTTTTATTCCATTAATAATTTTGGAGGTAACTGGATCGGAGGAGGCTATGAATGGAACGCAAACATAAATCTGAAAAATTTCTGGAACGTATGGACCGGAGGCAGCCTCAACACATCGTCACTTTCCACAGATATGCTTCGTGGCGGACCAATGATGAAATTACCGGGCAGCATCAATGGAAGACTTGGCCTTTCAACTGATAACCGGAAAAAGCTGATGTTTAATGTTTTTACAAACGGATCAGGAGGATTTGAAAACAGCTCACATAACTTATATGCTGAATTAGACATAACTTACAAACCAACTAATTATCTTGTTTTTACAATCAGTCCTTCATACAATAAATCATATTCAGAGTTGCAGTATGTTACCCAGACAGATTATAATGGCAGTCCCCGTTATATTTTTGGCAGCATCGATCAGAAAACTATCAGCACATCTTTCAGAGTGAATATTAACATTAGTCCGAATCTTACCTTCCAGTACTGGGGACAACCATTTGTCGCAACCGGTAAGTATTATGATTATAAATTTATCAGCGAACCAATGGCTGGAAGTTACAGAGACAGGTTCATGACTTACAACAGTAATCAGATAACCTTTGATACAGATCATTACAACATCGATGAAAATGCTGACGGAAAGACTGACTACACTATTGGGAAAAATGATTTCAATGTCAAACAATTCCTTTCAAACCTTGTAATAAGATGGGAATACAGTCCGGGATCAACACTCTTCCTCGTATGGAGCCAGACCAGAAGTTATAACAGCGATTCAGGGCAGATGGATTTTTTCAACAATATTAGCGATCTGTTTAATAAAGGGTTAAATACTCCGCACAATGTGTTTCTGATTAAATTCAGCTATCGGTTTGGGTTAAAATAGGTTTTCTGAATTTCACCAAATAAAGCTTTAAAGCAACTTACCTGTGAATTCTCTGAATTTTCGGGTTTCCTGCCATAATAATTGTCGAGAAATTGCCCGGCACCCGACCAGATTGTCTGTACCATGCCCAGGTAACGATCTTTCATTTCGGGAGTTGAAGAATTTCTGAACCTGAACATATCCCGTACCTGAAGTACAGCATATCCCGGATTCCTCCAGGGGCATGTAATCACACTCAGTCCCTTCATCGCAAAATAAACCGGGGTCTGATCGGGCCGATCATAATGCCAGTCGCATATTATAACATCTTTAGGAATCATATCAACGGCCCTGAAGGTATTATTATAGCTTGCCTCCCACTCTCCTATTCCTGTCGTTTTCCCATCAATCAGCCGGTCACCCCATATCCAGAGTTTACGGCCCTTCATGGCAAGATGATCATGTATTGTTCGTACCTCGCCCGCAAAAAGTTCAGCTTTATCTCTTCCCGAACAACGCGGACATTGTGCTTCTCCAATATAAAAGACTTCATCCATACCGGCATGGAATGCATCAGTCTCAAACACATCGCAAATCTCATCAATAAGGTCAAACACAATACTATGCACATCAGGGTTTAGTGGGCAATAACTTTTACAGTATAATCCGTCGGTATTTGGCCATACATATTTCTCAGGCATTTTCACCAATGGCGTCTCATCAAACTGCGGATACACCTTTAATAAGTTTCCTGTTTTGCCTGCCCACGACTGGTGACCAAGAAGATTTACCTGAGGCACAATATGTATGTTATTCTTTTTGCAGACGGCAACCAGCTTTTTAACTTCCTTTTTCGAAAGAGCCGAGGAATCTCTTAATTCAGGATGGCTTTCATACTGATAATTATAATCCACCCTCAGGATAAGAGTATTTACCGATCTGGAGGCAAGTTCCTCATCTATGAATTTAATGAACTCGTCAACCTCCTTTGACTGAGGAGCAGCGATACAAAAACCACGAACAGGCAGTGTATTTGCCTTGTTAATTTCTGATTTATCAGGTGCCTGTGAAAATGTAAGACCGCTGATTGCAAAAAGTAAGATTGGAAGAATATGTTTCATGAGTAAGCTTATATTAAACGATAATATGACAAAATATCAGAGATAAAGTTATTGCATTTTTTAGTCTGAACAAGCTCTCATCTTAAATAGCTTTAGTTAACGGTCAGGTAAATGTAAACCAACAATTTTACATCAGTAATTGAAATAAATGTTGTCAGATAGTTAATGTAGTTTTATCTTGCATCTTTTTTTATGCGATGAAAAAATCTCTTCTGAAAAATTCAAAAATATTTCTTTTTAAGTTCTCTTACCTGAAATATATATTACTGATTCCAGGAATTTTCTTTCCCTTCATGGAAGCATCATCGCAGGATTATTTTCAACAGAAAGTAAATTATGACATCCATGTTACTCTTAATGACCTGAAGCATGAATTGCGTGGATCAGAGTCTGTTGAGTACATAAACAATTCCCCTGATACTCTGGGATTTATATATTATCATCTGTGGCCTAATGCCTATTCTTACAATAATACTAAATTAGCAAAGGAGTTATTAAGAAGAGACGGAAAGTCAAAATTGTTCAACGATCCGGAGTTAAAAGGATATATAGATTCTTTGAATTTCGAGGTTGGAGGTCAAAGTATCAGATGGAATCTTTTAGAGGGTTTACCTGATATCTGCAGGCTGATGCTGAATAAACCTCTCAAACCTGGTGATACAATATATATATCCACCCCGTTTCATCTGAAAATTCCTGAAGGGGTTACATCCCGTTTAGGGCATATCGGGGAATCTTACCAGATCTCTCAATGGTATCCCAAACCGGCTGTTTATGACAGAACAGGCTGGCATCAGATGCCTTATCTCGATCAGGGTGAATTCTATTCCGAATATGGCAGTTTTGATGTAAGTATAACCCTGCCTGCTAATTATTTAGTAGGTGCAACAGGAATCCTGCAGAACGAAGCGGAAAAGAGATGGCTCGATAAGCTCGCTGCCGATACTGCATGGATGAGAATCCCCGATTACGTGAATGAAGATTTTCCACCTTCTTCAAAACAGATGAAAACATTGAGATATAAGGAGAACAATATCCACGATTTCGCATGGTTTGCCGATAAGAGATTTCATGTATTGAAAGGAAAGGTCAGGCTTCCGGAAACAGGAAGGGTGGTTACCACCTGGGCAATGTTTACCAATCAGGAAGCATATCTCTGGAGAAATGCTGTCTCATACATAAATAATGCTTTATGGTATTTTTCAATATGGAACGGCGACTATCCCTATAACACATATACAGCAGTTCAAAGCGCTCTTAACGCCGGCGACGGGATGGAATATCCCGAGCTTACTGTAATAGGAGTGGCAAATGATTCATACCTTCTCGATGAAGTGATTGCCCACGAAATCTGTCACAGCTGGTTTTATAGTGCCTTAGGTTCAGATGAACGCAGGTTCCCTTTTATGGATGAGAGTATTACATCTGCAAATGAATCAAGATATATGGATGTGAGATATCCCGGGAAAAAACTATGGGAAATCGAACTAAAAAACTGGAAGCTGGCTAAAATCTTACACATAGATAAAATGCCGGTTCAACGTATACAGGAACTGGAATGGCTGATTCCGGCACGAAGCAATCTGGAACAGAATATTAATATAGCAGCTCCGGAATTCAGCATCAATAATTATGAAAGCCTGATCTACGACAAAGCTGCACAGGGGTTCAATTATCTTCGGGCTTATCTGGGAGATTCTCTCTATGATTCCACAATGCATGATTATTACCGGTTATGGAAAGGCAAACATCCGCACCCCGATGATCTGAGGGATGTCTTTAAATATCATACAGATAAGGATCTATTCTGGTTCTTTGATGATTTTCTTGGGACAACCAAAAGGCTTGATTATAAGATTGCCCGCTTCAGTAAAGGCAGGGTACTAATTAAAAACCAGGGTGAGTTAAAAGCTCCGTTGCTGATAGCTGAACTAAAGGGAGATTCTATCAGCTCAGAAAAATGGGAAGATGGTTTTGAAGGCAGTAAATGGTTCAGTACAAATCCCGGGAGTTATTCTGAGATACAAATAGATCCCAACCATGAAATGACTGAATTATACAGGCTTAATAATAACATCCGTACCTCAGGTATATTCCGAAAAGCTGATCCTGTCAGATTTCAGATCCTATATACAATCGAAGATCCTGACAAACGATATCTGATTTATTTACCTTCAGTCAACTGGACAAATACAGATGGTTTTATGGCCGGATTCGCTTTGCAGAATGGAACGCTCATACCAAAACCTGTTGAATATTTTATTATGCCGTTCTATTCTTTCCGTAATCAGGCATTTACAGGCTACGGGAAAATCTCTTTCAATAAAATCCCCTACGATAATTTCATAAGACTTGCCTCACTTACCCTTGAAGGAGAACAGTTCGGGGCGCCCGGAATACAGGACTATCAAAGAGCCCGGATTGGATTGGACTTATATTTTAAATCCAAAAGTGCAATTGATCCGATAAATCAAAAGGTCTCCGGTTATTACACCCTGGCGTCCGATCTAAGCCAGATTGAATCTCTCACACAGGCGAAGATGCGTTCTTATCTGCAATTCAGATACTTCCTTAACAAGACCTGTATAATAAATCCTTTCAGTGTGGCAGTCTCATTAGAATCAGGAAAATCATATCAGAAGGCATCAATGGAACTAAATTATAAATACAGCTATGGAGGGAAGAAAAACGGACTGGATTTCAGAGTGTTTGCAGGAACAATGCTTAAAAATGACGCCTCAGATCCATTTTATTCCTTTTCTGCAAGCGGGAGAAGTGGCCGTGAACAATATTTATATGAAGGTGTTTATCCTGACCGTTTTACGGAGTTTCCAAGAACTTTATTGTCGAGGCAGATGACCCTGTCTGAAGGAGGGCTCGTTTCTGCAGTCAATGACAGTCTAGGATACAGCCGGTGGCTTTTATCAGTATCTCTGACCAGCAGTCTTCCGGGAATTGTTTCAAAGATACCTTTTAAACCCTTTGTTAATCTGTTACTGAACGATCATGGATCAGGTAATATTAATAGACCGGCATTCTTTTATGAAGCAGGTATAAAGGCAGGAATATGGGACTATTTCGAGATCTATTTCCCATTTATAGTCTCTGACAATATAAAAACAATAACCGGATCCTTAAGAGAAAGAATCCGGTTTGTTTTCCGGCTCGATAAACTAATACATTTAAATTCCAAATATTAGGTTATCAGAGATTGCAATTATGCCTTATCAGCGCTGCCGAGTACATTAAGAACTTTATGTTTATAAAGTTCTTTTAACTTATCACGTGCGGGGCCCAGATAATTACGAGGGTCGAACTCGCCGGGCTTTTCAACAAAAACCTTGCGTATTGCAGCCGTCATCGCAAGACGGCCATCGCTGTCGATATTGATCTTACAAACTGCTGATTTTGCCGCTCTGCGCAACTGATCCTCAGATACTCCGGCTGTGTTTTCCATTTTGCCGCCATATTTATTAATCTCGGCCACGATATCCTGAGGAACTGAAGAAGCGCCATGAAGAACAATCGGGAAACCCGGAATACGTTTTTCACATTCTTCAAGAATGTCAAAACGCAAAGGAGGAGGAAGTTCACCTGGTTTTACCTTGAACTTGAAAGCGCCATGAGAAGTTCCGATAGAGATAGCAAGAGAATCAACTCCTGTCTTTTTCACAAAGTCTTCAACCTCCTGGGGTCTGGTATAAGATGTATGTTCTGACGAAACTTCATCTTCTATACCTGCTAAAACACCCAGTTCACCTTCGACAGTAACATCGAACTGATGAGCATATTCAACAACCTGTTTGGTTAACCTTACGTTTTCTTCATATGGGAAATGTGATCCGTCGATCATTACCGATGAAAAGCCCATTCGATGCACGACTTGCAGGTTTCAAATGAATCGCCATGATCAAGATGCAATACAATGGGAATTGCATAGCCAAGTTCTTTTGCATATTCCACAGCTCCCTTGGCAAGATATTGAAGCAAAGTCTGGTTTGCATATTTACGTGCACCTTTAGATACCTGAAGAGTAACCGGAGATTTTGTCTCCACACAGGCACTGATAATTGCCTGCATCTGTTCAAGATTGTTGAAATTGAAAGCAGGAACAGCGTATCCTCCTTTACCGGCTTTTTTAAACAATTCTCTCGAATTCACTAACCCTAACTCTGTATAATGTACCATAATTTATTGTTTTAAAATGAGCCCGAAAAAGTAGTTATTTTAGACTTAGTGTCCAAAATATTTAGTAAAAATAATCTGCCCGGCTAAAAGTAATCAAAGATATTGGTTTGCCAGTTTCAGATATAAACAAAAAAATCCCCGGCATTTTGTGCTCAGGGATTGGTTGAGGTTGGTGGCGGATTACTTTCAGTGATCCGGTTTGGGGGGACCCTTCCTACTGTTTAACTTAACCCTACCCCAACCCTTCCCTTAAACAATAAGGGAAGGGAGCTATACTATTATATATTAGAGTATTATGGGTTTCAAGTGGCGTTTTAGTAAATATTTTATTTGAATAATTATAGTAAAAAAACTAAATTTAAGGTTGAAATAAATAAAAAATGCCTCGATCTCATTATAAGAGTTACAAGGAAATTACTTTATTGGCCAGGAATTTAAGGAAGAATCAAACACAATCAGAAAAATTACTCTGGACTGTTCTTCGCAGGAAGAGACTTTCTGATTACAAATTTCTGAGACAACATCCAATATTCTACAGGGTTAAGAATAAATGGGTTGAATTTTTCATTGCAGATTTTCATTGTTCAGAACTTAAGCTTATAATTGAATTGGACGGTGAAATTCATGAACACAGGAGGGACTATGATTCTGAGAGAGATTTGAAGTTATTAAATAAAGGTATTTATGTAGTAAGAATTAAGAATAAAGAACTTGAAGATATGAATTCAGTAGTTCTTTTTCTAAACGAAATAATATTCAATCGAGTAAGACAGATTGCTGGTAATGAACAAAATAGCGCCCCTGCCCTTATTGTTTAAGGGTAGGGGCGGGGGGGAAGGGTTAAGAAAAAATTGGGATGATATGTACGAATGTCATCAAATAACACAAAAATTATTATTTTTGCACTCCAAACTTACGGTACACTTTCGCTAAGGCAATGGTGTATACGGTCGGTTAACCGAGTGGCTAGGTAGCGGTCTGCAAAACCGTTTACGGCGGTTCGAATCCGCCACCGACCTCAA
>Ga0182027_10007871_pt1 | contig 15620 bp, 10 predicted proteins | sample 712E1DmetaG_FD_121300 | JGI IMG/M metagenome (GOLD analysis project Ga0182027, IMG submission 121300) | Permafrost microbial communities from Stordalen Mire, Sweden - 712E1D metaG (Illumina Assembly) | ecosystem: Environmental > Terrestrial > Soil > Wetlands > Permafrost | place: Sweden...
ATGTTTCATCTTGCAATTAAATCTGCGTGCCGCACGAGCTAATCCGAATTCATCAGTACCCGACCACCATGTGCTTCCTGCAATTATTCCTATCTGGTCTTCATCTTTAAAAACACCTAGCATTACCAACGCGTATTTTAAAGCGAAAGGACCACACTGATATTTATTCGGCTGAGGATAAAAACTCATTATTAAAAATCCATTATTCAAAGGTTGGGTAAAAATAATAAAAGTTTTGGTATGCAAAACAAATTTGTCTAATTTTTATATAATAATTTTAACGATTAATGAAAGTAGCCATAGTATATAACGAAACCTCACCAGAATTATATCAAAAAAAGAAAAGAACATCCAAAGGTTTAAGCTTTAAGCCTGTTTTCGGTCTTCAGGGAAGCGACCCAATATCCGAATATGAGGGGATGGCTAAGTCATTAATTAAGGTCGGATATGAAGCTTATACATTAAATATAATGGATAATGTCCATTTATTAATCAAAGATCTGGATAAAAATAAGCCGGATGTTGTTTTTAATCTTGTAGAGTTATTCAAAGATCAGCCCCGACTTGAAATGAGTTATACCGGAATATTAGAATTATTAAATATTACATATACCGGTGCGCCTCCTTTAGCTCTCGGCACATGCCAAAATAAAACTCTGACTAAAAGAATATTAAGTTCTGTTGGAATCCGTACTCCGAAATATAAAATCCTTAAAAATATGAATACTTCATTCCGTCTTAATCTGCGTTATCCGCTGATTGTAAAGCCTGCATGGGAAGACGCGAGCGTTGGAATTGAAAATGAATCAATTGTTTTCAATGTTGATATGCTGAAGAAAAGAGTTCAATACATTTTTAATTCATTTAATCAGCCTGCTCTAATTGAAGAGTTTATTCTCGGAAGAGAATTAAATATAGCGGTTTTCGGAGATAAAAATCCGATAGTACTTCCGATAAGTGAAATTGATTTTTCTCAGATGCCGGATAACCTTCAGCCGATTGTAAGTTTCCAGGCAAAATGGGATCCGATGCATGAAGCTTATCATAAAACTATTCCTTTATGTCCCGCCAATTTGCCGGATGACATTCGTGAAGAAGCCGAAATTATGGCGCTTCAATGTGTAAGTGCTGTCGGCACTAGAGATTATTCCAGGGTGGATATGCGGCTGTCAAAAGAGGATAATAAACTTTATGTTTTAGAAGTTAATCCGAATCCCGACTTACAGGAAGGCGCCGGATTTATGCGTTCGGCTAAGCAGGCGGGGTTTTCTTATAGAAAAATGCTGAAGATGCTTGTTGACCTTGCGTATGAAAGAAAACAAGGTAATTAGTCATGAGTTATGAGTTATGAATTATGAGTTATTATTTGTGTGCTCGTTCATATTTTATACATCAAGTATTTGGTATCAGTAAAGTGCAAGATAAATCCGTTTTGGGCTAATATAAATAGAAATTTAGTAATGTTTTGATTTACTGATAAGCTCCTCTGATAAGAAAAAAAAACCATAATCTTATGATAGCTTGTCACAGAATATGGTATAATCCGACTTAAGAAGTAGTTCCTATTTCATCCCTTTGGCTTATTGTTGAAAACAGTCTTTTTATATATTATTATTCATGAAATAAGCTTTTAATCTGAATTATATAAAAGAAAATATTTCGGGAAATTATATAATGACTAAATCGTTTACCCATATTTTAATGCTAATCTTAATTTTATTCGTCTATTCAAATACTAATGCTCAATGGGTAAAGGGAATTTTTACTGATACAACTTATTACTCGCAACTTGGTGTTATTAATTTAAGTATTTGTAATGGGAATATATTTGCTCTAACTAATTATTATGATATTTATATTTCTACTGACGCTGGGATGCATTGGAATTCAATTAATTGCCCTGAAGTGGGAATACAGAAATTATTCTCTAGTGATAAAGCTTTATTCATTCAAACAGTCATAGGTTTATTTCGTTCCTCTGATAATGGAGCAACATGGAAATCTATAAATAATCCAATTCCTAATAATAATTCAATCCTTACGTATTTATGCAATTTATCATACATATTTTTTGTAACAGAAAGTGGGATATTTCGTTCATCAGATGAAGGAATTACATGGATAAGTACAAGTAATGGAATTCCTTTACAAACGATTACGTATGGAGCAGAATTGCTTTTTGTTGGCTCCAGTCTTTGGGTTAACACAGGGAATGGGTTTTTCATTACGACAGATAACGGCAACATTTGGCAACCTGTTGTTAATAAGGGTTACTCTGGGATGCCGGGATATCCAGCTAACTTCATGGGTGGTTGGATTAAAGCACTTATAGCAAACGGTTCGACAATTTTTGCGGCTGTCCTTGATGGAGGTATTTATCGATCTGACGACAATGCAGTATCATGGATAAAATTGGATAGTTCTCAACAAATTATAGGTAGTATTCCCTCATTTATGAAAAAAGATTCACTGATATTTGTATTTTCAACCTCTGGAATTTATACTACAAAAGATAATTTTCTTAGTTGGAAGCTGATCAACAATCAAAGTTATTACTCCTTTTCTCCTTTGTTATTTGGTTCGAATATTATTTCTGGTTTATTAATTGTTAGTATATCAACAGATGATGGAATTACATGGACTACAAGAAATAATGGATTGAGTAAAATTGCATTTCGCTACCCTCATTCAGTAGATTCATACGGTTCCATAATTTCTTTATACACAACAGATGGCACCTCCTATTTATCTGTGGATTATGGAACTAGTTGGCAAAAAAATGTTTGGATAAGTGCAGACATACTTAATACAATTAGTTATAATGAAGCAAATTCCCTTCGACTTCACGGTTCATATTATAATAGAAATATAGATAATAAATGGATTCAAATTTTTGGACCAACTGGACCACTTATTATGGATGTAAGCACAGGAGCTATGCATCCTAGTTTTTATACTCTAGATTTAATTAGAGTTGATACATTTATTGTTGCTGCTACAAATAATCATGGCATTTGTAGAATTGGCATCAGCAGTAAAAATTTGTTAGATCCTGAATGCGACATTAGTAAGTGGCAGTTGCTTAGGAATTTAGAAGGTTACACTTTTTCAATAAGTAATGATACTGTTTTTTTAGGAACTAGTAACGGTATCTACAAATCAACTGACTTTGGTATAAATTGGAATGAATGTGGGTTAAGTAATTATTCTGTTTCACAAATTTTCTCAATTGGCTCCAACTTATTAGCTAAGACTAACGGCGGCTTTTTCCGCTCGAATGATGGCGCTAAGACCTGGAATTATATTAATATGGGCCTTAGTAATATTCAATCCATATCTTTAAGTGGTGATAATTTATTAGCAGTAACATTTATTAATTCTTCAAATGGAGTTTCAAACGGAGTTTTATGGAAAAGGTCATTCAATGATGTTATGACTTCAATTAATAAAGAAGAAAAGCTACCGTTGAAATATGCTCTTTCCCAAAACTATCCTAATCCTTTCAACCCTAGTACAGTAATTAGTTATCAGATTCCCAAAGCAAGTCATGTTCTATTAAAAATTTATGATGTATTAGGCAGAGAAGTCTCCACACTTGTTGATAAAGAACAGGTTCCAGGTAATTATAAAGCTGAATTCAAAGGGCATTTATCAAGCGGTATATATTTTTACCGTTTAACTGCCGGTGATTTTTCCCAAACCAAAAAGATGCTGCTGCTGAAATAAGACCATGATTTTCTTGATTGGACGGAATTTTGAACAATATAATACTAGACACAGACTTGTAGCACAGATTAATAGAGTTTGTTGTTCAACTCATAATTCCGGCTGTCATGGTCTATGTGTTTGTCTGAGAACTATACATTAATCTCAGAATCATTAACAGACAAAATTTTTGGTTGAGTATTGAATATTTTTCGTAGGGATGGGTCTGTGACCCATCCGAAAAAGCTATTATGGGTACCAAAGCTTGTAAATAAGTAAAAATAAATGATTTACACTAGTTTATTTTTATGAATGAAAAATTTGGATGGATATTGAGAGTAATGATATCTTTTATATAGAAAATAAAACTGAGCGGAATGGTCACAGACCATTCCCTACAAACCAAAATAAGTAGTATCCGGACAAACTAATGGACCTTGACTGCCAGGGTTGTCTGTTTTGCAACACACTCTATTAATCTGTGCTACCGTGGAGATTCATAAAGCCAATTCATATTTTTGATTATGAACTCACTTAAAAAATTCGATATTGCTCTTCTATCAAGAAAAATCAAACTGATTGCCGGTACCGACGAAGCGGGAAGGGGACCGATTGCCGGACCTGTAGTCGCAGCAGCGGTTATGTTCGATCGAAAAGCTTTTCATCCGGATATAAATGATTCAAAACAGGTCAATGAATCAAACCGTGAAAAACTTTTCGATTGGATAATAGAAAATTGTATTTGTTTTGGCATCGGGATAATTGATCATGATGAAATAGATAAAATAAATATCCTGCAAGCTTCTCTTAAAGCAATGAAAACCGCAGTTAATCAGCTTATACCAGATCCCGACCTGATTATTATTGATGGAAATAAATCTTTTCTTTCTGAAATTAAGACCAAAACAATTGTTAGAGGCGATACTAAATCATTTTCAATTGCCGCCGGTTCGATAATTGCTAAAGTTACCCGGGATAGAATTATGAAAAAGATATCTGAAGAATATCCGGAATATTTATGGCATAAGAATAAAGGATATCCTACAAAGGAACATATTGAATCAGTAAGAAAATACGGAGCTACGGAATTTCATAGAAAAACTTTTCTAGGCAATATATTAATAAAGGAATATCAGGAAAAATTATTTTGACCTCCTGTCGACTTACTGGCAAATTTGCATGACTCAAAGTTTACAGGTTTTATAAAAAGAGTGTCGCTTCTCCGGAGCTTTAAGATATTATTTTGTAATTTGTTCTATTAACATAACGCACCTCCGGTGCTTAATATAAATTGAAAAAGAAACTAAACATAGAAATCAATTAATAATCCTGAACTAAAACTGTTGAAATAATAAAAATAGAATTAATAAGCTGCAAAGCAGCGAAATGTTAATAGTATTCTCAGATTCTGAATAATATTGAGCTCCGGAGGAGCGATATAAATATGATTAATTACTTACGAATCTTTATCTATACAGTTAATTTTTATTTCCCTTTCCTGCCAATGACATGAAATTATGAATATCAAATTATGTTGAAATTAATGAGATTTTTAGAACCCCTCCCCGCCTTCGGCGGACCTCCCCTTTGAAAAAAAGGGGAGGCTATTTTTTTTATTTGATAGCTGATGATAGATTAATTCATTGAATTAATGCATAAAGGCAAGTACCTTTTTTGACCACTTAAGTTGACAGCGTTGCTCCTGCAAGCAGGACAAGTTTTGAAATAAAGGGGATATATTTTTTATGAGGGTCAAGACGATTTTATTTGTTCATTAGATAAAGATATATGGAGAGGCTAAAAAACAGAAATGGAGAATAATAAAGAAACCGGCGGTTACGGCGAGAAACTCGCGATAGAATTTATCAAAGATCTTGGATATGAAATTATTATTAAGAATTATGTTTATCGAAAAGGTGAAATAGATATAATAGCAAAAGATGGTGAATTATTAGTTTTCATTGAAGTTAAATACCGTAAGAATCTTGAATACGGCAGACCTGAATTACAAATCACAAAATCAAAACAGCATCAGATCAAGAAAGTGGCGCTTGGATATTTATTTGAGCATGGCATAAGGGATACTCAATGCCGGTTTGATGTTATTGCAATACTTCATCTCCCGGAAACCGATCCGGAAATCAATCATATCGTTAATGCTTTTTAGGGATTAGGGGTTTGTGATTAGGGATTAGTTTTTAGGGGTTAGGGGCTGGGGATTAAGGGTTAGTTTTTAAAGATCAGTTCGTAATCATTAATTAGAAAAAAGTTATTTCATATTGTTTGATCAATTCGGGTAAATGAAATCAAATGAACACTAATCCCTAGCCCCTGATCCCTAATCCCTAATCCCTCGTTACGGTTTCTAAACATTTGTTTTGCTATTTTAAGGGTCAAATTTTTGATTTTACTGAATGAATGTACCTCAAATAAAATACGGCAAAAAACTCACATACTATGATCATATCTATAATTTCTTCGCGACTCTTAGCGGCTTAACAATATTCAACTTTGAATTTGCCAGGCAGCTTTTCATCCCTCCGATGGAAATTGCAGAAATCAAAAAACATATGTATGAACTTGGAGTTAAAACTCTTGGGATTGTAAGTATTACGGGGTTTATTATCGGACTGGTGCTTACAATGCAAAGTCAGCCTGTCATGCAAAGATTCGGCGCAACTGATTTTCTACCTGCTATGGTTTCAATTTCTGTAGTGCGTGAATTAGGACCGGTAATTACAGCATTAATTTTTGCAGGCCGGGTAAGTTCAGGTATAGGCGCCGAACTTGGCTCTATGCGTGTAACCGAACAAATTGACGCTATGGAAGTATCAGCTATCAATCCCTTTAAATATCTTGTTATTACAAGAGTAATCGCCACTACAATGATACTTCCCCTTTTAACAATTTATGTAATTATTATAGCGCTGCTTGGAGGGTTTCTCGCGATTATTTTATCCGACAGTATGAGTTTGCAGTATTATCTTAATTCAGTTGGCGATGCGCTTCAATTCGGGGACTTTATACCGGGAGTTGCCAAGACATTTGTATTCGGGTATATTGTTGGAATAGTTGGCGCATATAAAGGTTATACTGCCGAAGGCGGAACCGAAGGCGTAGGCCGCGCGTCTACTACTGCAGTTGTTCTTTCTTCGCTTCTGATTTTAATATTTGATATGATTCTCGTAAAAATAACTCTATGGTTATGGCCGACACTAGGATAGTTGAAATAAAAAACCTGACTAAACGTTTTGAAGACAATCTTGTTCTTGAGAACATAAATGAATCGGTCCGCCGCGGAGAAAATCTTGTAGTATTCGGCAGAAGCGGCTCGGGTAAGAGTGTCCTTTTAAAATGCATTATCGGATTAATGGTTCCCGACAACGGTGAAATTTTCATAAACGGTCAAAATGTTTTAAAGTTGCCGCTGAAAGAATTAAATAATGTCAGAAAGAATATCGGGTTTTTATTTCAAGGCGCGGCATTATATGATTCAATGACAATCAGAGAAAATTTATCATTTCCGCTCAAACGTCATTTTACACATTTAACACCGGCTCAAACTGAAGAAAAAGTCAGAGCGACACTTGACCTGGTTTCACTAGAGGAAGCAATAAATAAGATGCCCTCGGAACTTTCAGGAGGAATGAAAAAAAGAATAGGATTGGCAAGATCAATTATAACAGATCCAGAATTAATGCTTTATGATGAACCGACAACAGGACTTGATCCGATTACTTCAAAAGAAATTAGCGAATTAATTCTAAACCTTCAGAAAAAACTGAATATGACATCTATTGCAGTTACTCATGATCTGATGTGCGCGGAAATTATAGCCGACAGAGCTATATTTTTAAAAGACGCTAAAGTAGCTTATGAGGGAGATATAAAAGAATTAATTAAATCAACAGATCCATTTTTAAGAAATTTTTTCAGTAACGAAATCATCAAAGTTTAAGCGGAGAGTCAGATGTTAAAACATCTTGAAGGAGCACGGCTTGGTATATTTATTTTTCTAGGTACGGTGCTTTTGATATTTTCAATTTTCTTTATTGGAAATAAAGAAAAACTATTTATAAAAACAATTGAAATCAAAGCTTACTTCAGTCAAATCGAAGGATTGAAAATAGGAGCGCCTGTCCGTCTAAGCGGTTATGATATAGGAAGTATTAGCGGAATATCCTTTGCAAATGAAGACAGCACGGCGAAAATTGAAGTAAAAATGAGAATTGATCAGTCTCTAAAACAATTTGTTCGAATCGACAGCGAAGCATCCGTTGAAACTGAAGGATTGGTTGGAAAGAAATAATAACGATTACACCGGGTTCGCCTAACCAGGCAGAAGTATATAATGGTACTACAATAAAATCAAAATCACCCGTGAATGTTACTAAAATTATTGAGCAGACAGAAGCTGTAATGAGTAATCTTAAAGATCTGACAAGCAATTTCTCAGGAATATTTGCAAAAATAAACCAGGGAGAGGGTTCATTAGGAAGACTGGTACATGACGATCAGCTTTATAATTCTGCCGTCGCTATTACTCAGGAAGGCGCTAAAAGTTTAACAACAATTACAAACCGGATGAATGATGTTTCCGATTTAATTATTAATACAACCGCAAGCGTTAAAACTGTAGTTGCCAATGTTGATAGCGCAATAACAGATATACGGGGACTGTTATATAAAATCGATAGCGGACAAGGAGTAATTGGTCAGATAATTACAGATAAAAAATTGGCAGATTCGGTTAAAAGTATTATCAATAATTTTGTTAAAACATCAGAACAAACAAAATCAGCAGCATCAAGTCTATCCGAAAATATGGAAGCTCTAAAACATAACTTCCTATTTAAAGGTTATTTTGAAGACCGCGGTTACTGGAATAAAGAAGATTATGAAAAAGAAATAGACGTCAAAATTGCAGAACTTAAGAAGCAGCAGGAAATATTGGATAAAAAGATAAAGGAACTAAAGGAATTGGGAACAGGGTTGAAGAAGTGATGAGACAAGAGTAACAAGTGACGAGTGACAAGTAGTATAGTAATAATTCTTTAGCTAATATATAGTAATATATTTAATTAATAAACCGCGTATAATAATTCTATTCTTGTAATTGTAAAAAAAGTAATTCATGTCAAAAAGAGTAATAACAAATCCGAATAATAAAATAATTGTCAAAGGCGCAAGACAGCATAACCTTAAAAATGTATCGCTTGAAATCCCCCGAAATAATCTTGTGGTTTTTACGGGAGTAAGCGGAAGCGGAAAATCCTCACTAGTATTCGATACAATTTATGCCGAAGGTCAACGCCGTTATGTTGAAAGCCTTTCTTCATATGCCAGACAATTTCTTGAACGGATGAATAAACCCGATGTTGATTTTATATTCGGTATTTCACCCGCAGTAGCCATAGAACAAAGGACCGGAGGTAGAAATCCCAGATCTACAGTCGGCACCAGTACTGAAATTTATGATTATCTAAGACTTTTATTCGCGCGGATTGGAAAAACAATTTGTTTTAACTGCGGTAAAGTAGTTAAAAAGGATACCGTAGGAACTGTTACCGAATGGCTCGAAGAACAAAATGAGGAAACTAAATTTTATCTCGGATTCCCTATGCATCTGCATGAAGGAAGATCTGTTAAAGATGAAATTAATCTTTTAAAGAAAAAAGGGTTCTTTAGAATATATTTAAAAGAGAAACTAATTGATCTTAACGAAGCAAAAACAGTTCCGAGATCAAAGAAGGAAATTGTTGTTGTTCTTGACAGATTCAAGATAAAAAAAGGGAAAGTAAGAGAATCATTGGCTGAATCAATTGAATCAGCTTTTAAAGAAGGTGAAGGGAGATTATCAGTAATAAATGCCGATAATAATGAAATAAAATATTTCACCAAATTTTATGAATGCTGCGGTATCAGGTATGAAGAGCCTGATCCCCGTTTTTTCTCATTTAATAATCCCTTCGGCGCCTGCCCGGTATGTCAGGGTTTTGGAAAAACAATGGGATATGAGATGGATCTTATTGTACCAAATCCGAATTTAACACTAATGGACGGTGCAATAGCTCCTTGGCGCAGTGTTAAATACAGCAAATACCTCAGAGATCTTATTCGAAATAACGAAAATAGAATTCCTTTGAATGTTCCATTTAAAGATTTGAATGCCGAACAGGTAAATTTTATTCAGGAAGGCTTTAAGGGATTTGACGGCATTAATGGTTTTTTCAAGCATCTTCAAGACAGAACTTACAAGATGCATATAAGAATTTTGCTAAGCAGATATCGCGGTTATACAATTTGTTCGGCATGCCGCGGATCCAGGTTAAGACGCGAATCATTGCAGGTATTAGTAAGCAAAAAATCAATACACGATATTGTATTGATGCCGATTGACCGTATTCTTGAGTTTTTTAATTTACTCTTATTAACCAATTATGAAAAAGCTGTAGCCGGAAGAATATATGAAGAAATCCTAAAGAGGTTAACTTTTTTAAATGAAGTTGGACTTGGTTATTTAACTCTTGACCGGCTCAGCAGTACACTTTCAGGGGGTGAGACACAGCGGATTAACCTGGCAACTTCTCTCGGATCTTCTTTAATGGGCACGCTGTATGTACTTGACGAACCATCAATAGGGCTTCATCCTCGTGATAATGCCCGGCTGATAAAAATATTAAAATCCCTTCGTGATTTAGGAAATACTGTTATTGTTGTAGAGCATGATCCTGAAATGATGAAAGAATCGGATCTTATATTTGATATGGGGCCCCGCGCAGGAATTCATGGAGGTGAAATTGTAGCTCAGGGTACGTATGAAGAAATCATGAAAAATGAAAATTCCCTTACCGGAAAATATTTATCGGGACAGATAAAAATTCCAGTACCTGAAAAACGAAATATATCAGAGACCCAATTCATTAAAATAACCGGAGCAAGAGAAAACAACCTGAAAAATATAACGGTTAGTTTTCCCCTTAAAAAGTTCGTTGCTGTAACAGGAGTAAGCGGTTCCGGTAAATCCACGCTTATTCATGATATTCTTTACGGCGGAGTTACAAAGAATAACGGAGGAAATCCATCAAAGCTCGGAAAATTTGATTCAATTGAAGGTTCACGCTTTATTGACGAAATTGAGATAGTAGATCAATCGCCAATAGGAAAATCTCCCCGTTCAAATCCGATTAGTTATGTAAAAGGGTTTGAATTAATCCGGGAATTATTTTCAAATACTCCGCAAGCAAGAGCAAGGGGTTATAAACCGGGATTTTTCTCATTCAATGTTCCAGGCGGCAGATGCGAAACTTGCCAGGGTGAAGGACTTATAACTATCGAAATGCAGTTTCTTGCTGATTTGTACCTGGAATGCGATGAATGTAAAGGAACACGATTTAAAAAAGAGGCAAGAGAAATAACATACCGTAATAAAAATATTGTTGATGTATTAAACTTAACGGTAGATGAAGCATTTGAGTTTTTTGAAGGGAATAATAAAATTGTTTCGATTCTTAGAGTTTTATCGGATGTAGGATTAGGCTACATTAAATTAGGACAGCCGTCAACTACTCTTTCCGGGGGTGAAGCTCAAAGAGTTAAACTTGCTTTCCATCTTTCACAATCAAAATTAAGCCAGCATACTCTGTTTATATTTGATGAACCTACTACAGGTCTGCATTTTGATGACATTAATAAACTTTTAAAATGTTTTCAGATGCTGATTAATAATCAAAATTCCATTATTATAATTGAACATAATCTTGATATTATTAAATGCGCCGATTATGTAATCGATCTTGGCCCTGAAGCGGGAGAAAAAGGGGGAGAAATTGTTGCTGTAGGAACTCCTGAAGAAATTTCATTAAATGAACAGTCCTATACAGGCAGATTCTTGAAAAAGTCTCTCTGCTAGAATTTAACTTACCTATATATTTATACTCTCAAATTGGCTTTATTTATTAAGGTTATCCTCAAATGATCTAAAAAATAATATTTGATTAATAAGTATAAATCTACCTATTTTATTAGTATGATTACTTTACTGTATTTAATAAAAATATCTGTTATCATGGAATAAATAATTACTTTAATTTTAATTGAATAAGTGACCTATTCGTGGCATATAAAAAAAACTTATCTCCAAATTTATCGTGGACACTTATATCGGTTTTTGTCGCTTTCTCTTTACTATTAGCTGTTTCCGGTTATTATCTTAATATTATTCAGCGAAATGAAATTAAAAAAAACATACACGCTGAACTTTCCTCTATATTAAAACTGAAAAAGGACCAAATCCATCATTGGCTTGAAGAAAGATTACGGGACGGCGAAAACATTTATGGAAACCCCAGTTTCATTAATGACCTTCAAAGTTATCTTGATAATAAATCAAATTTAGCGGCTAAGAAAAGAATTATCGATTTAATGGCTAATATTGCCAAAGACAATAATTATTCGGGTATTTCACTATTTGATTCAAAATTACATTTAATAATATATTCTAAAGATAATCCTATTCTAGATAAAGAAGATCCTGCCAGGTTAAAAAACACTATTGAAAGTAAAAAAATATATCTCTCTGATTTACACAAATCCGAAATCACCCAAAACATTCATTTTGATTTGATGATTCCGCTGATCAATACGGCAGAGAGCAAGAATGAAATAACAGGTATAATGTTATTTCGTATACGGCCGGAAAATCTTCTATATCCTTTAATTGAAACCTGGCCTATAAACAGCAGAACCGGAGAAACAGTGATTTTCAGGAGAGAAAATGACAGCATTATGTATCTCAATAATTTAAAATTTAAAAGTAATACGGCGCTTAATTATAAGCGTTCAATGAATAATCCGCTGCTTCCCTCTGCAAATGCTTTAAGAGGGAAAAAGGGATTATTTGAAGGACTTGATTATCGAGGTGTTCCCGTTCTTTCCGACATTGATAAAATTCAAGGTACAAATTGGAGCATAGTTACTAAGGAAGATCTTGAAGAAATCTATTCCCCCTTAAGAGAAAAAACATTCTGGCTTGCTTTGCTGGTTATTATACTCGTTTTGATGGCCGGTATTTCGACATACTTAATTTGGAAAAACCAGCAGGCAAAAATCGTTAAGCAACAATATGACGCAGAGCTTGAGAGACGGGCATTGCAGAACAATTTTGATTATCTGCTTAAATATGCAAACGATATAATTCTTCATGTGGATCTAAACGGTAACATTATAGAAGCAAATGATAAAGCAGTATTAACTTACGGTTACTCGCGCAATGAGTTGTTAAAATTAAATATTAGGAACATTAGAACTCAAATAACTAAGGATTTTATAACAACAGAACCTAAGTCAGTTGAATTAACTGGCGGGGAAATTTTTGAAACCGAACATATTAAGAAAAACGGTCAGTCTATCCCTGTTGAAGTAAGTTCATCAATGGTAGAAATTGAAAGCGGAAAATATTTACAAAGTATAATCAGAGATTTATCCGAAAAAAAGGAAACAATTAAAAAGATTAATCGGTTGAATCAGATGTATCTCTTTCTTAGTCAGGTAAATCAATCAATTTTAAGGATGCATTCACATGAAGATTTATACAGAGAAATTTGCCGAGTCGCTGTAGAATACGGGAAAGTTGATACTGCATGGATAGGGGAAATTGATTTGAAGGAGAAAACAATAGTTCCTGAATATTTCCTAGGCGCAGAGAGATCATTATTCGATGGTATTGATTTATCTCTTGTAAAGCGAAAACCATTTCATGCAGTTTATATAAAAGCGTTATTAGAGAATAAAATCATCATTTGTGCTGATATTACTACAAATGAAGTATTTTCCAAATCAATGAATAAGGAAATCGCCGCCGGATACCGGTCGGCGGTTTCAATTCCAATTTCTTTTAATAATGAAATTGTGTGTGTACTTAATTTTCTTTCACGAACAAGGAATCATTTCGGAATTGATCAATTCAATCTATTTGAAGAAATCGGGATGGATATTTCTTTTGCTCTTGAAGTAATTCAGAAAGATGAAGAGCTTCGAAGGAGCGAAGAAAAGTTCAGGTTATTGTTTAACAAGATGCTTGACGGATTTGCGCTACATGAATTTATACTTGATGCAAATGGAAAACCTTATGATTACAAATTTCTTGAAATAAATGAAGCATTTGAAAAAATGACCGGCTTTGAACGAGAAAAGACAATTGGTAAAACCGTACGTCAATTGCTGCCAAACATTGAGAATTACTGGATTGAAAATTATGCAAAGGTAGCTTTTGAAGGAATGCCTATAAGGTTTGAAAACTTTTCTTCCGATTTAAATAAATATTACGATGTTCTTGCCTATTCACCTGAAAAAGGCAAATTTGCCGTAATAACAAAAGATGTAAGCGGAGATAAAACAAGAGATAAGCAGATTAGAAAATTGTCCGGTGCAGTTGAACAAAGTCCTACCTGTATAATTATCACTAATACTATGGGAAATATTGAATATGTTAATCCAAGTTTTGAAAAAATTACAGGATATTCATATTCTGAAGCTATAGGCAATAACCCAAGTATGTTGAAATCCGGTGAAATAACTGCCGAGACTTATAAAGAGTTATGGGATACGATTAAGGCAGGCAAAGTATGGCGTGGAGAATTGTACAATAAAAAGAAAAACGGGGAATTATACTGGGAGTCGGCAACTATTTCTCCTGTAAGAGATGAAAGCGGAAATATTACTAATTTTATCGGAATAAAAGAAGACATAACTAAAAACAAATTAGCACAGATTGAATTAATTGAAGCTAAGGAAAAAGCAGAAAAACTTGATAGAATAAAAACAGTATTTCTGGCGCAGATGTCGCATGAAATCCGTACTCCAATTCATATTATTTTGAGTTTTATAAGTCTGATAAAAGGTGACTTAAAACCAAAATTAAGCTCCGACATTTATATTGCATTTGACAGTATTGATGCTGCGGGGAAAAGAATTATTCGTACAATTGACCTTCTTTTAAATATGTCCGAATTACAGACCGGTTCTTATGAGACTACAATTTCAGAAATTGATTTAAAAGAAACAGTGATTGAATCGCTTTATCTGCAGTTCAAGCTTCAGGCAAAGAATAAAAATCTTGAACTTAATTTTTATTCGGAAGATATAGATGCAATAATAACAGGGGATCTTTATAGTGTAACCCAAATATTCGCTAATTTGATTGATAATGCAATTAAATATACTAATCAGGGCAAAGTTGAGATTTTTCTGAACCGAAACAATGATAATAATGTTACAGTAGAAGTAAAGGATTCAGGAATTGGTATATCAGAAGAATACCTGCCTGAATTATTTTCTCCATTTACACAGGAGGAACAAGGTTACACACGCGGTTATGAAGGTAACGGACTTGGATTGGCTCTTGTAAAAAAATATTGTGATATTAACAAAGCCAATATTACAGTAGAAAGCATGAAAGGGAAAGGAACAACTTTTAAGGTTATTTTTCCAATTAGTAATAAAGTTTAATTTTAAGGCGGGGAGATCGATGGAACCAAGAGCTAAAATACTGATTGTAGAAGATGAGGAGCTATCTCAAAAGTTCTACAACATTTTTCTATCTAAATATTTCGAAGTGATAATTTGTCCATCCGCAGAGACATGTGAAAATGCAATTGCGGAATATGATTTCGATTTGGTACTAATGGATATTTCTTTATCCGGTAAAAAGGACGGGCTTCAAATAACCCGTGACTTACGTAAGATGAAAAAATATAAAAACGTTCCTATCCTGGCTTTGACCGCAAATGTATTAAGAAGAGATGAAGAAGCCGCTATGGCTGCGGGAATTAATCTATTTCTAAAGAAACCGATTGAAAATTACAAATTGCTTGAAGCAATAAATAAGTATCTGAATAATCAACCGTGACTAGTAA
>Ga0182027_10007872_pt1 | contig 15620 bp, 16 predicted proteins | sample 712E1DmetaG_FD_121300 | JGI IMG/M metagenome (GOLD analysis project Ga0182027, IMG submission 121300) | Permafrost microbial communities from Stordalen Mire, Sweden - 712E1D metaG (Illumina Assembly) | ecosystem: Environmental > Terrestrial > Soil > Wetlands > Permafrost | place: Sweden...
TACAGGAGGACAGATACGTTATGGCTTTTGTGTATATAGATGCTCACTGGTCCATAGTGTACCACCATGGCGCAGCAAGCTGCGAGGAACTACGGCTTCGCTCGTATCCTTAAGAGAGATTAGGGGGTAGTATAACATAAGCGTATGCTATACTACAATTATATGAAACACCTAGCTTCTGCAGTGGTATTATTTTTTATTCTTCTTTTTGCATACACCAAATGGGTCGGACCGATTCCGTTTTCCGTTTCAAGCGTTGTTACTAATAAAACTGATACGTTTACCGTCACAGGTGAAGGAAAATCAACGGCTATCCCAGATATGGCCATTGTGACCGCCGGAGTACAGGCACAGGGCAGCTCTGTAAAAACAATACAAAACGAGCTCAACACTAAAATGAATAAAATTAGCGATGCCATAAAAAATTTGGGGGTAGAGCTTCGCGATATTCAAACATCCGATTATTCCATCTCACCAACGTATGATTACAACGGTGGAACTCCCAGAATCACCGGATACCAGGCCAACTCAACACTCACCATCAAAGTGCGGATTCTTGACCGCGCCAACAGTGTTATAGATGCTGCAACGGCCAATGGAGCAACTAACGTTGGAAACATAACGTTTGATGTATCCGACAAAACAAAAGCGGAAAACGAAGCAAGAGATCTTGCAGTGAAAGAGGCTAAGACAAAAGCACAAACTGCGGCCCATGCCGCCGGATTCGCATTGGGGCGCGTTATAAACTATAGTGAAAATACCGGAGGCAATTTCCGCCCCGTGCCGATGATGGCCAAAGCAGATAGTGCCGTGGGACTCGCGGCACCCACAACACAAATTGAACCGGGATCGTCAGAAATTATCATTGATGTTTCGCTTAGTTACGAAATACGATAATTACACGTTCGTGAGTTTATATCCGCGGGTAACGACGGTGACAATTTGGTACGGACTTTCGTGATCTTTTAGCTTTGTCCGAAGACGTGCAACAAGTCGATCTATAGCCCAGTCGGAAACCCCTAACTCCTGATTTTCCGGCCAAACTGCCTCTATAATAGTTTCCCGTTCGCAAAGTTCATTTTCATGGGACTTCAAAAACGTAAATAACAGGTGTTCTTTTTTCGTAAACTCTTTATTAATATGTTCCGAGCCTGATATAGTCTTGACGTATTCTGCAAATAGTGGACTAAATAGGCGCCCCTTAGCCTTTTCATCTTTGACCATGCCGGTATTCCAAAGATATTCTGCAGCTTTCCGTTGATCTTGGGTAATTCGATCACCACGTTGCACACAAATAAGCACGTCTTTTTCCGCCTTCGTCAGACTTTCAAATAATTCTTCGGACTGGAAGATAATCTGCTCATCGTGAGAAAGAAGCGCGGAAAGCTCAGCAACATCTTTCGGCTTCCTCGTTTCTTCTTTCAAACGAATAAGTGCGAGTTGTAAATATTGTACGTAACCACCGGATAAATCAACAACTGCCTGTCCTAAGGTCTTATCCAGCGCCGTATGATACTGTTCCTCTAGTGTATCCATAATAATCGTTAAATCTTCGCCGGTTGCCGGAGGGTGGTACATATCTCGGGAAAAAACACTTAAAAATTGTTTTTTGAACACTTCGGGTGCTAAATCATGAAGCGGTCGGAAGCTAGTAAAAACATACGAAAGCTTATGCCTTGCCGCATCCCGTAACCCCAATAGGTTACTAAAAAATTCCGGTGTTACAACCTCTTGAAGGCGATCAAACCGAATGAAAAAAATCGTCGGATACAATCCCGTAGCAACAAGCGTCTCAAGTACTTTTCTCACACTATCAACAGTAAAGAAATGGTCTTTAAGTTGAATACTTTGAACAAAAAGTCTCCGGCACTGTCGTTTGTCTGATTCAGGAAGTGTGGAAGACTGAACGCTATCAACTAATCGGGTGAGAAAGAGAGTCCAAAATGCCAATATATTTCGCTCTATAAGATCGTTTAAATCCACCTGAACGAAAACGTTCTCCATCTCGTTGTCGATATACGTTTTAGCAATATCCTGGTGGTTGAGAAAAAACCGAAGGAAATTGCTAATTCCTACCCGCTTCATTCCAACTAAAACAACAGAGTGGTGATGTTGTAATTGACCTCCAAGCTCTGTTGCTTCTTTTTTCCGAAACGAAATCGGATATGCTGATTCGGTCACCCGTTTCATGTGTCCAATTGTAACGGTCTTACCGAAAATACTCAAGTCACGGGAGATGTCAGATACCTGTCAGATAGTTATCAAGCTAAATTCTCTATAAATCTTGTAGTATTACGCTCATGTCTAACAGTGAATTCGGTCAGGTATTTGAACGAAGTTTTAGACCGGTAGGATTATTACCGGTTTCTCCATTTATGGAAACTCCACGCGGTCCAAGAATAGTCATTCGTGGTCCTGTATCAAAAGCTGAAATGAATGAACAGATAGGGAGACGCGGTATGGTTCGAATAATTCCGGGTACTGACGGAAAATTAGGATTAATTGCTCTGGATGCCCCTGTTGCAATTGGAGACTTAGTTATATCTGATTGCCGAGTCGTTGTTAATCTTGATGAAGAAACAGTCGATTGGGAATCATCGTATCCTGATTTTCTTGACGCTTCGGGTGGCCCAAAACCTATTGGTATTGTACGCGTAACTGCATGCGTTGGCTCTTCCGATCCAATGGGTTCGAATGCAGAGATAATGTATTTACTCGAACAAATCAGTAATGCTGTTAAAACCATAGATGTCCCCAACGGGGATCACATAACACATATTTTGACTCAAAGCACTAGTGGTTTACCTACCTACATACCCATAGATAATCCAGGTAATAATTCCTGAAAGTTTATCCGGTAGAATATTAATATAATGATTCGATTATGAACAGCTACGAATGTGATATACAAAAAGCGAGAGCATATCCTGCTCAACGATCATTAGAAGAGTTTCTTCATTTATCTAGGGAACAATTAAAAGCAGATGCCGCCAATCAATGGCTCGTGGGAGCATGCCCCGAAGCGGAAACCAGATTACTACACGTGCTTACCAGTACTGTTCAAAATCCCGACGGTCAATTTATTGAACCAGTCACACGACTACCAGTAGCTATTTTACGGGATGTTAACATCTTGAATCTTGATGCTTGGACACCGAACGCATCAACGGAAATTCACTCCGTAGTAATGGTAAAAAATCCAGAAAATAATCCTAATGTACAAGGTCTAGTTGGGGAACATAACGCTGTGTTAATATTTGCAAATGTCGCTTATCTAGCAAAAGTTACAGAGGCGAATAACGTAGCATATATAGTTCGTCCAATAATTAGTTTTTGGCAATCAGATATTATCCATCGGTTACAGGAAGCTGAACGAAAAATAAAGATGTCAGGGGATTGTCAGAAAAAATAAGGTATTCTGTCAAGCGTTGATACATACATATTTTTATAGTAGTCATATGCTTCCAGAAGCGAACATTAAACCGTCAATTCAAGTTTTGAATTCCTATTCTGATATTTTTGATGCCCGCCTGATGCCGCAATTCGGCGAACAAGTGTATATTCAAGGAGTACAGCTTAGCAATATGGAACGGGCAGAAAATGATACGTTCCAATGGATTCGTGCGATAGCAACACCCGCTCATGGAGAGAACCGTGAATCACGTTCAACAATCATTCTTTATGATAAAACGCAGGGTCAAGCACTGTTTTTGGGTATTGTCGAACCTGAAATAAGCTTGGAGTTAGCCACACTCGGACCCGCTGCAATACTCGCCTATATTTCCTCCGGAAACGCCCCCCTATAGAGTTACTTTATCCATCTCTATATTTACTATTCCTTAAACCTATAATATAATCGGACTACCTATGCCTCAAGAAAACTATGAAGTTGGCAGATCGCGATTTGCCGATGCTATACAATTACTAGACCTGCAAGGTGAAGTACCATTTCAGGAAAACGAAATCGAATCATTGTTGCCGGTTGTTGAACAAGAAATAAAGATAAAAGTATTTGCTCCGACATTTCTGAAAACAAATGAACCGGGGTTTGCTGCGTTACCCATTGGTGAAACAGTCCTGTCATCTGAAGCAGGAGGAACGCAGGTACGGGTACGGGTAGGAAAAACGAATAAAGCTGCACATGTATCGCAGTTGTCAGGAGTGGAACAACCCTTTCCGTATAAAGAGTTTCATGACCCTGATCATTTTTTTCGAACCATAACCTCCATCGGAGCTCCTATCATCAACATGCTGCGGAAAGGGAAAAAAACACATGCGTATGATTTTGTCTATTCATGGCCGGCAAAATTTTTCACAACGACATATGGCGTTGATGCGAAACCTGATCCGAAAATGCCCAAAGGCTTTGTTGTTCCGTTTATTGAAACAGTTAATGCCGGAGAAATGTTATGGAAACATTATAGAAACCAGGGTCTCTCTATTCCTGATGATTCTGTCATGATAGTTTCCAATGACGCGGCCTGCGGGCTTCTCAACCACAAGGGGGCACATGTCGGACTTGTGGACGGAACCGGTATCGGCGAAGGGATGGCCTTGCCGGATAAAAACGGTATTTTCTGGATATATAATACTGAAATCGGTGAATTAGTAAGCTTTCCTCTTTCGGCGTATGAACAACAAGTCCATACAAAACTATCTATAAACAAACGTCATTTAGAGACAATCGCCGGCGGGGACAATATGGGAGAAGTACTGGATGCTATTATCCGCGATATGGTGAAGCAGGGTATAATCCCGTACAACATACTTCCCGAGAAAAAATTTGACTCAAAATACCGGTCGGATATTTTGGCAAACAACCGTAAACAGTTTCATGAAATTTTTGATCACTTTGATGAACGGGATGAAGAAACCTGGAGTATGTTAACCGAGATTGCTAACCGACTAGTAGAGAGAGCAGCACAGGCACTTACCATTGCACAGATTGCACTTATTCGGGCTTACCCTCAAGCATTTCCCGATTATGAAATCATCTTTCCTGTGGAAGGATCTAATTTCTGGAAAACAGTAGGATTTAAAGATGAGGTAGAACGAAACGTCAATCAGCATTTAACCAATCATAAAGTCAGATTTGTTGAAACATCCGGCTCATTAGGCGCTATGTTTGCCGCTCTAAGATACCGCTATCAGAGGTAAAATTTTGACACTATTGTCAGCCTCTTGTCAGGTTAAACGTCATTCTCTGTCAAGCCATAAATTTATATAACATATATACTATCGGTCATATCATTTATATGACATCCGAAGCAACAACTTCCCTTATTCAACCTGATAATCAATCAGTGACGGACGAACAATTGCCATACCCGCAATTTGAACAAAATTGTATAGCGATATTATCAACACATCCTCAAGTAGCGGAAATTTCGGGGGAACTACACAACATGTGGACATGGAAACCATACAATGGATCAGAATTTGCTCTCGTTATTAATCCAGACGATGATCCAACGGTAACCGAATCTATAGGACCTCGTTGTGCTTTCCTAAGTGGTTTAACAAATTATGCGGCAATAGTTCAATCTGACGGATCATTTCAACATATTCGTGCAGTACCACTTGGAATGGAAAATGCACACCTCGTAGAATATGTTAATCATCTTCGCAATCTTGATAAGTATATGCTGACTTGGTTAAACACCGATTGGTTAAAACCCCTAACGCTTTCCATTGCCAAACGCATGTTATCAAAAAATCATCTTTGTTCAAAACTTGAACCGAATTGGGGGAAAATATTTGTTCAATTGAAAGAACCGTTAGATGCCTCATGTGTTTTATTTGATGTGGCGCAATGTAACAAATTCTTAATGATTCATCAACACGAAGTAACCGATTCCTATCATTGGCTCAAAGAATCATCCGTTACATATCCTGTATTAATAAAAAATGCATATGAAAATAACACCGATGGATGGATTTTCGGAGATAAAAATGGAATTGTGGCAGCAATTGAAAAAAGCGGGAGAGTTACAATGTTTGCCTGCGATGTAACAACAGATAATCCTATTCTTGGTCGCCCGATTGAAAAAAACGTTCAAGGATTGTTTGCTCAGCAATACTTTAGACTCCTAAATATTTCAACAGATGGTATGTATCTTGAAGCTAATTAAACTCCTGTCAGTTGAATGTCAGAAAAAACACGGCTCCTGGTCAAGCGATATACGGAAGTCAGTGAAATAATCGTATTATGCTTGAAGTTCAAACTCATTGGGATGGACAATTCGTACCATTTCCTCATGGCTTGCAGTTGCCTGACGTAGGAAATTATAAAGATCCCACAGAAATTCAACTCGCAGTTGATGCCAATGTTTTATTTGAGACAATGAAAAAGGCTGACAAAGCATTTAAAGCGGCTCTTCGATCATCTGATCCTGCTATTCGGGAACCAGCTTTAGCTATCCAAAGAGAGCAACAAAATCAAATAGCCGGCTTGGTGGGAAAAATGGATCTGATACGAGAATCACTTGGTCAATTTGAGTCAACTCATGCTATGGTAAAACAACGATATCTCGATGCGGATCGGATACATTTTAGTCGATTACCAAATAAACCTATTTCAGATTATACACAAATGGATATGGATCAATGGGTTCTTCAACGATTACAAGGTTCAAGCGGTTTTTTGATAGGAGAAGATGCAGACCTGACACTTACACAAAACGCAAACCACCTCAGTAGTATCCCCTTAAGCGTTCAAGCAGAAAACTATATGGCGCACAATGAACACGGAAGGGACACATTCCCGCTTGCATTCGTTCGATATTGGAGAGAAGCAATGCAAGTAAAGGGTGATAATTTTTATCTTTTAGGTTCACGTGTTCCGCTTCGCCCGGGGGTTGACCAATTTTACCAATGGACACGAACGAAAAAAATTCAACACACAATCATATCAGCAAATTTTCGACCATTTATAAAAGGTATTACAGATAGATTACCGTACCCTCACATTATATCTACACATGCAGTAGAAGTTGATGATATATCGGCAACTGACAAAAAAACTGTTATACAACTTGAAGCGCTTAGTAATCCCGAACGGGCTTTTATTATGGCAGAAGATGGTGATTCAGGCCTACCAGCTCTGGAACCAGAAGCAAGTGAAATAACTGCATTTTATTTAGTGCTTGAAGGAAGCAAAGTACATCAAGCGGTGCGAAAGGCACAACTTCCACATTACACATTTAAAGACTTTTATGATAACATTGCCACTCTTCAGCGCCTGTATGGACTTGCAAAAACTCAATAACCTGCCTACAATTTAAAACTATGACAACTTCACAAATTACCTGTTTCGGAGAACTGTTAATAGACATGATCTCATCAAATACGGGAAGTTTGGTGGCATCAAAAAGTTTCCTCAAAAAATTCGGAGGCGCACCGGGAAATACTGCATCGGGACTTGCGAAACTCGGGGTTCCAGTTTCATTTATCGGTAAAGTCGGCAATGATCCGTTTGGCACATTTCTGAAAGCTTCACTGGATAAATACGGCGTTGATACAAAAGGATTAGTTATCAGCAAAACTGATCGAACCACGCTCGCATTTGTTTCTCTTACGGCAACAGGAGAGCGGGACTTTTACTTTTTTAAAGGCGCACACGATACGATACAGCCAACTGAGGTAACACTTCCCCCAACAACTTCTATTTTTCATTTCGGAAGCCTCACCCAAATCAGTGTGAATGCAAATAAAACAACGGAAAAATTAATGACTGAAGCGCGTGCACAGGGCGCTATTTTATCCTATGACCCGAATGTTCGCGAATCCTTATGGGGAGATCTTCAACGTGCACGCTTAATCATACTCGACACTGCAAAAAAAGTTGACATGCTTAAAGTTAATGAGATTGAAGCGCATCTTTTATCAGAAGTGAACGACATACCTCATGCTGCAGAAAAATTATATACAAAAAATCTGGATATCGTTGTTATCACAAATGGTGAACACGGTTGTTACTATAAAACAGCTAAATACGAAGGTACGATTCCTGCGATTAAGGTAAACGTGGTAGACACCACGGGTGCAGGAGATGCATTTAATGCCGGATTTATTTATGGATTATATAAAGCGAAGAAACGTGCAAGCGAATTATCAAAAGAGGAGTTGGAACTTATTTTACATCGTGCAGTCGTTATCGGATCATTAACGACCACCAAAAAGGGCGCAGTCACCGCTTTCCCAAATAATAAAGATATTGAAAAACATGTAGGGAGGTAAAATATGACAGAACAAAATCAACAATATCTCTTTCGGATGGATAAAACAGAATCTCCTCTTAAGAAAGAACATACAGGTTTTATGAGTGAACTGTATGCATATGTTGACAGTTCATTGCCAATAAGCACACAAGATGCCTACGTTGAATTTATTTCCGGAGTCGCAAAAATCATTGGATCACATAAAGCTGAATTTACAATGAACGGAGAAGACTCAAAAATTTTTGATACAAAAATTCCCCGAGTTGGCAAACATGAATTGAAACCTAAAACAGATTGGGGTGGTGTTTCATTCTTTATAACAAGTGAACCAGAAAACCATGTAGAGAAATATTTACTTGTAAAACAATCAATCACACCGGTAAACGTATTGGGTTTCGAGCGTCATGAGAAGAAAGATGAACATTTACTCGTCAAAGAGGGTATCGCTCTATTTGTGTCATCCGAACCTGATGCGATGGATGGAAAAATAAGACGAGTCACTCTCCGAATTGCGTTACCGGGCGATACAATTACATTACATCCGGGAAATATTCATGGAGTATTTGCTGTATCTGAAAAATTAACACTTATGGAAACGTCAACATATGATCTTGATATCGAAGACCTAATTTATGTTTTTCGACCGGTAAAGGCCAGCGAATACGCTTCCATGAATTAATAAAAAAACACAGATTATTGAATTGCAATCTTGCAAATTTCTTCAAATCGGCTTTTTACGGTTGTTGCGAAAAAATTGGCCCAGTCACCCTGCCGCATTTTGGCAAAATCCTGCCAAATCGAGCGTCCTGCTAAAAATCCTCGTGCACCATTTTCCGCCGCAACCTTCAAACTCGAAACAAATCCATCATATGTATCGCCCTTCGTTAACAAAATCCAGGGAATACTGCCTAACATGGTTGTCACCTCGCGACACGCATCCGCGTTACCTGGAAATTCCAGCTTAAACACGTCTGCCGTGATACCGTTGTCTAAGAAATTCTTCACTGACCTCGGAACAAGATCTGATGTGTTATACAGATTCCCATCTAATGAATAATTGAGAAGTTCCAGAAAGAACGGCAATTGATTTTTTTTACAGTCTTCAAAAACGGTTTTTGCTAGTGTCATTTGAGTCGCAGCAGTAGCAGTATCCGGATGATAAAAAAGAAGAAGTTTCACCCCACTTGCACCCATTTCTTTTAACTGCAAAACAGAAGATTCAAGTCGCGTTAACCGTTCATGTGAAACATCTTCATATCCGGTTTTTTCAATACAAAGAAGATACGGTTTTTTCATAACCGCGGGAACGACGCTTTGCTTATATGCTGCTAATCCGTATTCCAAATCAAAGAGAACTCCGCTATAGAAAGGAGAAAGAGTTTCCATAAGAACCTGTTTAAGTCCGATAATGGTTTCTTTCCGCAACATGAGAGGAATGTTTTCCGGTAACATTTTTTCCATGCTGCCCCGGTGATCTAACGCTAACATGAGAATTCTACCATCGCGAACAAAAGCATCGTATGTATTCATACTTTCTATTGTAAACCAATATTGTATAATAGGCTATGCCCTCAGAAATAATTTCCAATCAATTTCCATTAGTTGCCGGATTTGGGTCTTCAGTACTGGATATCCTTGAGAGAACTGAAACAATTGAATTATACGGGAAGAATCCGGTTTCGCATCAAATTATGCAGATGGGTGGAGTTATTCCTACGGCGCTTATCGTTCTTGCACGTTTAGGAGTGCCCACGGAGCTCCATACGGTCATTGGTGATGATATGCTCGGAAATAAGCTCCTATCAATATTAACGTACGAAAAAGTAGGCACAACAAATGTAATTAAAAACTCATCAATGGTAACACCCATCGCGACAGTGATTTTGGAAAAAGATACACGGACGATCTTTTTCACAACGGAAGGTTTTTCTAAACAATTTCACCCGGAATTAGCCGCATCACTATCAAAAAACGCTTCATATTTATTAATCGACGGTCATAATGCTCCGATGTCCCATGCATTTATTCAACAAGCACGCCTGAGTAACACAAAAATTATTCTTGATCTGGGAACACCTAAAGAAGGTTTGGACGGTCTTATCAACGAAGTAGATACGATTATTGTACCAGGTGCATATTGGAAAACACTCCCAGAACAGGATCCTAAAATTACTGCAAAAAATTTATTGATGGAAGGACCCTCAACCGTTATCGTCACTATGGAAAATAAGGGGTGTTTCTTCGCAACAAAAGACGAGATATTTTATCAACCTTCGTATCAGGTTACCGCCATTGACACGAACGGAGCTGGGGACACATTTTTTGGATCTCTGGCATATGGACTTATATGCCAATGGCCCCTCACAAAGACGGCACAGTATGCCGCAGCAGCCGCCGCTTTAAGCTGTACCAAAATCGGAAAAGATGAAAAAATACCCCGATCAGAAAACGAAGTATTCGATTTCATAAATACCCATACGGCATAAAAAAATTGTTTTTCATAATGGTTGCTGCTAATATCAGAATTTATGAACGTCAGCTTCAAGGACGAACCTGATTTATCAAAACGAATAGCCGTCGGCAAAAAACGGTTTATTCAACTCTTCAACTCCGCTCCACAAGTAATATCCCGCGCACCAGGAAGAGCTGAAATTCTTGGTTGCCATACTGACTACAATAATGGTTTCGCGCTCGCTGCCGGCATTTCACGAAGTATTATTGCGTTGTTTGGAAAACGAACGGACGGGAAGATATGTATTAGCTCATCCGCTTTTCCGGGGGCACCAATCGAATTTCCACTTGTTCATTTTGTCCGCGATGAAAAACTCACGTGGACTAATTACGCTCGTGCGGTAGTCCGGGAACTAGTAAAAAATACCATATCAATCGAAGGCACTAATATTCTTATTGATAGCACGGTTCCCAAATCCGGCGGCGTTTCCAGCTCTGCAGCGCTAGAACTTGCAATCGCGTATGGCTTACTTACTCTGTATCACGAAAAAATCGATCCCTTGCAAGTTGCAGCCCTATGCCGCGCCGCAGAAAACAGCGATCTTGTTAAAAGTCCGTGCGGCTTCTTGGATCAAGGAACGGTATCAATGGCCAAATCCGGAACAATGGTATTTTTCGATTTTTTGCCAAAAGGGGACTTGCCGGTTTCGGAAGTTAAGACAATCAAAACAAAACTTTCCAATGATAATGTTTCGTTTGTGATTCCCGTTGATCTAACACTCGAACGACAATTAGGTGAATCCGGCTATGTAATGCGCCGTAAAATGTGCGAGGATAGCCTTCCGTTTTGGGAAGAAGTTCTCAAACACCCAGTAAGAAGTCTTCGCGACGTAACCAAAACAGACTTTCTTAAGTACCGTGAAAAACTAGAAAAGAAAAATCCGGTGATGCGGAAACGCGTTGAACATATCATCTTTGAGAACGACCGCGTCTTTGATGCAATTACAGCTTTGGAAAAAGGTGACACAGTGACGTTTGGCAAATTGTTAACAGAAGCAGGTAAAAGCTCGTTAGAGCTTTATGAACTTAACGAAAATACTCCCCAGCTAACTCTGTTAGTAACATACGGCCGCACATTGCCGGGCGTTTTAGGAATGCGGAATATGGGTGGAGGATTTTCCGCAATCGCGTTGGCGTTAGTACAAAACGATAAAATGAAATCATTTCAAGATACGCTGCAAAAAGAATATAAAAAGACTTTTCATCGAACGCTCGAATTTATAGAATTTACTCCATCTCAGGGAGCGGAAATAGTATATGCTTGATTTTACTAAACCCCATCGGAGACGGAACCCATTAACCGGAGAGTGGGTTTTGGTCTCTCCACAGCGAACCCAGCGCCCCTGGCAAGGAAAAACAGAAGATACAGAAAGCCCATCTCTCCCGGAATATGACCCCACTTGTTACCTCTGTCCCGGGAACGAACGAAAGAGCGGAGCAGAAAATCCCAAATATCAAACAACATTTGTATTTACAAACGACCATCCGGCTATTCTCCCCGATGTCGGTACCGAAATATTTACTCCGAATGATATTATCGAAGCGCACCAGGTATCAGGTACAAGTCGTGTGATTTGTTATTCACCAAGCCACAACAAAACAATGGCACAGATGACTCCGTCCGAAATTGCAGAAATTATTAAAACGTGGACGACAGAATATGCCACGATTGGTCGCAATCCAGTCGTTTCCTATGTACAAATTTTTGAGAACAAAGGGCCTATTATGGGTGCCAGCTCCGCTCATCCGCACTGTCAACTTTGGGCGACAAACACTATTCCGACCATCGTACAATTGGAACAAAATAATCAACGGGAATATATCGTGCACCATCATGGACCGCTTCTTCTTGAATATTTACGCAACGAACATGATGAGAACAAGCGCATTATTGCAGAAAATGATTCATTTACTCTACTTGTTCCCTTTTGGGCAACGTGGCCATATGAAACTATGATAATACCAAAAACTCATAAACTATCACTTCTGGATTTAGAACCACATGAAGTTACTTCATTGGGAGAAATTCTGAGCACACTTACCAAGCTCTATGATTCGTTATTCAATACACCATTTCCGTATTCCATGGGAATTCATCAAGCGCCTACCGATAATAAAGAGCATGATGAATGGCAGATGCACTTCCATTTTTATCCGCCACTCTTACGAAGCGCTACCGTAAAAAAATATCTTGTTGGTTATGAAATGTTGGCAGAGGCCCAGCGTGATATAAATCCTGAAGACGCTGCCTCAACATTAAAAAAACTATATGGGACAAAGTAATTCATTTAACTTCGCTATCGAGAAGAAAAAAAATTATAACGTTGTTACTCTTTCGTATTCACCAAAAAATTCTACTGAGAAACCACTTATCGCGAGTATTGCCCCGGAATTGGGAAGTAATTTATTTTCTCTCACATGGGATAAACTTCCTATAATCATTTCAGACAAGAGACTTCTCGAAAAATGCGGATTTACCGGATGTTTTGTTCTCTTTCCAACACCCAACCGTGTAAAAAATTCAACGTTCATATTTCAAAAAAAATCCTATGTTTTAAAAAGAAGAGGGGAGATAGTTCCGATTCATGGATTGGTATTTACTGAACCGTGGACATTTACAAAACCAATTGTCACAAATAGGGGAGTATCGTTTAAAACTTCCATATCTATCACCAAAACATCACCGTTACTTGAAGCATTCCCATTCCCCTGTATTCTTACCCTTGAGTACAATTTGTATGCAAAAGGGATTAAAATTACCTATACGGTTAAAAATACCGGATCGTCAAAACTACCATTTGGCTTCGCACTTCACCCATATTTCAATAGACTATCAGGAAGTGATAAAACTTTGATATCAGTACCAGCAACATCGTGGATGGAATCATCGCCGGAGTCTTTGTTGCCGTCTGGAAAACTCATCTCGGTTGCCGGCAAACCATTCAACATACAAAAACCCACACCATTAGAAAAGCTCAATTTGGATCATGTGTATACGGATATGAATCCAAACCATTTCGCAACAATTGATTATCAAGCCCAACACATAAAAGTAAATCTCAAAACGTCACCTGATTTTACTCACGCCGTCGTGTACACCGGTGAACCAAGTGCAGTCTGCATTGAAAATCAAACCTGTTCAACTGACGCTCATAATCTTTACGCTCGCGGACTCAAAAAAGAATCCCATTTATTAATTATTAAACCAAAACAATCGCATTCAGGATTTATCCAGTACGAAATACTGCCGTATTGACATGAGTACGAATAATCAGTACATTTTGTACTATTGATTTATGGATATTAAAACCCTCCAGACAATAACCAAAAATTTTACTAAAGAGTTGGGTGACGCAAAAGCCGGTCGCAAAACCAGCCTTCCGTTTATCGTTCACCAACTGGCGAGCCATCCAATTGTGGCACCCGGCGAAACATTCCAGGTGCTAAAAATCGGCGGATCAATTTTACAAAAATCTTTATTAGTTCGTCCGAATGGTGAAATTATTATTAAAACGTTTGAAGAAGAACATCTACCAGTCTTAACAACCAAAGACGTATTTCTTTCAGTAATTGATAAAAACATCAGTACGCGCGCAAGTGTCGTTGCTATTAATTTCGCATATCCGATGAAACCAGTGTTTGAGGATGGCAGGCTTGATGGAATCCTTTTTAACGGAACCAAAGAACACGCCTTTAACGGTCTTATGGGACAACGAGTCGGAAAAACAATAGAACTTTACGTCAAATCGAAATACGGAAGAGATATCCGCGTCGCCATGGCAAATGATACTATTTGTCTTGCCCTTGCCGGTCTTACGCGTCATACAGCAAAAAATCTTTCAGGGGGAATTGTTGGCACAGGTATGAACTTTGCAGTATTTCTAGACGAGACTCATTTGGTTAACCTAGAATCGGCGTGTTTTGATAAATTTCCCCAAACTGAAGAAGGAAAACAAATTGACATGCAGTCTATTGAAAAAGGAAATGCATTATTTGAGAAAGAAGTCTCCGGTGGATATCTGTATCATCACTTTAATATTCTTCTCAATAAAAGACAAATCAAACATCCCGCAATTGAATCTACACATGCAATGGATAAATTAGCACATGGAAATATTTCAGGAGTATCGGATCTTGCCCGGGATTTATTTGATCACTCGGCCTCCCTTATCGCATGCCAGATTGCCGGAATCACAAATTTTAAAAAATGTGACATGACATTCGTTATGGAAGGAAGTTTGTTCTGGGTCGGGTGGCGTTATAAACAAAAAGTAGAGGAATACGTTAAGATTTTGGCTCCAAAATATAAAGTAACATTTGAAGAAATCAAGGATTGTGGAATCTACGGGGCTGCAAAACTCGTAACATAACCCTACGTTGTTTTATGATGGAACTTCGTGTGAATTTCCTTGAGTTGCGGATTAGTGATATGCGTGTATATTTGTGTCGTTGAAACGTTTTTGTGTCCTAGCATTTCCTGTATTGCCCGGAGGTCAGCACCACCGCTTAATAAATCAGTCGCGAAACTATGACGGAGCCCGTGTGGGGTAATTTTTACCGGAAGCCTGGCCTTTTTCACATATTTTTCCACCAATCGTTGGACACTTCGTGATGTGAGTCTCATTGCTTCTTTTTCATTTTGCCCGACATCCGGCTTTTTCCCGGAATACCGGATAAATAAAGCTGGCGCATCATCCTCACGGCCATCCATATACCTTTTGAGCCAATCAGCCGCGCTATCAGATAAAAATACAACCCGTGCGCGCCGTCCTTTCCCAATAACTCCGAATTCTTTCCGGTCAAAATTAATTGTATCGCGGTTCAGGCCCACCAATTCCGACACCCGGAGACCGGTTGAAAATAATACTTCCAAAATCGCTTTGTCGCGCA
>Ga0182027_10007873_pt1 | contig 15619 bp, 10 predicted proteins | sample 712E1DmetaG_FD_121300 | JGI IMG/M metagenome (GOLD analysis project Ga0182027, IMG submission 121300) | Permafrost microbial communities from Stordalen Mire, Sweden - 712E1D metaG (Illumina Assembly) | ecosystem: Environmental > Terrestrial > Soil > Wetlands > Permafrost | place: Sweden...
AAAAGCCCGGGGAAAAAGCACCCTGATATAGCACTTGCTTCGTTAATATTTTCACTAGGTTCGACTCGGACTCAGGCACAATAAAGGGCGGTTGGCTCAGGGGTTAGAGCACTTGCTTCACACTCATGGACATTTCCCTTGAAGCTGGCTCGTTTCGATTTAGCCTCAATATTAGGGGGCCAAAGCAAGTGCTCTTGAAACCGCCCCCCGTCAGCTTCAAACAGGTTTCCGTTTTTCATTCATTTCCTCCCTTTTTTATTTAATTAAACGCGACCGGCCCGCCTGAAAGAGGCCGACGCAGTTGATTATATCCCCCCTTCCCGGCGTGTTCAAGACCCCAGCAGGTAAAGACGGGGGAGGGTCTAGGCAGAACGTTCAAGATTTTCCGTGGGACTTTATGCTGTGAATATTTAATCCAGTTTATCGAATAAAGTAGGGTTGCACAATTCAAGTTTTTGTGACTTGCACTATCGTACTTAATGCCGACGGGCTCAGTTGTTTCAATCCACGCTTCTGCAGGGGGGAGCGACGTCGTTAAGATGCCGTGTGCACATTACAACCTAAATTCGGATCTAATACGCCAGTAATGTTGACATTCTCACCGTCAATCCACACTGTTATACCCATGCTCTCCATGAAATCTTGTTTCATGGCAAAATCTTGATCTTTAATTTGCTGCTGCATTAGTTGAATAGCGTGCTGAAGTTTGGGGATATTGATAATGGCATCCTGACTTGCTTTGATCTGGGCGTCATGTTCTGCCCTGCGCCTCTGTAAAGTCTCACGTGCCTTATTTATGCGCCGGTTTTCGTCTTCCACTTGGCTTTCAGGGAAACCTTTAAGCGCCGACTGCAAAAGTTGGCGCTGCTCATGGTCAGCAGCCTTTAATTGTCTGTCTATTTGCTGCAGTTCAGACTCGAACACGCCCAGATGATCAGCGTCTTGGCGTTGCTTTTTAAGTTGCTCGATTATCAGCTCTGGTTTACTGAGGTATTCTTCCAATTTAGCCCACACCATGCTTTCTAATTTGTTGGCACTCCAACCTAGCATCAGGGACTGGAGAAATCTAAAAGACGAATCTGGGCTTTTTTATTGCCTATTTTTGCCGCCGTGCGATTTTATAATCATTATCCGATAACAGAAACATATCCCATGATTTACTTTTGACCTTCCCCCCGAAAACTGATCCATCCAGAACTAGAGAAATTCTGGTAAATTAGTAATTCGGAGGAAGTTTGGGTAACTTGAGGTACCATTGGTCATCGATATCGCGAGGGATGATAAAATCTTTGTTTTCAAATAACTCGTCTAATGATTGCTTAATCTGCTTCTTCCAGATCTTATCAATGGACAGAGTTTCTGAAAGAAGTTTTATCATGACTTAAATTGGGTCCCCCTCATATTCCCCTGACTTTGACTACTCATAAAAGGAATGTTATACTTCAAAGCAAAATATATTCCTTGAAAAAATCAAATTAGATTTAAAAAGAAATGGCTTGTGTTTGAATGCGTCATCATTTACTTGTCTCTATTGTAGGTATTGTAATAATTGCGGTGGCTCTCGCCGGTCTATTAACTGAGTTGGGCTCGCTTTCCAATCCTGCAGATGCGCAACAAAACGAAAATAGCATCACTTTAGAAAACGGCAGTAAGATAACATTTCAAACTTATAACCTTTCCTCAAATTCTGCCGGACCAGGTGCGGATTCCTCTGGCACAATATCAGCCGATAAAACGAACAGTACAGCTTCAAATACAACAGCAACCAGTTCCGATACTTCTGGAACGCCAGCATCGCCGGGTAAAACGAATGCTGTGCCTTCGGGCACTACCGGGACAAACGGTGATAAGACTGCCACCACATCATCAACCGGCAAAACAAATGGTACGTCGTCAAATACTACCGGTACCAGTGGTGATACTTCAACGTCATTAACGAGTTCAACGAACAATAATGGCACGGGCACTACCGGAACCAACGGTGATAAGACTGCCACCACATCATCAACCGGTAAAACAAACAATACCTCTTTAAATTCCACCGGGACTTTACCATCATCTACCGGTGCCGCCAACACATCAGCATCTAGTACCACCGGTGCTACCAATGGTAATTCCGGTCAGACAACATCGGCCGCTAAAACAAATACCAGCTTATTGTTTAGTCCCGGTAACACCACTGCACAATGCTATGGACTATCACATACTCCCGTATTTGAAGTAAGTGGTGCTATGCATACGGGTTATTTGCGCCAGTCAGTTGGCGGCGAATATGAAGATGGAGCTTGGACTCAAGTAGATACCAAATCTTTTGATTATCAAGCGCTGATGATGCTACCAGATGCGATTCCGCTGATTTTCAGCTTCCCTTGGAATGGTTTAACCTTATCCCTGATGACCGAACCCCAGGAACAGTCATCTTCCTTGTATGCTGACACCATTACAGTGAAACCTTACACGACCGGTCAAACAATCCTGCCAGGGGTAGTTCCAACATCTTTATTTCTTCAAAATGTAAGCGTAAATGGACAATTTACTCCTGAAACCGCCATTTTCAATTCCTCAGAAACAATGTTCAGTTATTCTTGGCAATCCAACATCTACGATTTTTCCTCGGATCAATTAAATGAAGACATAACGATAAACAATCCTTTTTATATACAACTGCCTTCAGATCTCCCGACTAGGGTCAAACAACTGGCGCAACAAATTACCGCTTCTGCCACCACTCCATATGAGAAAGCCGAAGCGATAAAATCATATCTCCAGACCAACTATACGTATAAATTTGGTAAGGATGATCCTTTATATAACACAAAGCCCCCTTCGCAGGACCCCGTGGACTGGTTTTTGTTCGACCATAAAAGTGGTACATGCGGTAATTTCAGCAGTGCTTTTGTTGTCTTGGCGCGTTCAATCGGTCTTCCTGCGAGAGTTGTTTCAGGTTGGGCAATAAGTGCAACGGACCAACAACAAACGGTATACGCAGACCAGGCTCACCAATGGGCAGAAGTAGCCTTTGCTAATCTGGGGTGGGTTACTTTTGAGGCTACGGCTAGCGGAGGTGCTCCATCAAGGGTTGCTGATGAATCTACCACAACGACAACTCCTGCAACTACAGGGTCAACGTCTACTAACACGACAACCACTCTATCTACAACCACAACGACAGCATCTACTACGACCTCTGCTAAAACACCAACGTCGACAATACCACCTACTTCCACGACGTCCAACGCCACTACAACGTCACCGACTACGACGCCAAATTCTCCTACAACATCAACCACTCACTCAACTCCAACCACAACCGCTACAACGTCGACTACCACAACGCCACCCATTGCCACTACTCCTGCCCCCGGTTCTTCACAAGAATCTACGATAACCGAGATTACCTCAGTTGCCTCGGTAATTAATAAGGGAAAAACATTCAACATCATCGGCACTGTAAAAACAGCTATTGGGACTCCAATTGACGGCCTATCAGTTGAAATATATATTAACCTCCAAAAGCACATTACCGGAGGGGTGTTAGTGGGGCAAGGCACGGTTACAAAAGGTTCATTTAATATTTCGGCCGAGATTCCAAATACAACTGGATTGGGAAATTACCAAATACTCGCGCATTGTCTGGGAAATGACGAATACGCCGGATCCTGGAGTGACCCTCAGATAACAGTTGTGACTGATACCATAATTACTCTTAACATTCCGGCACAGGTTAAGGCTTCACAAACGGTCACGCTGCAAGGCACCCTTACCGAGTCAGACTCTACCCCGATCCAGGGACAAAGCATTGACATTTCTCTAAATGGGTTTTCAGTCAACCAATTGGTCACGGATGAAAATGGACAGTTCCAGTGGGAACAGACTTTTATCCAGGTCGGCGATAATTCGCTGGAAGCAAGTTTCCCGGGGACGGCATATCAACTACCGTCAAGCCAGTCGGCCGATGTAAAAGTTCTTATCCCAACTGTTTTAAGTTTACAGTTTCCAACCAAAGCTCTTGCCAATAAGACAATCGTAATCACTGGAACACTCTTTCAGGATAAGGCACTTGTCCCGCTGGCGAACCAATCAATAACGCTAAGCGCTGATGGGCAAACTATAGGTAATGCACTCGCCACTAATCAGAGCGGGGTGTTCAGTTTAAGTCATGCGTTCAAGAAGCAGGGAATTTATGAAATCGAGGCAAATTTCGCAGGGAACACATCTTTTTCAGAAGCCCAGGTTAAAACCAGTCTGGAGATAGATCCATCGGGATCAGGAAGAACTCTTGTATGGGTTCTAATCGCCATCGCGGCCATATTTGCGGTGGCGGTCACCGGTGGTTTTATTTTAATTCGCCGGCGGAAGAAACGTTCTCCAATACAAAAACAGCCTGGTGCTCAATCCACTCCAATAGTTCAGGTTGTTTCGATCAGTAATAAAACTAATGGAATCTTGCTGAAAATCGGATTTACGCAAATCGATCAGGCCTTCCCGGATGTTTGGGGAATCGGCGATGAATTGGAAATAACATTCTTATTATTGGACCGAGATGGTATAGCCATAGCAGGTAAACCTTTAGAAATTATAATCGGCCGCGAAACCTTAAACACCGTCATTGACGGTAGTGGTACGGCTAAAATACCGTATACGTTCGGACAAAAAGGAGAATATCTAATAAAGGCCAGATATGGAGGACCAACAAGGGATGATACAGCCCTTTCTGAACGCAGGTTGCGCATCGTTGACTACCGTGAAGAGATTGTAGGATTATTTAAAGACTTGACGACCAGGTTACGGGAATTTGGTGTCAGTTTCGCACAGCAAGCAACCCCGCGTGAAATACAGAGAGCAGTCCTGCATTGGAAAGAAGATATCCCTGTGGAGTCTCTTGAATATTCAATAAGTTATTTTGAGGAAGCTGATTTCTCCACACATGCGGTTAGCAGAGACACATACAAAAAGATGTATTTAGCGCAAAAGAACATATCACAATATGAACCCAACAAAAACAACAACAACTAAGAAATCGTTATTACTCCGGTCGATAAAACCGGTGATTTTTGCCTTATTATATTCGGCTGTTGCTTTTTATCTGTTTTCCTCCCTTGGTCCAATCTACCGCTACCTGCATGCGGACGTAACTTTCCTGGTTTTGCCTTTGCTGGGGTTTTATTTGCTTCGGTTGATTTCGCGTTTGTGTGAGATATTTTTCCCGACAAGATGGGGCTTCATCGCCTCGTTGATTTTAAATGGTCTGGCTTTCTCATTCTTCAGTTTTATCTTTTTCAACCATGCACCGGAATTGGCAAATATCCCATCATGGTCCCACTTTCAACTATTTTTTACCTACTTGAAACATCTGGCGGTTCCGGCAGTAATGTTCTTCTCTGGTTACACAGTTGCAAAATTAGTGGAACCAATAAAATTAACCACCCTCGGTTCGCGGGTCTTTCCTATTATCTTGTCAATTGGGCAGTCATTAATTGGGTATTCGCTGTGGAGGGCCTTTTCTGTATTTTACCCATCATGGTCTCCCTCGCGGGGAATTGGACTGATTCTTTTTATCGGCATGTTGACTGTCGCAGTATCTGGCCTCGGCGAGTACGGACTCAAATCTAAATACCCAATATTCGTAGATAGTTCTGATTGGCTTAAAACCAGCCCTGTCGGTAAATTTTATTTGGGCACTTTGTTTGCCACCTATTTCATTTTTATCCGTCCCGCGGTGATGTCAGCCACCCCTTGGGGACACATAATTGAATGGTTGATCGTATGCGGTATATCTTGGTATATAGTTGCCACCGCTAAAGCAAGTTTAGATGACAAATATTGTCTTCCTGTGAAGGAAACTGACTGGCAAAAACATTCACAGGAAATATCCGAATCAGTGAGTGAAGACTTTAAGAGGTTGGTCCGTTTACAAGAGGGCTTTGTCAGGAGATCCGATAAAGTCAATTTAGTCGATTCTTTGCAACAAACATTAAAGCTGAATAACATGAGTGATGACGAGATTAATTCATTACTTGCAAACATTAAAGAGCATAAAGACAGAAAGGTACCATGGTACGCCTTCGGCGTCTGGAAGCGCCGTATCCTGATGAAAAATCATCAAATCAGGCGAGAAGTTTTAGCTAAAACTATCTCTAATTTAGAAACTGTAAGCCAACCAACTCGACAAAATATTTAGGAGATATTAATGAAAGAATCGGAATTGATTGAGGCAAAGAAAACCTGCCAACAAATTGTGGAGGGTGTGGCAGCCGTGTTTGTCGGGCACAAACCCCTGCTCAGAAAACTACTTGCCGGAGGGCTTGCCAATGGACACATTCTTTTTGAAGATAATCCGGGCTTAGGAAAAACTCTCTTGGCCAAAGCTTTCGCTAAGGTTATCGGATTTGATTATGCTCGAATTCAATTCACTCCTGATCTGTTACCTGCGGACATCGTTGGTACGCGGGTATGGAGGCAAAAAGACTCCTCATTTGAACTGATGCGCGGACCAATCTTCACAAATATTCTGCTGGCTGACGAGATTAACCGCACGCCGCCCAAGACCCAGGCGGCCCTGCTTGAGGCAATGGAAGAGCGTCAGGTTACTATCGAGGGTGAAACTAATGTGCTCAAAGCTCCATTTTTTGTTTTGGCTACGCAAAATCCAATCGAGCAGGAAGGAACGTACCCTTTACCGGAAGCACAGATGGATCGTTTCATGCTGAAGATGTCCATGGGTTATGCCGAAACCGTGGAGGAAGAGAGTAATATTTTATCGCGCCGAATACAGTGGCGCAAGGATGATCCGAGTTCTGATATCAAACCGGTGGTTACAGCCGCGGAATTCTTGAATTTACAGCACCACGTTGAAGCTGATATTTATATGGACAAATCAATAATTGATTACGTCAGCAAAATTGTTCGCGCCACCCGCCTGCATCCTAAAGTGGAAGTTGGTTCAAGTCCCCGGGGGGGATTAGCTCTGATCAAAATCGCCCGCGCGATGGCGCTGATTAATGGCCGTGATTTTGTAACACCCGATGACGTAAAAGATTTCACAACTGATGCACTGGCGCATCGTATTATCTTGAGAATTGAAGAAAATTTGGAAGGAGTTAGCCCGCGGAATATTATCGATGAAATCGTAAAACAAATACCCGTCCCCACCGATTTTAATCCGCGCTAATGTAATGCTGACAAAATATTCTTTAAAATTTATTACTATATTTATCTTTAGCCTGTTAATAGGTTTGATATTGGGCAACCGGATTATTATCACGATGAGTTTGTTGCCGGTTGGCTTTATATTGGTTGGGATAATACTCGAATCTCCAAGTGATGTTCTTATCCAAAAAACCTGGGATTCTTCACGAATCTGGGTTGGGGATATTATCGAAATTAAATATGAAGTTACAGTAAATAAGGGCCTGGGACCGGTTTTTCTTTTACAAGAACTGCCAGCGCATTTTGCTTTGATTGAAGGCAATAATTTCCAGATATTTTGGAAAGGATGGCATCCCCGTAATTTCACTTTCTCTTACAAAATATGCTGTACTAAAAGAGGAATCTATAATTTTCTTCCCGTGAAATGGGAATCAAATCAAGTTCTGAAATTGACACAGCCACATCAAGGTGAGTCTGGAGAACCGATTGAAATCCAGGTTCACCCCAAAATATTGAATATCAGAAGGGTAAGAAATTTAAAAGGCATAAGTTCGGTGCCGTTTCCTATTAATGATATGGCTAAAATAGGAGTTGCCACCACTGATTTTCGAGAAATCAGAAATTACGTGTACGGCGACCCGATTAAGAACATTAATTGGAAAGCCACAGCCCGAAGCTCCAGTCCGGAAATGTGGCCATTAACCAATGAATATGAAGTCGAGGGAAAGAAAACAGTGTGGCTTTTTCTGGACACCGCTGGAGAGTTGGAAATAGGCACAAATATTAATAATGCCTTTGAATATTGTATCGAAGCTGCTAATGCCATAACTTATTATTATATTAATCAGGGATACCGAGTGGGGATGTATGTTTTCAACGGAGGTGGCGAGCTTTTGTATCCTGATGCAGGGAAAAAACAATTTTTAAAAATATCCCGGCATCTCCTTGGGTTGCGAACAGGGACGCGTAATGATGAGTTCCCATCGGCAATCGAAAAAAGCCGGCAGTACATATTGGGGAATACCCCATTATGTGTGATTATTACTGGGTTGGACAGTAAACATGCCGATACTATTACCGCGGGCGTAAAACAACTGCACCAGATGATCGGAAGAGGCAGACGCAGACTGCCGGTAATGATTGTTAACATCGCCGGTTACAACATTATGCCAACCCACAGAGAATACGATGAGAACGCCTGTGCGCTACTCAAACTTAAAACTCGTCCCAAAATACAACAACTGCGCCGTTCGGGTGCTTCCGTACTTGATTGGAGTCCCTTCAAGGAAAGTTTCGGGACTGCGTTGATCAAACAGATGAGAGGAAGATGAGAATCAGTAATTGGGTATTCCAAACGGTTGAGGCCATGTTGATCGGCATTATGAGTCTTTGCGGGACAATTACGTTGGCTTCTTCTAAATTATTCACTTCTTTTCAACAATCTGTCAAGTTGAATGTCCCAGGAGTTGTGTCACACATACCTTTAATTATTGGCGTTTTGCTTTTTATAATAGGGGTCTTTTTGATTATGGTCAAAAATAGGGGCCGGGGTTTTTTCGCCGTATTAGTGGTGTTACTTTCATTCCCCTGCATACTAAGTTTCGATTCTTTGGATTTATTAAGATTTTTCAAACTCGACTCAATTAGCACAAAGTTCACGACTAGCCTTAACTACGCCGAAATGACGACGCTGGCAGTCGTGATCATTACCTGCTATCTTTTGATTAACTTCACGAGCCTCTTAAGAAAATCACGGAATGATCTTTTCAAACAGGGAGCGGATCAATCCAGGACCGATGAAGTGTATTTTAAAAGCCATCTTGTCCTACTCCAAATGATAGCTCTGGCGCTTATGATCGCTGCCTTCATCATGGTATTTGCGCTGGGGATCGAATCAGTTTCGCATGTCGAGTTGGCGCGGTTGCAATGGGGTCTTTTTTTTGTGGGCTTGGGATGTGTTTTGTTGATCATCGGCTCTATTTATTGGATTACATCGCGCAGAAAAACTGTTTCTAAGTGAACCAATCCTCTAAAACGTGTCAAATTGACCTATAGTAGAAATACATATTGAGGTCGAGTTTTTTACTGTTTAGATTTTTAGAGCATTAACTCTTTTCGGGACCCAACAAAATAGTCTTTTTTAAAGGCTACGACGAATGTTACGTTGAATAACCTGAGGGCTCCAAAATTCTTATTCAACCCACCTCACCTTTCCATCATTTGTCTTTTTGGAAATTCTCATAAATTTATACCGTTCCTAAAAGAGATACTATTCGTATTTTATTTATCAAACAAGAAAAAGATGGTATTGATAATTCATCTGATTAAAGATATAATCGTTTTCAATTGTTGCTAATAACTACTCCCATGAACAAACTAAGAATTACGAATAATGGGAGATTTAAGGATGTTCCTTATGAGATTACGGGTATTAAGCATCTGTTTGTCTTGTGTAATCGTTTTAGTCGGATTGATGGGATGTAAAGCTAGTGCTCCAACCAGTATGGTTATTACGCCAACAGCTACAATTGACGACAGTTATCCCACTTGTTTGGAGTTCATTACTCCTGGATCAGATGGAAACCTGTGGTTTACTGACGCATATAGGAACACGATAGCGAAAATATCTCCAAAGTCAGGCAAAGTTACTGAATATAATACTCCTACATCTAACTCCAATCCGATTTATATTGCCAAAGGCCCTGACGGCAACCTGTGGTTTACAGAATCGAACAATAATGCCACTCCCCCTGTGAAGAAAATTGGTAAAATGTCTCCGTCAACAGGTGAAATTACCGAATACAGTGTTCCTATGTCGGACCCCAGCCAAGTTTTCTTCGGAGGCCTTACAACTGGTCCTGATGGTAATATGTGGTTCACGAGCCCATATGAGAATAAAATCGGGAAAATATCGCCAATGACGGGTGAAATTACCGAGTATAATGTTCCTTTTGCTAATTCCAACCCGCGGAACATTATTGCCCTGCCCGATGGAAACTTGTGGTTCACAACATCAAATGAAAACACACCTACGGCCCTAGATAAAATCTCACCAATTACCGGCGATATTACGGTGTTCAATATTGCAACTGCCGATGCCAATTTACCTGGTATTACGTATATAACTATAGGTTCTGATGGTAACTTGTGGTTCACAGACCCACCGAACAAAATCGGGAAATTGTCTCTGGTTACAGGGGACGTTTCCGAGTATAATGTTCCAACTGAAAACAGTTATCCATTGTGCATTACCGCCGGTCCTGATGGTAATCTGTGGTTCTCAGAATCTTATGAAGGTAAAATAGGTAAAATATCTCCGGCGACGGATATTATTACCGAGTACAATATTCCTAATCCCGGTAACTATCCTAATAATGCTGGCAACATCGGTCCTTTTAGTATAACGACTGGTCCTGATGGCAACTTATGGTTTGTAGAACGCGTAATGAACATAATTTGTAAAATATCCCCTAAAACAAATAACATTACCGAATATTCCATTCCCCATTAAAATGAAATGGAGTTGAACTGGTTGAATTTACCGCGCCAAATGCAAAGACAATAATAACGGGAGTTGGCCCTGGGCATGAAGCCTATAATTTAGCTACGCCCACGAAGGAGCACAAAACATGTTATTGAAAAAATGCTTGATAATAATTCTGCTGTTGAGTTTGATTGTTTTCCCAGGCTGTTCATCAAAATCAGAAAATAACAAAGAATCATCTGTTTGGACTTCTCTAGAGGGGCCGGCGGGTACACAAATCGAATCTTTGGTTATCTCTCCCGCTTATTCAAATGACCATATTGTTTATGCCCTCACCACTAGCGGTCTTTATCTTTCGTCTAACAGCGGAACAACGTGGCAATATGCCCTCACAGGAATTGCTCCGCAGCATATTATTTCTCTGGCAATGTCGCCGGACTTTGCGAATGACGACACGATATTTGCCGGAACCGAAGCAGGAGTATTGCGCTCTACGGACAGCGGTAAATCATGGGCGTGGTGTAACACTGGGTTGATAATGCCGGTGACCGGTTATTACGGTATCTCCTTCGCATTTTCACCAGCCTATGCAACTGATAAAACCGTTTTTCTCAGCACCATTTCAACAGTATGTCGTTCCGATAACTGTGGCGAATCTTGGAGCCAAATACATACTTTCGATTTAGGCAGAGGTTTCACCCATCTAGTTTGTTGTCCCAATTTCCCACAGGATAAAACATTATATATTATAGGGGTAGGCGTTTATTATTCTACTGATGCAGGTAATTCCTGGCAAGCATCAAGCTTGACCCAAGACACCCGTGACTTGGTGTTTTCAGACGATTTTGCCAACGACCATACGATGTTTACCGTCAGTGATCTTGAATTATCAATGAGTATCGATGGCGGTAATTCCTGGAATAAGATAAATTCGGGAATAGACACAGCATCTGTGGAATCTGTAGCGATATCCCCTCAATACAGCAAAGACCACATTCTTTTTGTTGTTAACTGGAGTTCGGCAGGAGAAACTATTTTACGTTCTACCGACAAAGGCAATTCTTGGCAAACAATGTATACGGAGCAAGGGCCTTCAGCTAATGTAACCGCACTGACGATTTCTCCTTCATTTGAAAAAGACCATTCAGTTTTTATCGGATTCTACTGCGGAGGTATTTCCAAATCATCAAATAACGGCGATTCATGGCAGGATATCAGTGCAGGATTGCCTTTATCTGAGATGACGCCTATCGCTATTTCACCTGATTTTAACGCTGATCACACACTTTTTGGTTTCACCGCAACTCAAGGGCTGTTCCGTTCTTTAGATTCAGGTAAGTCCTGGCAAAATATCAAAATCTTCGATGGTTTTACCGACCAGGGTCGTATCATTCGTATTTCCCCAAATTATGCTGCCGACCATATTTTGTACGTGGTAGATAGTAACGAGATATCACGATCTTCTGATGGCGGTAATACCTGGCAAAATTTTAGTTCGGGACTGCCGTCGGGCGTGGTGGCATTGAGCCTTTCGCCCGATTTCGCACATGATAACACTCTTTATGCCGGTATCGAAAATAACGGCATCTACCGTTCGATAGATGGAGGCAATTCGTGGACCCAATTAGATATTCATCTGCAACCGAATTTTTTCCCCGCCCTGGCTTTGTCCCCAGCTTTCGCTACAGATAATACAATAATTATTTCTACCGCGACCATAAATTACGACGCCAACAAATACACGGGAAATATCATGAAATCAACTGATCGTGGTGATTCCTGGATAGACGTCACTGGAAATGTCACTGATACCTATACAAATGGATACGGGGCAAGTATTTCATTTTCGCCGGTCTTCGCTACAGACCACATCGTCATCGCCAATGCCAACAAATACATTTTTATTTCTACTGATAGCGGCACGACCTGGTCTAAAAAAGAAACTGGGATTCTGCAAGGGTTCAACCCTGCCGCTGTTTCACCGGATTTCGACAGCGATAAAACAATTTTTATCCTCAACTACTATGGATTGCTGTATTTCTCTACAGATAACGGCAATTCGTGGAATCAAATCCCCAATTTACCGCAGGCCTGGATAGACAGCGTAGTTTTCTCGCCTACATTTAACACAGACCATGTTATTTTCGTCGGGAGCAGTTCGGGTATGTTTAGGGGAGTATTTACGGCTGTACCGATGACCAATAATCCTATCACAACCAATCCAAACTTTCCCTAAATGGGGTGAACCGACACGTTTCATCGTGCCCGGAATTATCGGACAGAGTTTAGCAGACTAGGTGGAAAAACCTGAATCCTTGGAGAATGCTAAATATAATGGGATTCAACTACAGAATGATACAAAACGGAAGGTAGGTCAATATCATGAAAAAATTTACTCTTCTTTTTATCACGTTTGTGATTTTAATCTCTTTAATTTGTAGTTGCTCCCCTGAATCTCCGACTGAAACATCCTCTACAGCCATAACAAACATTTCGTCCGTAACAATAACTTCTTCAAAATCTTCGAACGAACCATCCTCTACCATATCGATTTCCACTTCGGCTCGGACTACGACTTCGGCTTTATCCGAATCCGTAACATCGTCAAGGTCCTTCCCCACCATACCATCTTCAGTTATTCCTACATCGCAAACAACTCTTACAACCCAAGTCGTGCCAACTACAACGCCAATAGTAAAAGGCGTCAACCTCCTGACTAATCCTGGATTTGAACAGGGTTCTAACGGTGCACCGACAGGTTGGACGACAATATCTTGGAAACCGGGCACCTTTATCTGGGACAATACCGTGAACCATTCCGGCCAGTATTCTGTAAAAATTGATTCCTCGCAGCCTAATGATTTGAGATGGGTACAGACTTTAAATGTCCTTCCTTGTTCCAAATACAGGTTTACTGCATGGGTCAAGACCCTGAATGTCGGTCATAGTTTGGAGGCTAATGACATTGGGGCCAGTTTGCGAGTTGACGGCACGTATACAATGACTCAAGATTTAAAGGGTACCAACGATTGGACTCAATTGTCATTGGATATCACTACTGGGGCCGAAACTACCCTCACTGTTTTGTTACGTTTAGGTTTTACCAGCGGCACCAATACAGGGACCGTTTGGTTTGACGATGCTGATCTTGAACTCGTGGACGATAGTTATATCAGCGCTTTTGAGGGACAACATATCACTCTGGATCTTTTCCGGGACGATGTCGGCAAATTTCAAGATGTTCCTCGCTTGGTCAAGCAGCTTGATATGGCTTATGAATTATTCGCTGACCTTGTCGGATCTACACCCTATAACGGGAAGGCAATTACTATTGAGGAAGTATTACCGATGCAATACGGTGGTTTATCAGGGAATCCTATTCAAATCAATGGACAATACTTTGTTGACCCAAAATATCCTAATGAACTTTACTTTGGATTGCTGCATGAACTTGGCCACGACTTTTATCTTCCATCGGGTTCAATGTGTTACATAGGGGACGGCGCAATCAACGCTGAACAGTGGGCGAATTTTAAAGTTTTGTATGTGGCGGACGAATTGGCTGCTTCTTTTCCTGACGCGACCACAGCCCCAGGCTATGGCGCCCAAATTACATTGACTAATCTGGGCACAACATATTTCGTGAATGGGAATTCTGCCCCTTATCTTCAAGCAGGGCGCCAGATTGGTTTACAGATGAGTGGAGATACGCTCACGGGGTTGCTCTATTCGTTGACAAAACAAATCGGATGGGACCCATTTAAAGCTACTTTTAGGGATTTTCAGACATATCAGGCCAGTCATGCACTGCCAACTGTTTCGGCTGATAAGGTGCAGCTTTTGTGCAGTTTATTAAGTAAATATAGCAAACTGGATCTCGCTCCACAGTTTCGTTCGTGGGGTTTTACTATTCAATAGTTCCTGGCGTTCAGCAGGATGGATCGAAAAGAATAAGATGTTACTTTCGGATCGTAAAACAATTCTCCCATCGTCACAAGAAGATGAAAAGTGACTTTACAGAATAACATTTTGTCCATTCCAAACCCGGACAACCTTGCAAGTCTTTTGGTTAACTTTTGAACAAAACAACGCTATTCATTCCCCTAAAGCAATGCTATAATACCGCTTAGCGGGGCAAAAGTGATGCGAAAACGAATAACCTCTTTAGTTATTATGGGCCTTATGGGGTCGATCGTAGTTGTGCTCACCGGATGCGGGTTACTTTCGACTACACCAACCTTATTTCCTCAGAATTATGATGCTGTTGTCTCCGCTCCTTCTCTCTGGACACAGCTTAGTCCAACCGGAACAGCCCCGGCTCCAAGAAAAGAACAAGCATCTGCATACGACGCGACAAATGACCGGTTGATAATCTTCGGAGGCACAAGCACTACTCAAAATTATAACGATACCTGGATATTAACGAACGCTTCGGGCAACACCGGAACGCAATCATGGATACCATTATCCACTTCCGGGGTAACACTATCGCAGAGATACTCAATGGTAGCAGGTTATAACGCGATAAATAATATATTGGTTGTATTTGGAGGAGTGGATAACAATAATAAAATACAAATGGATCTTTGGTTACTTACCAATGCTAACGGTCTTCAGATTACTGTGCCAACTTGGAGCAAATTAACAATTGATGGAACTCCCCCAAGCGCACGTTACAGGATGGCCGGTGTTTACGACGAAACTAATGACACCCTCATATTCTTTGGTGGCGGCAGTTATTCAAGTTCCACCGCAACTTTATATGACGAAACCTGGGTCATTCGTAATGTAACCACCAGCCCGTCTTGGAGCCGGTTAAATCCCGATGGAACCCTACCACCTGCCCTCATTGATGCGTCGGCAGTTTACGATGCTGCAGGTAATCGCATGATAATATTCGGTGGGAATACATCAACAGCCTATTCTCCTGACCCATCCGGACGGACGAATGATACATGGATTTTATCAGATGCGAACGGTATTGGT
>Ga0182027_10007874_pt1 | contig 15619 bp, 13 predicted proteins | sample 712E1DmetaG_FD_121300 | JGI IMG/M metagenome (GOLD analysis project Ga0182027, IMG submission 121300) | Permafrost microbial communities from Stordalen Mire, Sweden - 712E1D metaG (Illumina Assembly) | ecosystem: Environmental > Terrestrial > Soil > Wetlands > Permafrost | place: Sweden...
GATTGCGAGTCCACGAGGCCGGGATAATTCGACGGCAGCATTTCGGGCAGCGAACGCCAGCGCGTGGTCACGATGGGCAGGCCAAAAGCCATGGCTTCAATCAAATTCACCGGCTGGTTTTCACCGATATAACGGGTGGGAAAACAAAACAGATCCGCCTCGCGCAAGGCGCGTTCCTTTTCCGCGCCCGAGACAAATCCCAGATAGGTCACGGCGTGGTTGAATTCGGGGTTTTTCAGCCACTGGTCAAATTCCGCCTTTTCTTCATTGATGACGAAACTGCCGGCGGCAAACAGTTTCATTTGCACGGGGGATTGCCGCGCCGACAAAGTATGGTTGGCGATCAGGACGGCCTGCGCGGCGGCGAACAGCCCTTTCTCGCGGGTGCAATGCGCGAGATACAAAACCTTCACCACCTGTGGATCGCCGCCGGCCTTTTCGAGATCGTCCGGGCTGAGCGGTTCGTTCGCGAACAATTTCGCGCGCGCGGCGAAACGCGCCTGGCGCCGGGGCAAAACGGATTCCCTGAAATCCGGGCACGGATCGGGAATGCCGTTGCTGACGACGCGAATGCGCCGCGGCAAAAGTTTTTCCGCGTCGGCGACGTTGTAATTGGAGATGACCACGCTGAGGCCGGCTTGTTTGAACGCGCGATATGTCAACGCGCGGGTGCGGATTTGGACGGACGTTTCCAGCCATTTGGCCAGACCGGCGGCGTGCCAGTGCAAAATGATTTCCTTGAAAAACGGACGGCAGAGGAACAGGACCAGCCAGTCGCGGTAAAGCGCAACGGACTTGCCGGGAGCGGGCACGTAATAAAAATTGGTCACCCCGTAACGGAACCGGCACCAGATCGCCTGGAGGCAATAAAACAAAATCAACGGAAGTTTGACGATTTGAAGTTCGCCGATATCGGCGAGACTTTTGGAAAAACGCGCGTCAACGTGGTAACAATCAATGCCATGGCCGTTGCGCGCCCCGGATCGGTTCCTGAATTTGCGGCGATCGCCGCCGAAGCCGTTCAACATGAGTTGAACCATGTAACTTTGGCCGTGGTGCGGCGGCGGCACATGGGCGAATACAAGCAGCTTCATACAGACGCAATTTCAACCTGAAACTTACGCGAAGGCGGCGTTGAAAGAAAGTTTTTTTGCGCGCCGGGATTCCCGGCGGGCGGGCGTCGTTCAAAAAACAGCGCCGGCGGCGCGCCGCTTCGGCTGGCGTTTTTTATTTTCATTATGTATCCTGCCCGGCGCGTAATTTGAATTTCCATGGCCATTGAACGAGTCAACGTCCTCGGTGTAGGCATCAGCGTCATCAATTTGCAGACGGCGCTGACGGCCATCGGCGACGCGGTGCACACGCGGCGCAAGGGCTACATCTGCGTAACCGGAGTGCATGGGGTGATGGAGGCGCAGGAAAACGCCGCGTTCCGGCGCATTCTGAATCAGGCCTTTCTTTGCACGCCGGACGGGATGCCGATGGTCTGGATGGGCTGGCTGCGCGGCCACCGGGAAATGAGCCGGGTGTACGGGCCCGACCTGATGCTGGAGGTCTGCGCCTGGAGCGAAACCAGCGGTTGCCGGCATTTTTTCTTCGGCGGCGCGCCGGGCGTGGCGGAGCAACTGCGCGACAAATTGACGAAGCGGTTTCCCAATCTGCAAGTGGCCGGCTGTTACACGCCGCCGTTTCGCGCGCTCAACGCCGGGGAACAAATGCAATTGCAGGAAGCGATTCGGGCGTCACGACCGGACATCCTGTGGGTGGGCTTGAGCACGCCGAAACAGGAAAAATTCATGGCCGAATTTATGCCGCAACTGGACGTGACGCTGATGGTCGGGGTGGGCGCGGCGTTCGATTTTCACAGCGGACGGGTGCCGCAGGCGCCGCGCTGGATGCAACGGAGCGGGCTGGAGTGGTTCTTTCGCCTGTGCCAGGAACCGGGACGGCTGGCCAAACGGTATTTGCGGAACAATCCGCTGTTTGTGGTCAAAATCGCCGGGCAGCTTTGCGGGCTGGGAAAGCATCCGCTGGAATGAAATCCCGCGATTTAGTTTGAGTAAAAGCAGCCGTTTGGTTATCTCAAGGCTGGAATTACGCGCGCAAATGAACGGAAATCAAAATGACAGCCCGCCCTTGAGCTTCTGGCAGGATTCAAGGGACTGCTGGCGGCGGCTGCCGAACAAGTTTTTTTTCTTTTTGCTGCTGGCGGCATGGCTGGCGCTGTTTCAGTTTCTGGGCAATTCCATTCTGGGTTACATTCACACGCCGTCGTTGTTTTTGTGGATGCATGAAGCCTATCGAAGTTCCGGCAGTTCGGCCAACGATGATGCCCATGGCAACTTCATTCCCTTTATTGTCGTCGGCCTGTTCTGGTGGAAGCGGAGGGAATTGCTCGCGCTGCCGTTGAAAACCTGGTGGCCGGGAATGCTGATTCTGGCGGCGGGAATGACGCTCCATGTTCTGGGTTATGTCGTTCAACAGCCCGATCTTTCCATCGTGGCACTGTTCACGGGCATTTACGGACTGATGGGGCTGGCTTGGGGGCGCGAGTGGCTGCAAAAAAGCGTCTTCCCCTTTTTCCTGTTCATTTTTTCCGTTCCCCTGGGAGCGCACAGCGAGTTTATCACTTTTCCATTGCGGCAGCTCGTGAGCTGGCTGGTGGAAATGGTGGCGCACTGGATTTTGGGAATTGGTGTGATCCGGGTGGGAACGCAGTTGTTCGATTCCTCGGGTACTTACCAATATGAAGTCGCGGCGGCTTGCAGCGGGATGCGGAGCCTCATCACGATTTTTCTGCTGGCCGCGATTTACGGTTTCATCACATTTCGCTCGGCGTGGAAACGGCTTTTGCTCGTGGCGCTGGCGTTCCCGCTCGCCATTTTGGGAAATCTGGCGCGCATGCTTTTAATCGTCATGGCGGCGGAACTCGGCGGGCAGCAAGCCGGCAATTATGTGCACGAAGGCTGCCCGATCCACCTGCCATTCAACGTGCCGTTAATTGGCAACGAGATCGCGCTCGTCAACCTTTTGCCTTACATCCCTGCGTTTATCGGACTGCTGGTCGTCGGAGAGCTGATGGAAAAACGATGGGGTTCAGACGCATCCGTGGAGCAAAGACATCCATGAAACATCAAAAATGGCTGATTCTTTTTGTCGCGCTCGGGTTGATGGCGGGCACCGCCGCGATGCTGACCGGGCTCAAGGCCCACCAGCAACTCGGCAAACCGGGCATCCATGCGACGCCAATTCCCGGAAGCGTGATGATGAACATTGATTTGCCGGAGCGGGTTCTGGATTTTACCTCCACCAACGTGCCGGAGTCGGAGCTTGAACTGGGTTATTTTCCCAAAGACACCAGTTATGTCCGGCATCACTATCAGGCGGCTGACGGTTTTGGTGTCAACGCCACCATTATTTTGATGGGGGCGGACCGCACGAGCATTCACCGGCCGGATTACTGCCTGCCGGGACAAGGCTGGAGCATCGACTCAAAGACGGCGGTCAATATTCCCGTCAGCGGCGGCCAGCCTTACGAATTGCCGGTGATGAAATGGACCATCCACAACTCTTTTCAGGCGCCGGACGGGCAAAAGCAGGAAGTGAGCGGGATTTATGTGTTTTGGTTTGTGGCCGACCACGAACAAACCGTGGACAATTCCCAACGCATGTGGTGGCTGGCGCGCGACTTGTTGCGCACGGGTGTGTTGCAACGCTGGGCTTATGTTTCGTATTTTTCCATATGTGCGCCGGGCCAGGAAGACGCGGCATTTGAGCGCATGAAAAAATTGATCGCCGCCTCGGTGCCGGAATATCAATGGCCTCCCGTCAACCATTAACCGTCAAAACATTTGAACTTCTCCGCAATTAATTTGTCTATTCTGAACAACGCTTCGCCTTCCAAGTTATAAAGCCATGCTGCAACGTGACCGTCAGATTCGAACGCAAATCCATCAGGTGGCAGACGCCATTCTGTTTGCGGTGAGCTTCTGGATTGCATTTGCGTTGCGCGCCAATCCGCAAATCATTGCGTGGCTGGAACTCGATCCCATTCCACCCGACATATTTAACCGGGTCATCTGGCTTTACTTTTTTTTAATCCCCACCGCGCCGCTCATTCTTGAATCCCAGGGCTTTTACGACCACCCCGCCCTATGCCCGCGCCGGGACATTCTCTGGCCGCTCTTCAAAGGTTGTTTCATCATGACCATCGCCCTGGTGTTGGTGATGTATGCCCTCCATTTTCTTTCGCCGCGCGGAGTGATGATATTTTTTGGCGTCGTCAGTTTCAGCCTGATTTATCTGAAAGAGGAGCTGGTGCGGTGGACTTTGCGCAGTAAATTCGCCCAGTTTCAATACAAACGCCGCTTCATCCTCATCGCCACCGGCGGCGAAATCGCGCGGTTGCGGCGCGAACTGAAACAGAAAGCGGACCCGAGTGTTGAAATTGTGGCGGAATTGGGTCTCGGAGAAGCCCCGCTGCAACAGCTCGCGCAGATGTTGCACGAGCATTCGGCGAATGGTGTGATCATCAGCGCGCGGCACACCTACTTTGAGCAGGTCGAAAACGCCATCAAAATCTGCGAACTCGAAGGAGTCGAAGCCTGGCTGGTCGCCGATTTTTTTGGAACGCAAATTTCCCGCGCGCGCTTCGACGAATTGCTCGGCCAGCCCCTGCTGGTCTTTCGCACGACCCCGGGAACCTCCTGGCAGGGCGTCGCCAAGCAACTCCTGGATTTCTTCGGGGCGCTGTTTTTATTGATCGCCTTGTCGTGGTTGTTCGCCATTTTGGCCCTCTTCATCAAGTTCACCTCGACCGGTCCGGTTTTTTTCCGCCAGCAACGCTCCGGCCTCAATGGCTCGCCCTTCACGCTTTACAAATTCCGCACGATGGGGACCAACGCCGAACAGCTCAAACACGAACTGGAAGCCATGAATGAAATGAGCGGCCCGGTCTTCAAGGTTACCAACGACCCGCGCGTCACGCCCTTTGGGAGGTTCCTTCGCAAATACAGCCTCGACGAATTGCCGCAATTGTTCAACGTGCTCCGCACCGAAATGAGCCTGGTGGGCCCGCGCCCGCTGCCGGTGGACGAGGTGAAGCGTTTCGAAAATCTCGCCCATCGCCGCCGCCTCAGCGTCAAGCCCGGCCTCACCTGCCTCTGGCAAATCAGCGGACGCAACCAGATTTCCGATTTCAAGGAGTGGGTCCGGCTTGACCTCGAATACATTGACAACTGGTCGCTGTGGCTGGATTTGAAAATCCTGATCCGCACCATCCCCGCCGTGTTTACCGGCACGGGCGCAAAGTGAAGGCCGGGTTTTATTTGCCGTTGATTTTTGGGGGACTTGCCGGTCAGCTTCTCGATTTCCAGGGGCCGCAAATTAAAATGCGCTTGCAGTCTTGTGCCACTCTGTTTCCATTGCCCGGCTGCCATTGGGGCAAAAAATAAATATGAACTGTGTCATTGGTTCCGGTGCGGCAGGCGTCGCCTGCGCCAAAGCGCTCCTTGCTCGCGGTGCGAACGTGCTCATGTTGGACGCCGGACTTGAATTGGAGCCGGATCGCGCCCAGATCGTCCGCCAACTGGCCGCCACCCGGCCGCCGGAGTGGCCGCCCGGCCAGGTTGCCAGATTGAAGGAAGGCATGGTCGCCGGCACCAAGGGTGTGCCGCTCAAATTTGTTTTCGGCTCCGATTATCCCTATCGCGAAACCGAAACGCAAACCCCGTGGCAGGGACATGGGGTGGGTATCCGCCCGTCACTGGCGCTGGGCGGGCTGAGCACGGTTTGGGGCGCATCCATGCTGCCATATCGGGACGCGGACATCGCGAATTGGCCGATCAAAAACACGAACCTGGAAAAGCATTATCGCGCCGCGGCTGAAATCGCCGGACTGGCCGCGCAACGAGATGATCTGGAGGAACTGTTTCCGTTGCATTGCGACCACCCGTCCGCCATCCCGCCCAGCCGCCAGGCGGAGCTGCTTTTAAGAAATCTACAGCGGCACCGGGCCGGACTGCGTGAACGCGGCTGGCATTTTGGCCGCGCCCGTGTGGCCATCCGCGCTGCCGACAACACCAAGGGCATCGGCTGCATCCGCTGCGGCTTGTGTCTTTACGGCTGTCCCTACGGTTGCATTTACACCAGCGCCGACACCGTGCAGGAATTGCGCGCGGAGAAAAATTTCACGTATCAGCGCGACGTCATTGTCACCACACTGCGCGAAGATTCCGGCAAGGTCATCCTTCAGGGCCATCATCGCCGGACGCATGAGCCGCTTTCATTTGAAGCAAACCGCGTGTATCTGGCGGCGGGCGTGATTCCGACCGCGCAGATCCTGTTGCGCTCCCAGTCCGCCTATGACCGGCCGTTGCGCCTGCAGGACAGCCAGTATTTTCTCTTCCCGATCGCGCTGGCCCGCCGGACGCGCGGCGTCCAGACCGAATCGCTTTACACGTTAAGCCAGTTGTTCATCGAACTCTGCAACCCGCGGATCAGCCGTCACACCGTCCATTTGCAACTGTACACCTACAGCGAGATGGTCGGCCAGGCGGTGCGAAAATCCTTTGGCCCACTGGCAAAACCGCTGGACAGCCTGGCGCGGCAATTGGATGAGCGGCTGGTGATCGTGCAGGGATTTTTGCACTCGGATGAGTCGCCATCCATGAGCCTGACTTTGAAACGCACCGGCGCCAACGGAGGGGACTGCCTGCAGGTGACCGTGGAGCCGAATCCCCAGGGACGCGGGGTGGTGAAACGCGTGTTGCGCGAAATGCTCCGGCAAACGCGGCGGCTGGGCGGAGTGGCTTTGCTGCCGATGTTGCAAATGGCGGAACCGGGCCGGAGTTTTCACTCCGGCGGCTCGTTTCCGATGCGGGAAAAACCGGGCATGTTTGAAAGCGATTGCCTTGGCCGGCCGCACGGCTGGACCCGCGTTCACGCCGTGGACGCGACGGTGCTGCCGAGCGTACCGGCGACCACGATTACTTTTTCCGTCATGGCCAATGCGCATCGCATCGGCTGGGAAACGGCCGCGCTGGATTGAATTGGGAAAACCAACCGCTCCACCCAAAATGAATCCCACGACTGGCAGGCCCGTTTGCGCGATCACCGGCACCGGCGGCTTCGTGGGCGGCTGCCTCAAGGATTATTTTGCCCATCATGGCTGGGAAACGCTGGAGTTGACCCGCCGGCCCAAACCCGGCGCCCGGGCGGCCGCTTTTCAACTGGGCGCCGAAATTTCCCCGGCGTCGCTCGCGGGCGTGACCGCGCTCGTGCATTGCGCCTACGATTTCCAGCCGTTGCGCCGGGAGGAAATCCACGCGGTGAACGTGGAGGGCACACGAAAACTTCTCTTGGCCGCGCGCGCGGCGGGCGTCGGAAAAATCGTCTGCCTTTCATCCCTCAGCGCCTACGACGGTTGCCGGTCGCTCTACGGTCGGGCGAAACTGGAAATTGAAAAAATCGCGCTGGACCAGGGCGTGTTGGCAATCCGGCCCGGATTGGTTTATGGCGGCGGGCAGGGCGGAATGTTCGGCCGGCTGGTCGGGCAGGTTCGCCAGTCCTCCGTGCAGCCGATTTTTGGCGGCGGTTCCCAAATCCAGTTCCTGGTTCACAACGAAGATCTGGCCGTGTTCATCGAGAAATTCACCGCGGGAAAAATCCCGGCCGGGCCGCCGCTGTTGTCCGCCGCCCACGCCCAGCCGTGGCCGTTCAAATCGTTGCTTTTGGAAATCGCCCGCGGGCTGGACAAAAAAATAAGATTCATTCCGCTGCCGTGGCGGCTGGTGTGGGCGGGATTGAAATCCGCCGAGACGTGCGGATTGCGATTGAACTTCCGCAGCGACAGTCTCGTAAGCCTGATGCATCAAAATCCCAACCCGGATTTTTCACCGAACGCACAAGCCGGACTGGTTTGCCGTCCGTTCGAAATTGAAAAGTTGCCGCTTTGACCCACCGATGGAGAATCAATTCCCGTCCCTTTTTTTCACACAAATGCACCAATGAAGGGAAAAAACCGAAGCGAACGGCTTGAGGAGCCGCTCGATCCAAATCAACAACCCGTTCATCCAGTTCGGAATCAGGTAACGGGCGGTGACGCCACCGGACAGCAGATAGGTTAACCAGGGCAGGAATGACATCCCCTCGATTTTCAAGGCGGGATGGCGTTTCTCGAACTCGGCGCGGTCGCGCACGAACACCATCCAGGAAAGCGCCTGATTGGAATCCATCATGGAATCGTTTTGAGCGAAGGACCATTCCCGCCGGTCGTCTGCGTAAGGCTCGGGATGGAAGTTTTTGAAGAAAAACCTGGCCAACGGCGTGTGCGCGACTTCGATCATCGAAATGACCCCGCCGTGAACCAGCACGCGTTCCGCTTCCTTGAAAAAGGCGTCCGCATCGGGGATATGATGGAACACATGAGTCAAGAGCAAAGCCCGCACGGATTGGTCGGCAAATGGCAAATGGCGCGCGTCAATGACGCGATCCGCAACATTTTCCACCACATCCGAGGTGACGATGGACGGCTCCAGATCTTTCAAATAGCCGCCGCCGCTGCCCAGTTCCAGGATGATGCCCGGTTGTGGCGCGGACCTGGCATCGCGCAACAGTCGCGCATACCAATCATCATAGCACCATTTTAGCAGCGGACGGTTGAGAATGATTGTCTTCTGTGCGGCAAAAAATTCAGGCGATCCCGGTTGCAGCCCCGCCAACGAAGGTTCTTTGAGCGACGCCAGCATGGGATCACGATGGAGAGTGTCCGTCCGGCGTCGGTGGTGGGTTACGATCGGAACCCAGCCGTTTGCCGACCAGCTTTTCCAGTTCCAGCAGGCGCAGATTTACGCTGTTGAGAATCAAGCCCAGGCCCAGGCTGAAAAAGGCCAGCAGGATCAGGGATGCAGCCAGCATCGCGCTCGGCACCGCATGGACATATCGCTCGGTGATGTATTCGTAAACCGGGCGGGAACCGGCGGCGAGACCCAAAACCAGAAACACGAGGCTGCCGATGCCGAAAAAGGTAAGCGGCTTGTAGGATTTCAGGATCAGGAAAAGCTTCAGGATGACGCGAAACCCGTCGGACACCGTGCTCAATTTGGAAAAGCTTCCCTCGGGCCGGGCGCGGTAGGGAGCCGGCAATTCTTTGATCACCAGTCCGCGGTAAAGCGCCTGCAACGTGAGTTCGGTTTCCACGTCGAACCCGTGAGCGGTAATGGGAATTTGCAGCGCAGCTTCCCGGGTGAAAACGCGGTAGCCGGAAAAGATGTCCGAAACCTGTGATCGGAACATCCAATTGATGATGCCGCAGACCAGGCGGTTGCCGGCAACGTGCAATGGACGGAAGGATTTTTCGCCGTAGTTCGTGAGCCGCGTGGCCACGGTCATGTCGGCGTCGCCGCGCAAAATGGGCTCCAGCAATTTGTGAACATGATCAGCGTCATAAGTATCATCGCCGTCCACCATGACCAGAATGTCCTCCTTCACCTGGTCAAACATGCTTGCCACCACAAAGCCTTTGCCCTGGCGCTTCTCCCGGCGCACCTGGACGCCGGATTCCCGGGCAATCCGGGCCGTGGCATCGGTGCAGTTGTTGTCGTAAACGTAAATTTCCGCCCGGGGCAGGACGCGCCGGAAGTCGGCAATCACCCGGCCAATCGTCTGTTCTTCCTGATAGCAGGGAATGATGACCGCGATGTTCGGATTCTCCGTCGGCATATTCGGCATAGGGGTGCAATCGGTTAGGGTGAATTCGGACGGGCGACCATCAGCAATGATTGCCCGGCGGGAGCCAGCGCGAGGAACCTGCCGGTTGTCTTCAATCGTTGTTTCAGTTTCGCCAGGATCGCAGCGTTATCCTGGATATGTTCAAGCATGTTCATCAAAATGATCGTATCGAAATGCCGTTCCAAGGGAAGCTCTAATCCCGGCACTCAACTTCGGCGGCATGGGCCATAACTGGATTAAATCGGCAGGGACTGCGCGTCCGGGTGTTGTGATTTCATCGGTGAAACTTGACCAGATACCACGATTCGTAATGGGCGGCGGTATGCCCGTCAAGCACGGTGTTGTAATTCATTTCGAAAACCACCTCGGCCCCAACCTGTTCGCACCACGAATCCAGATCCAGGTCGTAACGCGCTTTGAGGCCGCGTTGGTTGACCACCGCATACTGAAGGGCGACGGGAGGACGGAACTTGCTGCCCAATGGCAACCCAAGTTCGATGACTTCCCGGCTTCCCAGCGGTTGCCACAGCCCGTAGGAAGTGTCGAGAAATCCGCCAGCGTAACCCAGCTTCGTTACTCCGGGAGGCAGCGCGTTCCTGAGGGGGGCAAAATTGTCGCGCAGCCCGGCCCAAAGCTGGTATTTGGCGGCGACGCCTTTCATCCCTGAAACGAGCGATATGGGAAAAAGGGGACGGATGGGGGTTAAAATCAACGCCGGAATGACCGACAGCGCGGCCAGCGCCGCGACTAACGCGGTAATCTTGCGGCGTTCAAACGCGGCAATCCGCGGGCGCAGAATGATTGAGACGATGAGGAGGGGATAATAGGGCATGCCGATTCGCGCCGAAAGATCGGACCCCAGCTTCATCAGGAAAACCCCGTAAGATATCCACGTGATCAGCGGCGCCAGCCGCCACGCCCAGGGCCTGCCGGAATAGTTGCCGGTTCGCGGTCCCGGACATTTGATGAACCAGTGGCCCAGCATCAAAAAAAACAGGTAGCCGCAAATGCCGAATCCCAACCCGGCTCCTCCCTCATACACCATGTCTCCGAAATGGATGCCATGAAACTCTTGGTGCGATTGTTTCAGCCAGTCCATGAATGGCGCGGCGTGGTGATCGAGCGCTGCGGCCAGGGAGTTCATCTGCCCGGAAATGGGAAGGACTGGCGGTTGAACGCCATTGTTAAAAAATATCACCGCATTGGCGATCAGGCCGCCTAGGGGATTATGCGTGCGCACCGCCCATTGATCGGTCGGGTCGCCGGACCAATCACCGGTCATTTTCAGCGAGAGCAGCGCCACGGGGACAAAGGAACACAGAAGCGCAACCAGAAGCACAGTCGGAGTTCTCCAGGTGAGCCAGTTGACCCGCCGCAGCGCCGGCAATAAAAGCACGCCGAGCGGCAGAACCAGCGGCAGGTTGGAAAGCTTGGCCCCCGTAAGCAGGGCGGTCGCCAGGACCGACATCAGCGCACAACCGGCCCGGCCGGATCGGAAGGCAGTCACCGCAAATCCGACCGATGCGAGCAGGAAATCGAGGGTGTACCCGTCGTTTTGCACCCCGCTGGCCTGGAGTGCAACGCAGTATCCCGCCGGCAAAAGCCACATCCAGCGTCCCGCGCTCCGGCCATTGACCCCCAGCGAGCGGAACGCAAAAAATGTCAGCCCCGGCATCAGCAGCAGCGGAATCCAGTTCAGCAAAAACAGCAGCCGGTCGCTATGGGTCAGTTCGATGACGGGCAGTATCTGCCACTCGAACCCGCAACTGCTGAAGTCCAGCCGATGATCCAGCGTTCCAATCCAATACCAGTGATGCGCGGCCCACCAATACAGCACGCGCGGGAGCCGGTAGATCACGGCATCGGCACTCCAGGGTTGATAGAGACAGCCGCTGATAAAAGACAGCACCACGATGCCGGCATAGGTCAGGGGCAGCGGACGAAACATCCACGGGCGGAGACGCGGAAGCCTGCAACCGCCGGATGCGGGAGTGGCAGGGGCCGTGGTCTTGAGCCACTGCCACCAGCAAAACAACAAAACCGGCAGGGCCAAGGCATGTCCCCAACCGCTCAAACCGCCAAAGGCGGAAAGCGTCCAACCCGCACTCATGCACCATGCGGCCCATATCAACCACAGCCCGGCCAGCCGCAGAATCAACGGCACATCTTTCGTTCTCATTTCGGCGAAAAGGCTATTGAGTTTGCACGCAAAAGAAAGCCCGGAATTCCGTTTATCCGGAACTTGCGATTGACACCGGACCTTGAAATCTCAGAATGCAGCCATTCCAATTCAATCGTGTCCGCCAAATCTAAAAACAATTCAAAATCAGCGCCCTCCGTCTCCGTCGTCACCGGCGCGGCGGGATTTCTCGGCTCGCACCTGACGGATCTGCTCCTGGCGCGCGGCCACCAGGTGATCGGGATTGACAATTTTGTCACCGGCTCGGTGGACAACATCGCGCACCTCGGCGGCCATCCGAATTTCAAATTCATCCAGCAGGACGTCACCGAATTTCTCTTCCTGGACGCGCCGGTGAATTACGTCTGGCACTTCGCGTCGCCCGCCAGCCCGGTTGATTATCTGGAGCTGCCGATACAAACGCTCAAGGTCGGCTCGCTCGGCACGCACAAGGCGCTGGGCCTGGCCAAGGAAAAGGGCGCGCGTTTTCTGCTCGCCTCGACCTCGGAAATTTACGGCGACCCGCTCGTCCATCCGCAACCCGAGGAATACTGGGGTAACGTCAACACCATCGGCCCGCGCGGCTGTTACGACGAGGCCAAACGTTTTGCCGAAGCCATGACCATGGCCTATCACCGCGAGCACCGGGTCGAAACCCGCATCGTCCGCATCTTCAACACCTACGGCCCGCGCATGCGGCTCAACGACGGCCGGGTCGTGCCCGCGTTCATCAGCCAGGCGCTCAAAAACAAACCGGTCACGGTTTTTGGCCGGGGCCGGCAGACGCGCAGCTTTTGCTACGTGTCCGACCTGATCGAAGGCATCTATCGTCTGATGATGAGCCACTACGATTTGCCCGTGAACATCGGCAACCCGGCGGAAATGACCATGTTGCAGTTCGCCGAACAAATCATCCGCGCCACCCGCTCGCGCAGCAAGATTGCATTCAAACCGCTGCCGCAGGATGATCCGAAACAGCGCAAGCCCGACATCACCAAGGCAAAGAAAATCCTCAAGTGGGAACCGAAAATCCCGCTTGCCGCCGGTTTGAAGCAGACCATCGAGTATTTCCGTAAGAAAGTTTTACAGTAGTAGCCGACGTGAGTCGGCTCTAACTTTAATTGCTGGAAGAATGAGCGGACTCATCCCGCAAAGCGGGACTGTTACAAAAAATAAATGCTTTTCCGCGCCCGACAATTTGAATTCGTTTTCCCGCGCCCGGCGCTCGTCATGGGCGTCGTCAACGTCACGCCCGACTCTTTTTCCGACGGCGGGAAATTTTTTGATCCGGCCCGGGCCGTCGCGCACGCGCTGGAGCTGGTTGCGCAAGGCGCGGAAATTCTGGATCTCGGCGGCGAATCCACGCGCCCGGGCGCCGAGCCGGTCAGCGAACAAGAAGAGCTTCGTCGCGTCATTCCCGTCATTGAAAGGCTTGCCGCCTTCCGGTGGGGCGAGGCGGCTGACGAGCCGGCTCGCGGGGACGCTCGCCCCACCAAAAAACCGGTGCTTTCGATTGACACCGTGAAGCCCGCCGTCGCCCGCGCCGCGTTGCGGGCCGGCGCCAGCATTGTCAACGACGTGGCGGCCCACTCCCGTAGCGGCGCTTGTGAAAGCGCCGATGGCGATCAAGAAAAATCCGGCGTTTTGCCAAACGCCGCTACAAACGATGAAATGTGGAAGGTTGTTTCCGAATTCGGCGCGGGTTACATTTGCATGCACGCCCGGGGCACGCCGCAAACCATGCAGACGAATCCGGTTTATGCGGACGTGGTCCGGGAAGTGGGGGAATTTTTTGGCGAACGGCTGAACAAACTAAGCTCCTGCGGGGTGGCGGCCGACCGGGTGGTGCTGGACGTCGGCATCGGTTTTGGCAAGACGACCGGGCATAATTTACAGTTGCTCGCGGCCTTGCGGAGTTTTACAAAGTGGCGGCGTCCGTTGCTGCTGGGCGTTTCGCGCAAGTCGTTCATCGGAACCTTGCTCGGCGCGGAGGTGGGCGCGCGCCTGCCGGCGTCGCTCGCGTGCGCGTGCCTGGCGGTGGCAGACGGCGTGCAAATCATCCGGACGCACGACGTGGCGGAAACGGTTCAAGCCGTGCGGATGACGGAGGCGATTGTGGCGGCGACCGGTGAGCGCCGGTAAAATTTTCGCGACGGTCACAGACCGCCGCTACAAAATATAATGTGGATTCAGCTCCAAAGCAGTTGGCGGCCCGCGCTGGAAATTTTAATCCTCGCGGTGGCGATTTATTATATCTTCCGTTTTTTGCGCGGGACGCGCGGCTGGCCGGTGGTCATTGGTTTTGTCGTGCTGCTGCTGGCGCTCGCGCTGGTCACCACCATCCTTGATTTGAAGGTGTTGCGCTGGCTGCTCGGCACGTTCTCGGCGTTTTTCGCCGTGGCCGTCCTGATTATTTTTCAACCGGAACTGCGCCGGATGCTGGCGGAGCTCGGCAATCTGCCGCTCTTTGTCAGCGGGAGCGAACAGCGCGAAATCATCGAGGTCATCATCCAGACCGTCGAGCGCCTCGCCGATGTCAAAATCGGCGCGCTCATTGCCATCGAACAATCCATCCAGCTTCAGGAAGCCGTCGAGTCCGGCATCCGCGTGGATTGCGACGCCACGCCGGAAATGCTGGAAACCATTTTCTTCCCGAACAACGCGATTCACGACGGCGGCGTCATCATCAAGGGCGACCGCATTGCCTTTGCCGCGTGCATTTTCCCGCTGACGCAGCGGTCGGATTTGAACAAATCGCTCGGCACCCGGCATCGCGCGGCGATTGGGTTGAGCGAGGAAACCGACGCGGTCATTGTGGTCGTGTCCGAGGAGACGGGGATGGTTTCGCACGCTTACAAGGGCCAGCTGGTGCGCGGCGTGTCGCTGGAGGAGTTGCGCGCGTTCCTGACTTCCGTGCTCGTGCAACCGGCCAAATCACGCCACGGCGTCGAATGGCTGCGGACGCGCCTCGGAGAACGCCACAAGGCCGGTTCGGCCGTCGTCACCAAAAACCAGCCGCGCCCGGCGCTCAAGCAAACCGCCAACTGAATTTATCATCACCATGCACGATTGGGTCACAAAAGATTTCGGCTGGAAATTGTTCTCGCTGTTTCTGGCGCTGGCCATCTGGCTGACCGTGCATAAAATTTACGAGGAGCCGGGAGCCGCCTCCGGGCTGGCGGGCGCAACCCAGATCACCTTTGGCAATTTGCCGGTGCTCGTGGTTTCCGCCGCATCCGACGTCCGCGATTTCCGGGTGGCGCCCTTGACGGTAAAAGTCACGGTCAGCGGTTTGGCGGAAGACCTGGCCAAGCTCCAGGACGACCAGGTTCATGCGGTCGTCAATCTGACGGACATCGGGCCGGGAAGGGATTTGCATCTGCCGGTGGAGATTTCCGCCCCGCCCGGCGTGACGCTCGTGAGCGTGGACCCCCCCAAAGTGGGCGTGATCGTTCCGCCGCCACCGGTTAAACAACCATGAATTCCCCCAAAAAAATATTCGGCACGGACGGCGTCCGTGGCACGGCCAACGTCGAACCCGTCACCGCCGAGACCGCGCTCAAACTGGGCCGCGCCGCCGCGTACGTCTTCAAAAACCTCGAACGCCAGTCGCGCGGCCGCGGCCGGCACAAGATCGTCATCGGCAAGGACACGCGGCTTTCCGGCTACATGCTCGAAAACGCGATCTCGTCCGGCATCCTTTCCATGGGC